>OLGD01004022.1_pt1 | contig 12784 bp, 15 predicted proteins | sample 1605311 | NCBI WGS metagenome assembly OLGD01 (sample SAMEA3888917, study PRJEB22519) | human gut metagenome | biome: human gut; feature: human-associated habitat; material: faeces | place: Denmark | collected 2010 | reverse complement strand
GAAGGGACGGAAAAACCGCAGCGGATCGGGGGGGGGCGGCGGGCGCGCAAAGCGCGCACAAAGCAGGGGCGGGGGCCTTTGGCCCCCGCCCCTGCTTTGGTTTTGCGGGCCCTTCGGGCCCGCAAAACGCCGCCGCCCCCCGGCGTAGCCCAACGGCAACCCGCTCCCCGTTCCCCAGCGCACCTCCGCCGGCCCTACGGCGGTTAACCCGGGGCGCCCAGGAAGGCCCCGGCGGCTATTTCTCCTGGGCTGCGGCATAGCTTGCCATCCGCTTGCGCAGATCCATTACCGCCGCGCACAAAAAATCCTCCACCGAAGGACACCGCTTCCATTCCCGGCCCATTACCTCCCAAATTCGGGCCCCGCCTTCATAGTTGACCCCCAGCCGCAACGCCTCCTGCATGGCTTTGCGCATGTAGCCGGACTTCTTTTTATATCCCACTTCCTCCGCCACTTGTGCCATTACCGTTTGCAGGTTATAGGGTAGCCCGTTTTGATAACATGCATCCACCATCCGCGCTAAGGGCAAAAACCCCCGGCATATTGGACGGATCCCTAGATAGTATAAATAGTTTGGCCCCAGCTCCCCGGGCCATGGCGGCGACTCTAAAAATAAATATGGACTTACCTGTACCGGCTCCTGTGCCGGTTCTTCGCGCACTTCCCACCCGTCCCATAATTCGTCCTCTTCTAAATTAAAGGCTTGCTCGAAAGTCTCTTCTTTCATGGGATGATTCCTCCAAAGAATATTAAGTCATTTATACGTTAAAAATACATATAAAATCCGTCTTTTCAAAGTATATCAGATTTTGACGGTAAAATATAGTCATAACTATGTATAAATGACTGCGCGAGGTGAGGCAATGGAAACAAGCCGGCGAAAAAACTATACGTTACGGATTGATGCAGAATTGATGGACAAGTTTCGCTTTGTTTGTAAATACGACGGTCGAACAGCCCAATCACAATTACAGCTATACATTCGCCGTATGGTAGAGAGCTTTGAAAGCAAGCATGGGCCCATAGAGCTGCCGGAAAAATAGGGGTAGCGTTGGAACCAAGAAAAAAGCAGGAGGAGATCCTGCTTTTTTACGCGGATGATTTTCCAATGGCCCAGGGATCAAATGTGGATAAAGCCGTCCCGATAGACGGGGACCACGTCGGTGACATCCTCCTGGAAGCAGAACTGGACGTCCTCTTCAAAGCCCAGGTCAACCAGGCGGGTATAGTGATAGGTTTTGGAAAGGTCGGCCCGGCCTTCCTGCCAGTCGGCGTAAAGGGACTTGGCCACCAAGGTCAGGTCGCACTGGGCGGAGACCTGTCCCAGCTTGCAAAGGGAGGTAGCGATGGCGCCGGCGGCGCAGATATCGTCGGCGGAAAATTCGCCCTCGGTGCCGGCGCACAGGATGATCACATCCCGGCCCAGCTGGGCGGCCATACGGGCCACGGCGGTATGGTTGATCATGGCGCCGATGAGCACATGGGCGGCGCCGTCCGCGGCTTTGATGGCGCCGGTGCCGTTGGTGGTATTGATGATCACGTTTTTGTCTTTCACGGCCCGGTGGTCAAATTCCAGAGGAGAATTGCCCAGGTCGAAGCCAGGCAGCTTTACGCCGCCCCGTTCCCCGGCCATGATGCAATCGCCCAGGCGGGCGGCAATGGAAGCCCCCTCCCCTGCGTCGCTGACGGGAATAATACGGTTGGCCCCATTGCGGCACGCCCAAATAATGCAGCTGGTAGCCCGGAGCACGTCCACCACGATGACCGTGCGGTCCATCAGGTAGTTGCCGGTATATTTTTTTGTTTGGGCAAAGGTTTTGATTCGCATAGTATCCCCCATAGAAACAAAGTCGTTCCATTATTCTGTTTATTATACACCAGCAGCGCGGGCAAACACAATAGCCCCGATGGCGCCCACCAGGCCGGCCAACAGGGCCACAGGCACGGCATGGCGGGTTTTGGTGATTTTTGCGGCGCCAAAATAGAGGGAAAGGGTATAAAAAATGGTTTCCGTGGAGCCCAGCATCACCGATGCGCAATAGCCCAGGAAGCCGTCCGGGCCGTATTGGGTATAGACGTCCTGTAAAAGGGCCACCGCGGCGCCGCCGGAGAAGGGCCGCAGCACAAAGAGGGGGACCAGTTCTTTTGGCAGGCCGATCCCCTGGCAAAGGGGCGCGATCCAGCCAACCAGCCGGTCCAGCGCGCCGGTCTGGCGGAATACGGTAAGGCCGGCCAGCATGGCGGTCATATAGGGTAGGATGTGGAGCAGCATGGGCAAGGCATTCCCTGCGCCCCGGACGAAGGCTTCGTAGATATTGACGCCCTTTGCCAAGGCATAGAGCAGCAACAGCAGGATCAGGCAAGGAAGGATATAATTCATCTTGGAAAGAGCTTTGCAAACAGCTTGCACAACAGGATTGCCACCGCCGCGCACACCAGGGAAACGAGAAAGGTGGGGACCACCACCGCATACACGTCCTGGGAACCGGCGGCGGTGCGCAGGGCCAGCACCCCCATGGGCAATAGCTCGATGGCGGAGGCGTTCATGGACAGGAACATGCACATATCGTCCGTAGCCACCCCGGGCTTATCGTTGACGGCGGCCAGCTCTTTCATGGCCGCCAGGCCAAAGGGGGTGGCGGCGCTGCCCAGGCCAAAGAAATTGGCGCATAGGTTCAGGGTGATGGGCGCCACCGCCTTTGGCGAGCTGGGAAATAGCCGCTTGAGGGCAGGCTCCACCAAGCGGCGCAGCTTTTCCACCAGCCCCGCTTCCTCGCCGATGGCCATCAGGCCCATCCATAGCATATACGCCCCCGCCAGGGATAGGCAAAGGCTTACCGCCTCCCCGGCCCCTTCCAGAAGGGCGTCCACCGCCCCCTGGGCATCTCCTGCCAGCATCCCTGCGATCAGGCCGCCAATACACATTCCGCCCCATATCCATTTCATCATACTAGCATAGATATGTGGCTTCGCCGGGTTTATGCCCGCCGGGCAAAATTGCCCGAAAATCCAGGTATGCAGCCTGCCTCTTGACTTTTTTAGCCGGATGGTTCACAATGACTTCATAAGGTCAAGTCGTCGGGTAATTTCAATTGATTTGCAGGAAATCCTGCATAATATTTTATATCCCCAATGCCCAGGCAAAATGATACAGAAAGGAAGCGTAGCAGCATGAAACCCACCCCTTATCGCGATCGGTCCCGCGCAGAGCTTCTGGCGGAAAAGGAACAGGTGCAGGCCCAGTTTGAAGCCCTAAAAGGCCGCGGCTTAAAGCTGGATATGTCCCGGGGCAAGCCGGGCAAAGCCCAGCTGGATCTGGTGATGGATCTGTTCGACGTGCTCAAGACCCCGGAGGATTATATGGACGGGGGCATGGATATGCGCAACTATGGCCAGCTGGCAGGCGCGCCGTCCGCCCAGGCTTATTTTGCGGATGTGTTGGGCTGCAAGCCCGCCCAGACCTTTGTGGGGGGCAACGCCAGCCTGAATCTCATGTATGACGTGATCGCCAAGGCCCACACCCACGGCCTGCTTCATAGCGATACCCCCTGGAGCCAGATCAAGGGCGTAAAGTTCCTTTGCCCGGCCCCGGGCTATGACCGGCATTTCAAGGTAACGGAATCCTTTGGGGTGGAGATGATCACCATCCCCATGACCCCCGAGGGCCCGGATATGGATCAGGTGGAAGCCGCCATCCAGGACCCCATGGTTAAGGGCATGTGGTGCGTGCCCAAGTATTCCAATCCGGACGGCATCATCTACAGCGACCGGGTGATTTCCCGCATCGCCCACATGAAGCCTGCCGCCAAGGATTTCGTCCTCATGTGGGATAACGCCTACTGCGTCCATGAGTTCTTCGGGGAGTATGTACCCTTCCCGGATATCATCCGCCTGTGCGAGGAGGCCGGGAACCCGGATATGGTGTTTGAGTTTGCCTCCACCTCCAAGATCACCCTGCCCGGCGGCGGCGTATCCGTCATGGCTGCCAGCGAGGCCAACATCGCCTATATGACCAAGCTGCTGAGCATCGAGATCATCAGCTACGATAAGGTAAACCAGCTGCGCCACGCTCGTTATCTTAAGGATAAGGCCCATACCCTGGAACTGATGAAAAAGCACGCCGCCATCCTGGGCCCCAAATTCCAGGCGGTATTGGACGCCCTGGATCAGGAGATCGCCCCCCTGGAGATCGCCTCCTGGCAGCGGCCCAAGGGCGGCTATTTCGTCAGCCTGAACGCCATGCCCGGCACCGCCAAGCGGACGCTGGCCCTGTGCAAGGAGGCAGGCGTGGTGATGACCGGCGCCGGCGCCACCTTCCCCTACGGCAAGGACCCCCAGGATAGCAATATCCGCATCGCTCCCAGCCTGCCCCCTGTGGCGGAGCTGGAAGCCGCCCTGGAGGTATTCTGCGTGTGCCTGCGGCTGGCCGCCTTGGAAAAGCTCACTGCGTAAGGTTCGTAGGGATAGCTTTATATTTTACCGGGGGCTTTGCCCCCGGACCCCCACCCGCTTTTAAAAAAGCGGGGGAAAACCAGCTGAAAAACTTTTCCGGTTTTCCGGCGGATTATGCTGGCGCGCCGCTCATCGGGAGCGGCGCGCTTGGTTTGTGGGAGACGTTTCTTTGGGTCTTTTTTGGCGTTGGTGGAAAACCCGGCGGAGGGGGGCGGAGCCGAGCGCCGCCAGTGGCGGAAGAAGCGAGGCGGAAGCCCAGTGAGCAAGGGAGTTGAAGGATGCCGCCTTGGCGGCGACGCGCAACGACCTTTGCGAACTGCATGTGGGGGGGCTGGCAGCCCCCCCACACAGAGCCCCCAACGGGGCCCGGGGCGGAGCCCCTGGCGTATCTACCCTTCCCCGCCCCCGGACAAATCGATGGAGCCCAGGTCGCAGGCGGCCTGGATGGCGTGGGCGGGCGTGGCGTGCTGCTGGCGGAAATTGTGCCCGCAGGCAGCCCCGTCCACGGTGACCTGGCCCATGTCCGCCTGCAGATCCAGGTCATAGTCGGAGCATGGCAGGGTGGTTTCCAGGGTCAAAGAGCCCAGGTCGCACTGGAAGCGGTTATCTCCGGCCAGGCGGCCCTGTATGTGGATATTCCCCACATCGGCCACGGCCTCCAGGCCGTAGCAGCGTAGGTCCCGCAGGTCCATGCTGCCCACGTCGCAGGAAAGCCGGGCGGTTTGCAGGCGCAGGGCGTCGCCCCTTAGGCTGCCGGTGTCCAGCTGAACCACGGCGGAGGCGGCAGCGTGCAGGTTGGAAAGCTGGGCGGCGCCCACGGCGGCATGGATGTCCAGGTCTTGGCAGCGCAGGCCGTCCATGGTGAGATCGCCCACGTCCAATTGGATCTGGGCGGCGGAAACCATCCCGTGGGGGGAGACGGAGATCTGAACGTAGGCGGTGGGATAGGCGTTCAGGCTGCCCTGGGACAGCAGGTCCCGAAGGAGCCGCCAGGACAGGCCCGGCAGGCTTTGGCGGGGGGCCCGGCTTGTAAAGGAAAGGGTTGCCCCCTCCATTTGGGCGGAAGCCTGGGCGCCGGCGGGCAGGTCGTATTCCACATGGACGGCGCCGGCAGGCAGGTCGGGGTCCGTCCGGATGGAAAGGTCGCCGATCTCGCATTGGATGGAGAGGGCCTCCACCTGCTCAAACAGGAAGGAATCCTGGATATCCTCCCCCTGGGGCGGCAGGTTCAAGACCCCCGCCCGGAGGGAATGGAATCCGCCGGCGAACAGGCCGGCACAGAGCAGGAGCAGGCCCGAGCCCAGGAGGCACGCGGCGATAATGCATAGGATTTTGGTGGCGCGTTTCATGCTTTTTTCCTCCTGGAAACGGCTTTACGAAACAGGTTGGCAACGCCCCGGAACATGACCTGGATCAAGCGGACGACGGGCATGACGCCAAACAGGCCCAGGCCGCAGCAAACCAGCCCGGCCCCCAACACCACCAGGGCGGCGGGAGGATAGAGAAGCAGGGTGGAAAAGCCCAGGGCCACTAAGGCGATGCCCGTTACCAGCACGCCCACGATCACCGCCATCAGGGCGAGGGCCACGCTAAGGGCCGCGACGGCCAGGGCGATGGCCACGGCCCCCAGGGCGGCGGCCAGGGGCAGGGCGATGGGAGCAGCCAGCACCGCCAGGATGGCCACCAGGACGCCGGAAGGGCGTTTTTTCTTAGGGGCCTCGGGTTGGGGCTGGGACGGCGGCGGCGGGGATGCAGGGGGCTGTTCCCCGTATTCGGACAGGAGCCGCCGGGCCAGCAGATCGGGGTCCCCCAGCTCCCGGATGACCTTGGCCTCCTGATCGGGCCCCGCATCCTGGAAATATTCCCGGTGATAGGCCAGGATATCCTCCCGTTCCTCCGGAGGCAGTTGACGAAGCCCTTCCTCCAGGCGGCGTAAAAAGGTTTGCTTATCCATTGTGATTCCCTCCCAGGATCACCTGATCCAATTGGCGTTTATAGGCCTGCCATTCCCGCCGGTATTCCTGGCAGCGTTGCCGGCCGGATGGGGTGATGGAATAATACCGGCGGTTGCGGCCTTGGTATGCCTGGTTATAGGTGGATAGATGCCCCTCCCGCTCCAGCCGGCGCAACACCGGATATAGAGAGGATTCCGATATATCCATCACCTGCCGCACCTGCTGGGTCAGGCTGTAGCCGTAGGCGTCCCCCCGCTCCAGAATGGACAGGACGCAGGCGTCCAACAGCGGCCCGGATAACCCAAACATACGCTCCCTCCCCTCCGACAAGCTATTTAGCGTATAATATTATATGCTGTATAATATGCCTTGTCAACAATGGGGACGGCCTTGCAAAGGGCGCGATGTTGGCCCATAATAGAAGGGAAAAGCAAAGGAGGTGGATCGGGATGGGCATTCCAGGGGCCTTGGCCCAGCTGGCCAGGGATTTTCAGGAGGCCGGGGTACGGCTATACGGGGTAGGCGGCATGGTGCGCAACCCCCGACTGGGGCTGCCCATCAGCGATATGGACATCACCAGCGCCTTGCGGCCGGAGGGCGTGTTGGCCCTGTGCGAAGGCAAGGGATACGGGGTGGTAAAAAAGGGGCTGGCCTTTGGCATGGTGGAGATCCATCTGGGGGGCTACGCCTTTGAGCACACCACCTTCCGGGCGGACACCTATGGCCCGGGGGGCGGCCATCGGCCCACGGCCATCGCCTTTTCGGATACGGTGGAGGCGGACGCCTTCCGGCGGGATTTCACGGTAAACGCCCTATACCAGGACCTGCTCACCGGCGCGGTGCTGGACCCCACGGGGGGGTTAAAGGATCTGGCGGCCAGGCGGCTGCGGGCCACCAGCCCGGACCCGGCGGTCATCCTAAGGGACGACGCCCTTCGGGTGCTGCGGCTGGCCCGGTTTTGCGGGGAGCTGGGTTTTGAACCCGAGCCTGGCACCTTTGGGGCGGCCCAACGGTTTGTAGGGGGGCTCAAGGATATATCCCGGGAGCGGGTCCGGGACGAGCTACAAAAGATCCTATTGGCGGACGGCAAATACGGCAACCAAGGGGGGGTTTACCAGGGGCTGCATCTGCTGGACCGCCTGGGGGCGCTGGAGGTGATCCTGCCGGCCCTGGCGGCGGGCCGGGGCCTGGGCCAGCGGCAGGAATACCATGCCTACGACGTATTGGAGCACGGCCTGCAAACCGCCGCCCAGGCGGAGCTGGCAGGCGGCCTGGAGCTGCGGTTGGGGGCCCTATTGCACGATGTGGGCAAGCCTGCGGCCTTTCAGGCCACGGGCCGGATGCTGCACCATGACCAGATGGGGGCGGACATTGCCCGGGAAATGGTAACCGGCCTGCGCTTTTCCAACCAGGTGCAGGAAGAAGTGTCGTGGTTGGTGGCGCATCACATGTTCGATCTGGAAGGCCGGGCCAAGGAACCCACCTTGCGGCGGCGGTTCCAGGAATTTGGGGCCGCCCGGACCCGGCAGCTGATCCGGCTGCGGCGGGCGGACGTGCGGGGCAGCGGCCGGGGCGGCAGCGAAGCCTCGGCGGACCGGTGGGCGCAGACGCTTTCCCAGATGCTGGCCAAGGGCACGCCCTTTACCGAGGCGGACCTGGCGATAACCGGCCGGGATCTGATGGAACAGCTGGGTCTGCCCCCGGGACCAGCCATTGGAACGGTGAAGGCCGCGCTGCTCCGCCATTGCGCCCAGCGGCCTGGGGACAATTCCCGGGAACGGTTATTGGCTATAGCGGCCCGTATGCCGGTTTGTAGACAGGATAACGTTAACAATTCGTGACAATACGGGAAGAAATGACTATTTCCGCCGGATTTGGGCTTGCAATGGGATGAAAAAGCAGGTAAAATAAACTGAATCTTTATGCGGGAAACCATTTGTAGTATTTACGCGCGGCCGAAAAGGCTCCGTGCCCCAGGAGGATAGTAGCGTGGCATTGTCGCTGGAAGTAAAGAAATTTATCAACTCTGAGCATGTGGGGAAGTTTGTGGAGATCCATCTGCCCCTGGAGGGAGAGCCCGTTCGGCCCCCTAAAAAAAATAAAAAAGCGCCCGCTGAGCCCCAACCAGAGGACGTGGAAAAAACCCAACCGGAACCCCTCCCCCCTCAGGAGGAAGAAGACCCTGCCTTTGAGACCCTGCGCATCCATTATATGGATGAGGGGGACGGAGAACCTCTGGTGCTGGTGCATACCATTGGCCAGTCCATCTATACCTGGCGCTGCCTCTACGCTTCCCTGATCCAGCATTATCGGGTCATCGCCGTGGATATGCCTGGCTTCGGTTATTCTTCTAGGCCCGACGTCTATTCCTATACCATCGAGGAGCAGTCCAAGGCCTTGGAGCTGTTCCTGGACGCCATCGGTATCGAATCCGCCCACTTCATGGGCTTTTCCATGGGTTGCGCCTATGTGATGGACCTGTGCCTGCGCCAGCCGGAACGGGCCGGCCGGGTGATCCTCCTGGCCCCCGGCGGCCTTACCCCGGAAATGCCTACCCCCGTCAAGCTGCTGGATAGCGGCCTATTCGGAGGCATCGCCGCCGCCCTGTTCGGCATCCGCACCGTGGAAAACGTGCTCAGCGATTGCTTCTTCGACTTGACGGTGGGCCTGAACGAAGACGTGGTGACCGAATACTATAAAACCATTTCCGATTCCGCCTCCCGCCGGGCCCTGCGCCTGAGCATCCATAACTTCGAGGATGAGACCCTGGTCTCCCAGCTGCGGACCACGGAAATGCCCGTGCTCATCCTGCTGGGCTCCGAGGACCGCTGGCGCACCAGCGCCCAAACCGAGCTGTATCACGCCGCGATCCCGGGCGCCGGCTTCGCCATGGTCCGAAACGCCGGCCACCTCCTCCACGAGGAAAAACCGGATAAGATCCTCTCCGCTGTGCTGGAGTTCATCCCCGTCTTGGCCCCTGACGTAGAGTAGTAGACTTTCCGATGCGTTAGGATACAGGATTCGTCGCCGGGGCTCCGCCAGGGGCGCTGCCCCTGGACCCCGTTGGGGGCTCCGCCCCCTTCGCAGTTCGCAAAGGTCGTTGCGCGTCGCCGCTAAAGCGGCTTCCTTCAACTCCCTTGCTCACTGGGCTTCCGCCTCGCTTCTTCCGCCACTGGCGGCGCTCGGCTCTGCCCCCCCTCCGCTACGTTTTCCACCAACGCCAAAAAGGCAACGAAAAAGCCCGGCCATTCGACCAACCCAGCCACGCTCCGTCCACCGCCCGAAAAAAGGCGGTGGCGACCGCAAGCCGTGGCGAGGGCGTTTACAACGGAACAGGCAAAAGGGAGCGGGCCGTTTTCCGGTTAAGGCGGTTAGGCATGGAGCTTACGCTTCATGCGTTGGAGGGCGTTGTCCACGCTTTTGCGGGAGCAGCCCAGGTGATCGGCAATCTGCTGGTAGGACATGCCGGAAAGGAACAGGTGGGCCACCTGCTTTTCAAAGGGGGAAAGGCAGGTATTGAGCCATTTAAGCAGATCGGATTCGGATTCCTTATGGAGGAAGGCTTCCTCCGGGTCCTGGCCGGCGGCGGGGAGCACGTCGGCCAGCTCCCTGGGGGCGTCGGTTTCCGGGTCCAGGGGGCCGCTCAGGGAGACGTAGCGGTTCAGGGGCATATGCTTATCCCGGCAGGCCAGCTTCACGGCGCTGATGATCTTCCGGGTGACGCACATGCCGGCAAAGGATTGAAAGGAAGCTTTATGGCCGGGCTGATAATGCAGGATGGCGCTGTATAGGCCGATCATGCCTTCCTGGAGCAGATCGTCCCGGTCGCCGCCAGCCAGGTAATAGGGCCGGGCGATGGTGCGCACCAAGTCCTTGTAGCGTTCGCAGAGGCATTCCGCCGCGAAGGAGTGACCGTCCTGGGCCAGCTGGGCCAGGGCGTCATCGGATAATTTGGAAAGATCCTCCATTTAGCCCTGCCGTTTCTTTTCAAACATGAGGATGGCCGCAGCCACGGCGGCATTGAGGGAATCCAGGTGGCCGGACATGGGGATGGACACCAGGAAATCGCAGCTTTCCTGGACCAGCTTGCCCAGGCCGCTGCCCTCGCTGCCGATCACCAGGCCCAGGGGGCCTTTCAGGTCTGCCCGGTCCATGGGGGTACCCTGCATGTCCGCCCCGGCCAGCCAGATACCCTGGCGCTTGAGCCGGCGCATGGCTTCTACCAGGTTGGCGACCCGGGCCACCTTGATGTATTCCACCGCGCCGGCGGAGGCTTTGCAGGCGGCGGCGGTCAGGGAGGCGCTGCGGCGTTTGGGCAGGATGACCCCATGGGCTCCGGCGCATTCGGCGCTACGGAGGATGGACCCTAGGTTATGAGGGTCCTCGATGCCGTCCAGCAGGATCAGGAAGGGGGCTTCCCCCCGGGCCTTGGCCACGGCCAGGATATCCTCCACCTCGCAGTAATCCACCCCCGGCACCTGGGCCACGATGCCCTGATGGTTCCCCGGCTTATTGCCGTGGCCAAAGGGCATACAAAGCTCGTCCAGCTTGGCCCGGTCCACCTCCCGCAGCTGGATGTTCCGGTCCCGGGCCATGTTGACCAATTCGCCCAGGGAGCCGTCCTGCTCCTTGGTCACCAGAATGCGGTCGATGCTCCGGCCGCTGCGCAGGGCTTCCCGCACCCCGTTCCGCCCCATGATGAGATAGGGCAGCTCGTCCTCCAGGGGGCGAAAGCCCTGGCGGTCCGCCTCCGATACGGGCCGGGGTTGGGATTTTGAAGGCCGGGTCGTGGATTTGGAAGCAGGCCGGGATTCCCGCTCCTCCTTCATCTGCCGGCTCCCCCGGCCTTGCCGGGTACCCGGGCCGGGCTTATAGCCGCCCCGCCCGGAGGCCTTGGTTTCGCTTGGCCCGCTCTTGCCGGGCCTGGGGGTATATGCCATATGGATCGAACCTCTCTTTCAACCGATTCAAATTCGCGCCAGCACCCAGTCCACAATGGCCGGGTCGTCGGGCTTATCCGCTAAAAACGCCTGCAATTCCTGGGCCAATGCCTGGATGCTGGCCGCCTGGCCGCAGGACATGGCCCCTTCCGTGCAGCCGTCCCCCAGGCAGCCGGGGCCGCCGTGGCGGAACAGGGCCGGGGATTCCCGATAGGCCATGGCGAACATACACCAGGCCAGCCGCCGGATCTCCCATTGGGCCCGCATACAGCACCGCAGCCGGAAGAAGTGCAGCAGCTCCCGGGCGTTCATGGTGACCAGCATACGGGTTTCCGCGGCGTTGGGCAAAACGAACCGGGCGTCCTCCGCAGGGAGGCCCAGCTCCCGCCAACGCTGATAGGCGGCAAACGCCTGCTCCATATCCGCCCCAAAGGCTGCTTCCGCCGCCGGGCCTAGGGCCTTGACGCTGGGGGGCACCACATATTCCAGCTGGGTCTTGCATACATACCGCTGGGATTGCACGGAAAAGCTGGCGATCCGGTGCCGGGTGATCTGGGCCAACAAAGCCCGGGACACCCCTTCGATGCCAAAGGTAAAGCTGGCGTGCTCAATGGGGGATAAATGCCCCATGCTGGTGAGCTTTGCCACAAATTTTTCGCTCTTTGGGGCCATATCCGTATACAGCTGCTCGATCCCCACGTCGCTGTAACACAGCCGCCCCCCCAGGGCTACCGCCTGCTCCGGGGCGGGGGTGTGGCAAAGGAGCCGCACCAACAATTGTTTCTCAGCCATGATCCTCCTCCTGGTTCCCCAGCAGCCAGCCCATCAGCTGGGTCAGCCGCTGATCCTGTCCTCCTAAGTACAAATATCCCAACAGGGCCTCCAGCCCCGTTGCCGCCCGGTAATCCTGTATGGCCGCGTTCTTTGGCACCGTCCCCATGTGGCTGTTCCGGCCCCGCTTGTAGACCCCCTGCTCCTCCTCGGTGAGCTGGTCCCATATCCGCCGCAACGCTGCCGCCTGTCCCTTGGCGCATACCCGCTGGGCCGCCTGCATGTGCAGGCCGTGGGCTGTAGCGTCCGTGGTCAGTATCAGCTGGGTACGCACATATAGATCGTATACCGTGTCCCCTACATAGGCCAGTACCAGCGGGCTGAGCTGCCGGGGATCCCGCATGGGCGCGCCCAGGGCGTTCCGCACCGCTTCCAGCATGGTTTTCCCTTGTTTCGTTTCTATGGTATCCATCTTTTCTATTATACCTGCCCCTTTTGCCCGCGTCTATGCTTTTCCCCCCGCCCCGCCTCTTTTTCTCTCCAGGGGCTCGCCCCGGACCCTGCCAGGGGCTCCGCCCCTGGACCCCGTTGGGGGCTCTGCCCCCCCCGCAGTTCACAAAGGTCGTTGCGCGTCGCCGCCAAGGCGGCTTCTCTGGGTTTCCGGCG
>OLGD01004018.1_pt1 | contig 12798 bp, 16 predicted proteins | sample 1605311 | NCBI WGS metagenome assembly OLGD01 (sample SAMEA3888917, study PRJEB22519) | human gut metagenome | biome: human gut; feature: human-associated habitat; material: faeces | place: Denmark | collected 2010 | reverse complement strand
AACCCGGAGGACACCGCCCATTCCCGGATTTATGACCGCCTGCTTTCCATGTGCGTCCCGGTACGCTTTACCGGCGACAACTTCCGGCAGGAAACCGCCAAGCGGAAAATGGAGAGCATGAAGAAACTGATTACCGACTGAAAGGAGTATTGCCTATGGCAGATAACAAGCAGCACGACACCCGCACCGCCCGCCGCCCCGACTGCGTGACGGAAATCCGCATGGGCAATTCCGTCCTTGTCGTGTCCGGCTATTTCAAGAAAGACACTACGACCACCGCCGCCGACAAAATGGCGCGGGTACTGGAAGCGGAAGCCGCTGCTACACAGGAGCCGACTTATCCGGCGTGAACCGGGGCATGGAAAAGCGGCCATGCCAGGGAGCATGACCGCTGGAACGAAAATCGGAAGTGCTTTAGCAATTCTTAATCTCATTCTCTATAAAATAATTTGCAATTTCAAAGGCTTTTATTCTTCTCTTTGCCAATGTGATTTGTGATTTATAACGCTCGGAATTATCCTTTGATTCAAATGTTTTTACTGTTTCTCTTAGCTTGTGCAGAGTTGAATCAATTTGCCTTTTGGCCGCGGTTAATTCATCTATTGTATACTTCATGTTTTCTCCTTTAACTTCTGATTTTTTTGTTAAATCAGAGTATACCACGGAGTTATGAACTTTTCTACTGCAAATATGGGACGACAACCCATACCATAAAAATCGGAAAATTGAAAAGCTGTAAAGAAGCAAATTTAACGCTTTTGCCGCTGTACAGCCCCCGCCGTTCCGTGGTACAATGAAACCACGGAATAGTGGGGCTGGCTGTCGGAAACGGAGGATTTTATGTTAAGACAAGCCACCCAAAACCTCATTACCGCCCTTTATCCGAGATTGTCCCATGAGGACGAATTGCAAGGCGAGAGTAATTCCATATCGAACCAAAAAAGGATACTCGAAACCTACGCAAAACAGAACGGCTTTACCAATCTGCGCTGGTACACCGACGACGGTTTTTCCGGCGCGAACTTCCAGCGGCCCGGATTTCAAGCCATGCTTGCGGACATTGAAGCCGGGAAAGTGGGTACGGTCATCGTCAAGGACATGAGCCGGTTAGGGCGAAACTACTTGCAGGTAGGGTTTTACACGGAAATGCTGTTCCCTCAAAAGGGTGTGCGTTTTATCGCTGTCAACGATAATGTGGACAGTGCCAGCGAGGGCATGGACAACGATTTTACCCCGCTGCGAAATCTGTTCAATGAATGGCTGGTGAGAGATACGAGCAAGAAAATCAAGGCAGTGAAAAAGTCAAAAGGCATGAGCGGCAAGCCTGTTACCAGCAAGCCGGTTTACGGCTATGTGATGGACGAGGACGAGAATTTTATTATAGACGAGGAAGCCGCCCCGGTGGTGCAGCAGATTTACCAGCTTTGCCTTGCCGGGAACGGCCCGACCAAGATTGCCCGTATGCTGACGGAGCAGCAAATCCCCACGCCGGGGACGCTGGAATATCAGCGGACAGGCAGCACCCGCCGTTATCACCCAGGCTATGAGTGCAAATGGGCGACCAACACCGTCGTTCATATCCTCGAAAACCGAGAGTACACCGGATGTCTGGTGAACTTCAAAACGGAAAAGCCTTCTTATAAGGTCAAGCACAGCATAGAGAACCCCGTCGAGAAGCAGGCCATTTTCGAGAACCACCATGAGCCGATCATCGACAAGGAAACATGGGAACGGGTGCAGGAGTTACGCAAACAGCGCAAACGCCCGAACCGCTACGATGAAGTGGGGCTGTTCTCCGGGATTTTGTTCTGCGCCGACTGCGGCCATGTGCTGTATCAGCAGCGGTATCAGAACAAAGACCGCAAACAGGACTGCTACATCTGCGGCAGCTACAAGAAGCGCACCCGCAACTGTACGGCGCACTTTATCCGCACCGATCTGTTGACCGCTGGTGTCCTGGCAAATCTCCGGCAAGTGACCGAATACGCAGCCAAGCATGAGAGCCGGTTTGTGAAACTACTTGTCCAGCAGAACGAGATCGGCGGCAAGCGAAAGACCGCCGCAGCCATCAAGCAGCTTGAACAGGCGCAGGAACGCATTTCTGAAATCAGCCGCATTATCAAGCGGCTGTATGAGGACAATGTAAACGGCAAAATCAGCGATGAGCGTTTCATGGAACTGTCGGCTGACTACGAAGCCGAGCAAGCGGAGCTGAAAAAGAGAGCCGCCGCCCTGCAAGCCGAACTGGACAAGTCACAGGCAGCTACCGTCAACGCCGAGAAATTTATGGGCATTGTCCGCAAGCACCTTGCCTTTGAAGAACTGACCCCCACTCTCTTGCGGGAAATGATCGAGAAAATTGTGGTGCATGAGTGCAGCTATGATGAGAACGGCACCCGCAGGCAGGACATCAAATCATTTATCAATGAAGGGCTGGAATATAAATTCAGTGTTTTCTATTATCGCGGAAAGGACAAGAAGAAAACCAAGCAGAATGGCGAGACAATTGAAACGGAGAACGAGATCGACTTCATCATTGAAGAGAACGGAGTTCTTTATCCGATTGAGATCAAAAAAAGCGCCAAGCCTACAAAAAGCATGGCGGATGCCTTCGATGTGTTGGACAAGGATGTCGACAAGCAACGCGGGCTTGGCGTTATTCTGTGCCTGTATGATGAAAAGCTGTATCTGAAGGATGATCTTGTTGTCCTGCCGATAGAGTACCTGTAACTGAATATTACTGCATAGACATCTCCGCATTCCTCTTTTCTTCAATCTCCCGGCGTTGGCGTTTGTCAATGGTCGGGAGTTTTTTTACATCGTCCCCGAGGATTTTGTCCCGAAAGGTATTCGCGAGGTTTTTGAGAAGCCCCGTGACTGCTGTTACGCGGACGGAGTTTGTCTGATGGTGCGGTGCTGTTTTTTTCTCTGAACCATGATGTGAGGTCGTGTCGCTGTCCGTCCGTGACTCATGCTTTTGTTCTCCCGACTGATTCATCCGCATTGCTTCCCGTATGATATCGTTTTTTATCGACTTAAATTCTTTGTTTTGCGACAGCGGAATTTTCGGCGGCATCTCGGAGGTATAGGTACGCAGGGCTTCATACTTTTTCTCGTACCAGAGGTCATAGAGCTTTGCAATATTCTCATCCTCGGCGAGCAGATCGACAATTTCGTCAATCAAATCTTTTATGTCCCGCTTGAGATACCCGTACACCTTCTTGCCTTTTGTGCGTGAGAGACGGAGAGAAAGCTCTGCGAGCCTGGCTTCAATTTCGGGATGTGTGTTCGGCTTTTCTGCCATGTCTGCGAGTATTTTTTCAAGGAGCGTGTGCCAATCTTTTTTCAGCTCGTTCCTTTTTTCTGTCTGCTCACGAAAAACATGCTGCAGGTCGTCCCGAAAAATATGATTGCCGAGCGCCGAACGCATCTGTTCCACACCGTTTTTGGAAAGATATCCGACCTTCGTGTCGTCGGTGTAGGCGATGACATGAATGTGCGGGTGGTGTGACTCGTTATGAAAAGCACCGTACCATTTCAGGTCTTCCAGGGGTATCCGCAGAGCGTCAGCCAGCTCCTGCGTGTGAGAACGAAGAAGCAGCTGCCATGCACGGGCGTTGTTATACCCGAGCCGTTCCGCATCTTCGCGGCGCAAAGAGACAATCATCGTCCACACATTTCCTTCGTGCGTATTGAGATCTGCCGCAACCTCTGAGAGAACAATCTCGCCGTCCTCATCGGAAAAGAGTCCGTGTGAGCCGACTTTTTCCGCACGGGGACGGGTGGCAATGTAGTCGGCATAGGTCTTCTGACGCATGGCGGAGTGTGCGTTGTCCTCAATGGCGCGTGAGATGAATTCCGAAGCATTTCCGACTGTCGGGTGCTGTTTGTAGTCATCGTACTCCAGCATTTCCGCGCTGTCGGGATAGTCCCGCAGGATTTTTGCAATCAGTTGTTTTTGATTATACGATACGGGCGCATACTTTTTGGAATCGTCGCATCGTTCCACACCATCGCGGAGTGCAATATATTTTGCGTACCCGCCGATCTTTTTTCGACCTCCGGGCTTGTAGTAACGGAACTTGGTTACGAGTTTTGCCATCGGACTGCATCGTCAAGACGAATGGTACCGTTGATTCGCTTGACCTGTTCTTCACAGCTCTCGCGCAGTTTCCTTACATCCTCACCCGAGAAACCGTTCGATGCGGCGATGACATTCATCAGCACCGCAAGCTCCACTGCCACACGGTACAGCTGAGCGCATTGGCGATTTTCACTGTCCCGTATGATATTTTTCAGCGTGGAGATGACAATTCTCGGCAGGTAGCTTGGATTATGCTCATCGGCTTTCAACTTATCGTAGTCGGTATTGTCTGTGATGCCGAATTTGGCATAGAGGCGGGAAAGCAGAATTTCAAGCGCGTCAATCTGTGCGTCGTCGAAATCTTTGTAGCCTCTGAAAAAGTCCTTGAGATAGGAGATGTGTTGCGAGAGCCGGGTGGCTTTGCGGAATGCTTCGGGCGAGTCCGTATCGGCTTCGCTTCCGTTGTCCGACCATTCTTTTGGTTCTAACGGGTTTATGATATATTCACCGGTCATAAGATCTACATAGCAACCGCCGAGGTTGTTGCAGAGATCCTCGTATTCCTGCTCGGCATCCAGGCAGATGACAGACTTTCCGGACATCACGGTGCTTTTTTCTGTTGGCAGAAAGGAAACAAACCATGAAAAAGAAAGAAAACAAAGGTACCGGCTCTCACGGGATCGGCAACCGCACGGTCATCGGCATCATCTGCATTGTCGCGGCGCTGCTGATCTGCTTCGGTGTTGCTCCGGTCGTCAACCGCATTTCGGACGGCAAGGTAGCAATCGTGCGTGTGGTACGGCAGGTCGAAGCCGGTGCTGTTATCGGTGCGGATGATGTCGCAGTGGTGGAGGTCGGCAGGCATAACCTTCCCGAAGGGCTTGTCACCAAGACCGAGGATGTCATCGGCAAGTGTGCCAAGAGTGATCTCTATGCCGGGGACTACATTCTGAAAGACAAACTGACCGGAACCGAAAAGACAGCAAAAGACCTGCTTGGGAACCTCGGCAGCGGCAAGAAAGCCATCAGCGTCACCATTCCGTCCTTCGGCAACGGCTTTTCCGGCAAGCTCCGCACGGGCGATATCGTCAGCATCATTGTCTATGACAACACCGAAAACCGTGCGTTTACACCGAAGGAACTGCAGTATGTCAAGGTTATTACGACCACGACCTCGCAGGGTGTGGATCACGAGGATGTGGAGGACGGCACACAGCCCGTCACCATCACCTTCCTTGTGAATGCGGAACAGGCGGAGCTTCTCTCGCTCTACGATAAAACCGGCTCTCTCCATGTGGCACTGGAATATCGCGGGGACAGCGAAACCGCCGCAAAATATCTTGCCGAGCAGGACAAGGTACTGAAGGCGGGTGGCTGATATGAAAGCAGAAAAAGGAAAAATCATTGCCGTGTGGGGTTCTCCCGCCTCCGGCAAATCCACCTTTGCGGTCAAACTGGCGACCGCCATCTATGACAACTTCGAATCTACGGTCATCGTCCTGTTTACAGACCTTGAAACCCCGATGATTCCCGTCATCTTCCCGAACGACAAGCCGGAGGACAACGGCTCGGTCGGTGTTCCGCTCTCAAAGACGGATATTGAGAAGGAGGAAATCATCAAAAACCTTGTGACCGTCAAGAGCCGTCAGAATTTCGGCTTTATCGGCTACAAGGACGGTGAGAACAAATTCACCTATCCGCGTTTCGGTCGCGCCAAAGCCGAAGAACTGCTTGCGCGTCTTTCGGAACTTGCGGATTATGTGATTGTGGACTGCGTGAGCAGCCTTGAATCCAATCCGCTTGCTTCCACTGCCGTCGAGCTTGCCGATCAGATTATCCGTCTCGCCTCACCCGACCTGCGGAGCATCAGCTACTACCTCTCACAGCTTCCGTTGTATGTGGACAGCAAGTATCAGTCGGAAAAACAGATACAGGGGCTGAACACCCCGAACGCAGATGTTTTTATGCCGATTGAAGAAGCAAAATCCCATCTGAAAGATCTGGCGTTTACGCTTCCGTACAGTCGGCAGGTCAAGGAACAGGCGCAGAAAGGAACACTGTACGAGAAGACCACCGACAAGAAGTTCCAGAGCCGTATCACCGAGATTGCAAGGAAGGTGGTAGAGTATGACGCGGACTGACCTTTGGAAAGCACTCGAAGAAACACAGCTCTATATCTCAAAATACTACGCCACCGCACTCACGGACGAGGACAAACACGATCAGCTCAAGGCGTATATCGAAAAATTCGTGCTGGACAACGGCTACCTGGTGGACGGCTTCACCGATGAAGAACTGGTCAACCGTCTCTACTCCGAAATGGTCGAATATTCGATTCTGACACCCTATCTCGGCGCATCCGACATCGATGAGATCAATGTCAACGCATGGGACGATGTGGTGCTGACCTACTCGGACGGCATAATGGTCAAAACCGAAGAACACTTCCACTCGCCCGGTCATGCGGTCGATATCGTCAAACGCCTTCTGCATCACAGCGGCATGATTATCGACAACGCCATGCCTATCGCGCAGGGACACCTGCCCGGCAATACCCGTATTACGGCGATCAAGAGTCCCGTTGTGGATGAGGATTGCGGCATTTCCGTTTCCATTCGTCTCTTGCACCCGCAGCGTGTGGACCGCAAATGCATCATTGACAGCGGAATGGCAACCGAGGAAATCATGGAATTCCTCGAAATGTGCGTCCGATACGGCGTCAGCCTTGTGGTCGCGGGTCGAACCTCCTCGGGCAAAACAACGCTTCTTAACGCACTGCTCGGGAGCATTCCCGATGACAAGCGTATCTACACCATCGAATCCGGCGCACGCGAGCTGTTTCTCATCAAACGGAACCGTTTCGGAGAGGTACAGAATAATGTCGTGCATACGCTTTCCCGACCGAGCGACAACGAGGCATATAACATTACGCAGGAAGAACTGGTGGTTGCGGCACTCCGATTCGATCCCGACATTGTGGCAGTCGGAGAAATCCGCGATGCCGAGGCAAACTCCGCCGTGGAAGCCTCGCTTACGGGACATACCGTTGTGACAACCGTTCACTCCGGTCCCGGTGAGGCGGCGCACGGCAGAATCGCGCTCCTGTGTCAGCGCAGGTTTGAGCTTGGCATGGAGGTGTCGCTCAGTCAGGCGCGTCAGGCGTTTCCGCTTGTGGTCTTTGCACACAAATGCGAGGACAACAGCCGTAAGGTCATGGACATCTCCGAGGTGTATGTCGCACCCGGCGGACAGGCGGAATACCGTTGTCTCTACCGCTATAACATCACGGAAAACGAATATAAAAACGGACATTTCACCATCAAAGGCGACTTTGAAAAAGTCAACCCGCCGTCCGGGCATCTCTGCACCATCTTGACAAGATCGGGAGTGCCGCAGGAGCTGCTCGGGCGTTTTTGTACCGTCAAAAAGGAGGCAGAAGCCGAATGACCTATGTCTATCTCATCTGTTTTCTTCTCTCTGTCATCGCCGTCATCTGTCTGCTCGGACTGACTCCCGAGGGGATCACGACAGACCTCATGAAGTTTGTTTCCCCCAAGCAGACGCTCCGCGACAAGGTGTTGGCGCAGAAAGGAAGAAAGAAATCCAGAAAACTGACCGTCGAGCTGAACCGAATCCGCGATGCACTGATTACAACGGGCAAAGGCGGACAGTTCACCATTGCGTGTGCATCTTCGCTTTTATTGATGCTGATCGGATGCATCGTGGCGATTGCCATCGGGAATGCGTTTCTGATCCCCGTTCATGCCATTGCCTTTGCGCTGATTCCGTTTGCCTATGCCAAAAGGACGATCAGCTACTACAACAATCACATTCAGCAGGATCTCGAAAACGCACTCTCTCTGACCACAACCGCCTATCTGCGCACCGATGACATCATTACGGCGGTACGGGAAACCGTCCCGAACCTGCGTCCTCCGATCCGTGAAATCTTTGCGGATTTCGTGGCGGAAAGCACGATGATCTCCTCCAACACCAAACAGGCGCTTCGCCACCTGAAGGAACGGGTGAAAAACTCTGCCTTTGAGCGATGGTGCGACACGCTGATCATGTGCCAGGATGACCGCACGCTGAAAAAGTCGCTCATGTCCACGGTGGAAGCCCTGTCCGATGTCCGCCAGGCAAATGCCGAGGTCAAGGTCGTGCTGAATGCCGCGCGCACCGAATATTTCATGATGGCGGGGCTTGTGCTTGTCAACATTCCGCTTCTGTATGCGTTGAATCAGGATTGGTACAATGCGCTCATGCACACGGTTGCGGGCAAGCTCGTGCTTGCGGTCTGCGGATTCGCCATTATTATAACGGGGCTTCTCATGTTCCGATACACGAAGCCCATTGAATACAGAAAGTGAGGTGACCGCCTATGATCATACCCATTCTTGTGGCAACCGTTGCCTCTCTGGGACTCGGACTGATCCTGTCGGATCTGTTCCGTGTTCCGTCCTTCGCAGTTTCCAAATCCACGCACAACCTCGGGAAAAGGCAGAACAAAAAAACCAATCCGATAGAGCTTTGGCTGAAGGAAATTGCGGGAACCCTTCATTGCCTGCATGCCGTGTGGCTATAACATCTTCGGGACGCAGTATGAGCGCGTGATTCCGGCATCGGCAGTCGCAAACCTGTTTCCGTTCAATTACTCCGGTAAGACCGACAAAAACGGCTTTTATCTCGGCAAGGATAAATTCGGTACCAACATCATAGCGGACTTTGATCAGCGTGCCGATGACAAGACCAACTCCAATGTTCTCATCCTCGGCAACTCCGGTCAGGGCAAGTCGTACCTGTTAAAACTCATTTTGACCAACACGAGAATGCTTCACGATGCTTTTGTTGGCTGATATTCGATTGTTTTAGTCTTCCTCGGGTTCTCCGAACAGAAGCTGCATGAAATTCCGCCGTCCGTATAGCACGCGGATGATGAACACCTCGTTGTTTTCATAACGGTAAAACGCTGTGTAATTCCCGCATACAAGAAACCGATAATCGTTTGCTACCGGCACGATGGAATTCAGGGGTGCACCGATTTCGGGGAATGTTTCAAGCTGTGCAATGCGGCTCATGATCTTTCGGATCGTATTCTGTGCCGCCTGTTCGGAGCAGAGTTCTTCCTCGATATACCTGCGGGAGCTTTGCAGATCGTTGATCGCCTCCGGCGTAAACTGAATTTTAGCCATTGTCCACCCCAAGCAGCTTTGCCACTTCGGAGAATTCCGTGTAGCCCTTTTCTTTGGCAGACATTTCGCCCTTGACGAGTTCTCCCAGCAGCTTCAGCGTCGCCTGTGTCTTCTCAAATTCGTCCATATCCACAATGGCATATCTTCCTCTGCCGTTCTTGGTCAGAAATACAGGCTCCCCAACCGCCACATCGCGGAGAACCTCATTATAGCTTCTCAGATCGGAAACGGGTTTAATATTCGGCATACTCTTACCTCCTGTGATTTTCTTTGCTGATTATATTATACACGAATTCTTCGTAAAATTCAACAGCAAAATGAAAATTCCAAGATTTTTCAGATGCAAATATTCGTTCCGTACTTCAAAGCGACAACGATCCGCAGGCGGAATGTCTGCTTATATAAAGAATGCCGCCATCACACCGACCACAAGAAACGGGATCAGGGGATAAGAGTCCTTGTTGCTTCTGCCTTTTGCTTTGTTGTAGATCAGCGTAAAAACGACCGAGGCAAGAAGTCCGACAAGGTATCCTACCACACCGCGAACCGCACCGAGCAGAAAAGCCGAAGCGGTTGAGAGCTTGATGTCAGCCCCTCCGAGTGTTTTGTGCGGGGGTAAAACCGCCATGGCAAGCTGCGGAAGGAAGACGATGCCGGCTCCGATGAGCATAGAGAGAATGCCGATGCGCGGAATGCTGCAGAGGGCAAGCGGAATCATGGCGATCCAAGCCCAATCTTCCGCCTTTCTCGTGCGGATGTCCGAAACCGAGGCATACAGCAAGAGATCGTAGAGGAGCAGTCCCTGCAATGCAACGAGGCTTGATGCCGACCGTGCCTCCGAGCATCAGCCCGAGCAGAAATAGCCACCACATCTGCGTCACTTCCATCTGCCGGTGCGGTTGTACTTGTTGTAGAAATGGCAACCCTCAGCAATCGTTTCGTAGTCGGCATGAAGCAGATCCAGCTCTCGGATGATCCCTGCGGGGGTGAGATCGTAGGTGTTTGCCACATAATCAAACAGCTCCATGTCGGCATCGCTGCGGATGGAGAGTGAGACAGGTTGACTCATACCGATGGCATAGCCGATCTGAATCTCGCACCATTCGAGGTCGAATTTTTCAAGCAGGTCACAGGCGATTTTATGTGCCATATACGATGCCGAACGGTCGACCTTGCTCGGGTCCTTTCCCGAAAACGCGTCGCCTCCGACACGGCAGAATCCGCCGTACTGGTCGCAGACGATCTTTCGACCGGTCAGCCCGCAATCGGCTTCCGCACCGCCGACCGTCCATGTTCCCGCAGGGTTGATGATCCAGTCGTCACAGATACATTCATCGCCGACGAGCGAAAGGACATAGTGCTGAACTTCATCAAGCTCGCATTCTTCCTTGTGGCAGACACTGACCACCACCGTGACGATCTCTCCGGTGTCAAGGTCAACGGTGACCTGCGTTTTGGCATCACCCTTCAGAATGGTGTCGGGATTGTTGTCCGCATCGTCCTCCAGGGCGGCAATGATGCGGTTTGCCACATCAAAGGCATAGGGGAGGCGGCTTGCGGTTTCTCCTGTGGCGTAGCCGAACATGATGCCCTGATCTCCGGCACCGATGTCCTCATCCGAGAGAACCGCACGGTTGATCTCGGGCGATTGCTCACTGATCAGGTTGATGATCTTATCTGCCCGATAGCCGAGTTTCTTTGCCACACGGCGGACGATCTGATCGTAGTTGATGTCCGCTTTCGAGGTAATCTCACCGCCGAGGACGACGGTATTGCCCTTGACCATGGTTTCAATCCCGCAGTGGCTCTGGCTTGGTCAAAAGATTTCTTGACTAAGCTATCACTAATATTCGCACCTTTTTGAATATGGCAATTTATCACAGGTGAGCCGTTGGGCAATGTTCGTTTCTGTTCTTGTGTAAACACCATATAAGGCTCTCCAATGGTTTCCTCGTCCAAATAAACCATATTGAATGTTTGATATTGCAATACTCCAATCTTGAATATGTGCACATTCATAATGTGGCGAAACCAAACAACATCATCTTTAGAAATGCCAATTTTTCCCATCTCGGTTCCGTCAAAGCTGTCCATTCGTTTGGCGAGGTAGTTCAGTTCATGGATGTTGGCGTAAGTGCCTTCAATGGATTTCAGTACTTTGGGACCAACGAGATTATTGATGAAGACCGTAGCTTTGTGTCCGATCTCGTTCTGTTCCGTCAGTCGCATGATCTCATCATCGGAGCATGGAAATGATACGGTTTCAATATGGTTTCCGCCTGTCAAAATGGTTGCTTTGATCTGTGTCATTTACATTCCTCCCATCGTCATGCCGTGTGTATGCGGCATTTCACTGAATTCATCCGAATTGCGGACAAAGTAGCTGTCGCCGCTGTTCCAGAAGTGGACATTCATAATGCCGTCCGGAATCCTGATATCCTGCTGTTCGGCTCCTTCGCCAAGCCCGTCCGAATTCTGACCGGTGATGAATTCCTTGAGTTCCGCTTCTTCATCTTCGGTCAGCGGCTCGGTCAGCGTTGCACGCACTCTGCCGAAGAGGACTCCGTCAAAGCTCTCAAAATCCCATTTCAGAGACTTGATCTTTGCGACCGCCGAATTGCTTCCGTCAAAATATTCCGCCATGTCGGTGTCGTCACTTGCGGTGTAGGCATCAAACATGGCTTTGATTTCATCGGCATAATTATCCGCAAATCTGCCGTCAAGCTCGCAGTCGGAATCGTAGTCAAGATCACCGTATTCGTTGTATTCATAGACCGAGACCGTCAGAGGAAAATAGTAATCCTCGGTCACATACTTTGGCTGAAAGTCCATGACCTTGTGGCAGAGAGAGGAGAGACTGTCCGGAGGATTTTGCGACAGCTCCACATTCAACTTTTCCTTCTGCGTTTGAGGAAGTTCCCGATAGAGATCGAGCGCTGTGTTGACGCTGCCGAGGCTGTCTTTGGGTGTAACCAATGCCGTGAGTTCATTTTCAAAGTCACTCTCGCCGAAGAGCTTCACTTTGATATAGTCTTCTTCCTCGTCCGAGCAGGGGATGATGTGTGCCGGGGTTCTGATGCCGATCCGACTCAAAGAGCCTGCAAGCTCCATCCGGGAGGTCGGCAGTTCAAGGACGGCGGTCTGATCGTTTCTTGTGATGATTGCTTTCATGTTCATTTTTTCCTTTCGTATAGAATTCATAGATTTCTTTGTCGTTTTCATTGAGGACGGGGGAGCGCGTGCGAACCTTATCTTCCAGGCAGCAGCACCGGACGGCACGGCATTTCCTGCGCCGGCAGTACAGGCAGTAGCGGCAGTCGCAATCTTCTTTTTTATAAATGTAACCGATGACGAACCTCCTTTCAGGCAGACACAAATATTTAACAAATAAAAACACGAAAAAAGGGCAGAAGGTGCGTAAAATCATCGCACTTTCTGCCCTTAAAAACGGGTACTACAGGGTTCAAATCCTGTCCGAAGCCGTTTTTTTGAAATGATATCTTTTTTTCTGCACTCTGTATC
>OLGD01004009.1_pt1 | contig 12829 bp, 10 predicted proteins | sample 1605311 | NCBI WGS metagenome assembly OLGD01 (sample SAMEA3888917, study PRJEB22519) | human gut metagenome | biome: human gut; feature: human-associated habitat; material: faeces | place: Denmark | collected 2010 | reverse complement strand
AGTCAAAAATGTTTTGAGGGGTGATGTCAGAAGCTAGCTCGATAAACTTCAAAAAAATGGGTACGGATATCGTCCGATATCTGCGAAGGAGTGAGAGAGTGAGACAAAGATCTGAAACTACGCAAAAGACTCTGGCTGCGTTCACGGAGAGCGGAAATAAAACCCGACGATTGAGAGTCGGGGGACAAATCGACTTCTCCGTGAAACGAGGGAAGTTGGTCTAGATCGATCAATAACCGCTCGGAACACATACTGGAAAGCGAAATTGGAGGTAAAGAGTAGGTCTGCGCTCTTTGCAAACGTTGAGGTTGAGGCCTTAGCGATATAGACATAGGCTTCGTTGTCGGCTCATCTAACAGCGGATTCGTGTTGTCTTTGTCCATCTGGTATAACGCGATGAGCCCAAACAATTGAAAAACAAAAGATAGGAATAAATGAATCCTTGCATCTTATTGGATAAAGCGGATGTCGACTTCTGCCGAACAATGAGAGTTGGTAACCGCGCGCCATACACGGCAGAACCCGTTCCGCTAGAATTCAGCTTCCCTTGCTGGTCATTTGCCAAATCTCCTCAGCCGCGAACTTCGCCAGGTTCCCATTCTCTATCGTCGATTCACCCATTTCCCACCCCAACCATTCACTTTCGTGCATGGATTCATAGTAGCAAAATAGTCCGTATTTCTGCCTCAGGACTTAAGTTTAAGTTCAATTTTTCCCGATAGTAGTGCATTCATTCTTGCAGTAATAACTTCAAATGACGAACGGCAGACAAGCTGCGAAGAGTGAAGTGATAACCCAGGAGTTGGAAGATTGTTACCATGTTCATGGGCGCGTCTGTACTGCAAACGGTACGGAGTCACCGGCTGCAATAATGATTAGATCATAAAAAGGCTCCAAACTGTTTTGAGAAGCCGTTTTGTCTGTAGTGCCTTATTTAAATGGCTGATAGTGCAGATTTAATGTAGGTGAGAAGAGACTGGAAGACATACTCGCGGAAGTTGCGAAGGTACGTACAGTAGTTAACTCGCTGCTTCGCAATGATTCCAGACCGTTGGGATTAGTGAATCCTCACAATACATGTTATCTTAACGTATTATTACAAAGCTTATTCCGTGTTTGGCCGTTTCGCAAAGTCATGCAGGTGTTCTTGCGCAGAGTAATCGCTAGAATGAGTGTGAAGGCAGCCGATCGATCCTCCGTCCTTTATATGCTGCAGAAGGTGTTTGCCGAAATGACACTCTCCAAGGATCTGTCTTATTTTCCAGACGGATTGCTGCGCACCATGATGATAAACACCGACGTTCAGTGCGATTCCCACGAGTTCTTCGACCATCTGATGGCCTCCCTCAAGTCCGACCTGGAGTCTCAGGGCGACAAATCCGCCGTCGTATCGCTTTTTGCGTCGCCTGTAATTCGCAGGCCTCCATCGACCAGCTCTTCTCCGGCAAGCGCCTGCTGTGCCGCTGCTGCCTCAACTGCCGCAAGGTTTTCTACCGCGCCGACACCTTCTCCTTCCTCGTTTCCCCGTTTCCACGGTCTGAGGGGTAGGACTGCTCGGTGGTGAACATGCCGCGCCTGGAAGACGCGCTGCAGGTGCTGTTCACGCGCGAGCGGATGTCGGGCTCCGACACGATCTCGATCAGCGGAACGCCGCTTCGGTTGTAGTCGACGAGCGAGCAATCCTCCCACTCATCGTGGATCAGCTTTCCGGCATCCTCCTCCATGTGGATCTCGTGGATGCCAATTTTCTTCTTTCCCGCTGCGGTGTCAATCTCGACATATCCATCGTGGCAGATCGGCAGATACAGCTGGGAAATCTGATAGTTCTGCGGGTTATCCGGGTAGAAATAGTTCTTCCGGTCGAATTTGCAGAGCTGGTTGATTTTGCAGTTTGCAGCCAGTCCGACGCGCAGGGCGTAATCGACAACCTTCTTATTTAATACCGGAAGGGATCCCGGCATACCGGTGCAGACCGGGCAGGTGTGGGTGTTCGGCGCACCGCCGAATGCGGTAGAGCAGCCGCAGAAAATTTTTGTTCGCGTCGCAAGCTCCACATGTACTTCAAGTCCGATGACGGTTTCATACTGTTTTGACATTGTTTTGCTTCCTCCTTACCGTTTTTCTGGCTGCCCGAATGCACCGCGTGCCTGCTCATAGGTGTACGCTGCACGGAACAGTTTTTTCTCTGAGAAACAGTCTCCGATAAGCTGCATGCCGATCGGAAGCCCCTTATCATCCATACCGCACGGAACGGTGATGCCCGGAAGGCCGGCGAGGTTGACGGATACTGTGTAAATATCGCCCAGATACATCTGCAGCGGATCGGAAAGCGATTCTCCAAGGCGCGGTGCCGTCGATGGTGCTGCCGGGCTTAAAATCATATCGTATTTCTCAAATGCGCGGTCAAACTCCTGTTTAATCAGGGCTTTCGTGCGCAGCGCTTTCAGATAATACGCATCGTAGTAACCGGAGCTCAACACGAAGCTTCCCAGCATAATCCGTCGTTTCACCTCCGGACCGAAGCCCTCGGAACGGCTCTTCTTATACATATCGTGGAGTCCTTCGTACTCTTTGGCACGGAAGCCGTATTTCACACCGTCGAATCGTTCCAGGTTGGAGCTTGCCTCGGCGGATGCAATGACGTAGTAAGCCGGAATCGCATAATCAATGAGGTCGAGATCGAAATACTCTACTTCTGCTCCGCGTGCCTTCAGGACATCGGCAGCCTTTAAAATGGATTCCTTTACCTGCGGATCCAAACCTTCGCCGAAATAGCTGTTCGGAATACCGATTTTCAGATCGGAGACATCTTCTTTTAAAGCGCTCATGAAATCGTAATCGTCGCGTTTCATCGATGTCGCATCTTTTGCATCATACGAAGCGACCGTCTGCAGCAGTGCTGCACAGTCTGTCACATCCTTTGCGACCGGTCCGATCTGGTCGAGGGAGGAACCGTAAGCGATCAGTCCATAACGGGAAACGGTGCCGTACGTCGGTTTCATGCCGGTTACGCCGCAGAAGGAACTCGGCTGACGGATCGATCCGCCAGTATCGGAGCCAAGTGCCATCGGTACTTCTCCTGCTGCAACGGCTGCACAGGAACCGCCGGAGGAACCGCCTGGAACGTGTTCGGTGTTCCACGGGTTTTTCGTCACGCCGTACGCAGAAGTCTCTGTCGTACTTCCCATCGCAAACTCATCCATGTTTGTCTTTCCGATGATAACGGCTCCCGCCTCTTCAAGCCGTGTAATAACCTCCGCATCGTACGTCGGAACGAAATTCTGCAGGATCTTTGACGCACACGTCGTCGCAAGACCTTTCGTACAGATGTTGTCCTTGATCGCGATCGGAACGCCGGCCAGCGGACCGGTGAGCTCTCCTGCGTCAATTTTCTTCTGCACTTCTGCTGCGCGTGCTCTCGCACCCTCTTCATCCACAAGAAGGAATGCGTGAATTGATTCTTCCGATGCTTTGACTGCCGCAAGTGACGCTTCTACAGCGTCCGCTACAGTGATCTTTCCTTCTTTGATTGCGGCAGAAAGCTGTACTGCTGTCATATCTTTGATTTCCATATCGAATCTCCTCCTGCTATTCTACCGTTTTCGGAACCTTGTACTGGCCCTCTTTGACTTCCGGTGCATTGGCAAGCATTGCATCGCGGTCGTCGCCATTGGTTACTTCATCCTCGCGGAATACATTTCCCATCTCGAAAATGTGGGTCATCGGCTCGACCTTGCTGGTGTCGAGCTCGTTTAATTTATCTACATAATCCAGCATTTTCTGCATATCCTGCCGTGCGGATTCTTTTTCCTCATCCTTTAATTCCAGCTTTGCCAGGATGCCGACATATTCCATCGTTTCATCTGAAATCACATTTGCCATTTCACTCATTCTCCTTTTTTATTTTCCAGCAGGATCCGCTTACGGCTCCAGTCTTGTAAGATCACGCGGGAACAGCGTTGTCTCGCGGACGTTGTCCTCACCGATCAGCTTCATGGTCAGACGCTCCAGACCGATGCCAAGACCTCCGTGCGGCGGCATACCGTGTTTGAAAGCACTCAAGTACTGCTCCATGCCCTCTTCTGTCATGCCGCGGGCTGCGATCTTTTCAGAGAGCATCTTGTAATCGTGGATACGCTGGCCTCCGGTTGTAATCTCCAGACCGTGGAACAGCAGGTCGAAGCTCTTTGTGTATCTCTTATCCTCCGGGTCGTCCATCGCATAGAACGGTCTCTTTTTCGACGGATATTCGGTGACGAATACGAAGTCTGCGTCGTACTCCTCTTTGAAATACTGGCCGATCAGAAGCTCCTCCTCCGGCTCAAGGTCGAACGGGTTGCGGATCTTTCGGTTGTATTTCTCGGCTACCAGCTCTTTCGCTTTCGTGAACGGTACAGTTGGGATTTCTTCTGTCTTTGGAAGCATAACTTTCAGGATCTCCAGCTCTTTTGCGTAATCCTTTTTAAGAAGCTCCACCATGTACTGTAAAAATCCGGTTTCCATTGCCATGATGTCGGTGTAATCCTCGATGTAGCCCATCTCAAAGTCAAGGCTGGTATACTCGTTCAGATGACGTTTCGTGTTGTGTTTCTCTGCACGGAAAACCGGTCCGACTTCAAAGACACGGTCAAACACGCCGACGAGCATCTGTTTGTAGAACTGCGGGCTCTGTGCCAGGACAGCCGGGCGGTGGAAATATTCCAGCTTGAAGATGTTTGCGCCGCCCTCAGCGCCTTTCGCGCCGATCTTCGGTGTATGGATTTCGGTGAATCCCTGGGAATGAAGGAAATCACGGAACGCCCGTACCACGCCTTCCTGGATGCGGAATTTTGCACGCTCTCTGACGTTTCGAAGAGCGATCGGCCGCATGTTCAGCATTGCTTCAAGGGAGGTGTTCATTTTCCATTTGTTGACTGCGAGCGGCATTGGCTCGGTCGGCTCGGAAAGAACGGTGATGGTCTGCAGCCTGACTTCGACGCCGCCCGGTGCGCGGTCCTCTTTTTTGACCGTTCCGGTTACGGCAACTGCCGATTCCTCTTTCAGATCTTTCAGCGGGAAGTCAACGCTTCCTTCTTCGTACACACACTGAACGAGTCCCTCGCTCTTTCTTAAGATGACAAAGGCAACCTCGCCCATGTCACGGATGATGTGTACGGCTCCTTCGAGTTTTACTTCTGTGCCTTCCGGTGTCTCCAGCAGAGTTTTTACGGAGATGTCTTCTTTTTTCTTTACGCCTGTCATAAATTCCATGTCTTGTTCTCCTCTCTTTCTCGCCTGTCCCGGATTGCTTTTTCAAATAAAAAAGTCCCGGAACAGTTTTTTAACTACTGTTCCGGGACGGGATATTTTATGTTCCCGCGGTACCACCCGCATTGCGTTTTTCTCTCCGGTTTTCCGGGGGAAAACGCCCACTCATTTATACTTAACGCGTATCACGGATCTGCCTACTTGATTTCCTGTTCGGATCTCATGTTCAGCAGACCGGCTCCGGAATGTTCCCCATTGTATGTTTCCTCCATGCTGATGCTCTCAGTCGGTGACATCGGCTTCCTGTCAGATTCCGCATACGGAGTTTCCTTCACTGCCTTTTTCATACTGTGCATTATAGCACAGCAGTTTTGCATTTGTAAACGCCTAATTTTTACGGATTTTATATAAATTCTAATGCATTTTTCGTGAATTTTATCTATATAAAATTATTTTTTCGCGTGTTTATAAAATTGCGCAGAAATTCCGTTTTATTGGTATTTCGCACACAATTTACAGTTTTTTGATTCTCTCCACTGCCTCTACTGTATTCTCATACGTACCGAATGCAGTCAGACGGAAGTAGCCTTCTCCGCTCGGGCCGAAGCCTGATCCTGGTGTTCCGACTACGTTTGCGTCTGCAAGCAGGTGATCAAAGAACTCCCAGGAAGTCATATTTCCCGGTGTTTTCAGCCAGATATACGGAGCGTTGACGCCGCCGGATACGGTGTAGCCTGCGCCCTTTAATCCGTCGTAGATGACTTTTGCGTTCTTCATGTAGTAAGCAACCTGCTCTTTTAACTGTGCTTTTCCTTCCGGAGAGTAAACAGCCTCGCCGGCTCTCTGGATGATGTACGGAGCTCCGTTGTATTTCGTTCCGTGACGGCGTGCCCACAGGCTGTGCAGAGTCACATCGCCGGATTTGATGTCTTTCGGGATAACGGTGAATCCAAGACGCATACCGGTAAAGCCTGCGTTCTTGGAGAAGCTGCGCATTTCGATGGCACATGTTCTTGCACCCTCGCACTCATAGATGGAATGTGGAATGTCTTTTTCTGAGATATATGCCTCGTATGCAGCATCATACAGGATGATGGCTCCTACTTTATTTGCATAATCAACCCATTTCTGCAGCTCGGCTTTGGAAACCATAGCGCCGGTCGGGTTGTTCGGGAAGCACAGATAAATCAGATCCGGGGTTTCTTTCGGGAGCTCCGGGGTGAAGTTGTTTTCTGCGGTACACGGCATGTAAATCACATTCGTGAAACGCTCGGTTGCTGCGTCGTAGTCACCGGCACGGCCTGCCATTACGTTGGAGTCTACATAAACCGGATAAACCGGGTCGCATACAGCGATCTTGTTGTCCAGGCTGAAGATCTCCTGAATGTTGCTGCAGTCGCATTTTGCGCCGTCCGATACAAAAATTTCATCAGATGAGATATCGCATCCTCTGTCCCGATAATCATTTTTTGCGATGGTATCGCGAAGGAAAGCATATCCAAGATCTGGTGCATATCCGTGGAAGGTCTCTGCGTGTCCCATCTCATCCACTGCTCCGTGCAGCTTTTCAATGATCGCCGGTGCGATCGGCTGGGTTACGTCGCCGATTCCAAGACGGATGATTTTCGCGTCCGGATTTGCCTCGGTGTAAGCTGCAACTTTTTTTGCAATGGTGGAAAACAGATAGCTTCCCGGCAATTTCAGATAATTGTCATTGATTTTGAACATTATTATGTCGCTCCTTTTCACTTTTTCTTACTCTGTCAAAAGCGTCAGCACCATCTGTGCCGTTTCAACCAGATTGGTGCCGCTGTCCATGCTGCATTTCTGCATGTAGCGATGGGCCTCCGACTCGGTCATGTGATTTCGTTCGATCAGAAGGCTTTTTGCACGATCGATGATGTGCTGTTCCTCGGCGCTGCGCACCTTGGGCTTTGCCCGCTCTTTCTTTCTGCGCCGTGCCGCACTCTGCAGCATCATCTCCAGTGTATTGACCAGCTCGTACACGGAAAGCGGCATCGTAACCGCCATGATTCCGGTTCCCTCCACCGCACTTAATGCGCGGCTCGATGCAATCAGAAGCATCTGGAAGCCGGACGGCATACACTCATTCAGATCCGTAAAAAACATATCCGGGAGCTTGTAGCCGCAGATGACGATACCGCCGTTTAAGTTGTTCATCTCTCCGAGCGCCGCTGCCGCTGTCGAACAGACAGCATCGATTTCATATCCTCTTTTTGCCAGAATATCCCGGATGCGCTTTCCATCTTCTATTTTGGGAAGTACTATCACTATGCTGCTCATGCATTTTCAGGCCCCTTCGTCGTCTAAATACGGTACAGATATTTCTCGGTCTCCCAGTCGGATACCTGGCGGAGATACTCATGCCACTCTTCTTCTTTGGCATTGATATATCCATCCACAAATTCCTGGCCGAGTACCTGACACAGAAAATCGTCTTTCTTTAACTCTGCGACCGCTTCTCCAAGGCTTCCCGGGAGAAGGGTGATCTGCATCGCGTTTCGTTCTTCTTCTGTCAGATCGGAAATATTGCGGTCCACCGGGGACGGCGGAACGATTTTCTGTTTGATACCGTCAAGTCCTGCTGCCATGCAGACAGCAAGTGCCAGGTACGGATTGGCTGCCGAATCCGGGCATCGAAGCTCAATGGCCATGATGCCGTCTCCCGTCAGCGGAATGCGGATCAGCGGGCTTCTGTTCTTTGCAGACCATGCCACGTAGATCGGTGCACCGTATCCCGGTGTCAGACGTTTGTAGGAGTTTACAAGCGGATTGGTAATCGCTGCGATTCCGCTGATGTGTTTCATCAGTCCGCCCATAAAGTAATATGCCTCTTTGCTGAGCCCGTATTCATCGGATTTGTCGGCAAACACATCTTTTCCCTTCTGAAACAGGGAGAAGGAAAGATGAAGACCCGATCCGTGAACTCCGGTTTTTGGTTTTGGCATAAAGGTTGCGTGAAGGCCATGACGTTTTGCAATCGTACGGATAGCAAATTTGGCAGTCATCAGCTGATCTGCCGTCCGAAGTGCTGCAGCCGGACAGAAATCCAGTTCGTGCTGGCCTGCCGCTACCTCGTGGAAGGAAGACTCAACGTCGATTCCCATTTCTTCGAGGGTCAGCACCATATCGCGCCGCGCGTTTTCTCCCAGGTCCAGCGGTCCAAGATCCAGATAACCGCCTTTGTCGTGCGTTACACTCGTTGCACCGCCGTCCTCATCGGGGTGGAACAGGAAAAATTCACACTCCGGTGAGATTTCAAACTCATAGCCCATCGCTTTCGCTTCGGAAATTACCTTCTGAAGGATGGTTCGGGAACTCTTTGCATAAAGATTCCCCTCTCTATCATACACATCACAGATCAATCTTGCAACCTTTCCTTGCTGCGGACGCCACGGAAGTATTGCAAAGGTGTCGAGATCCGGGTGCAGAAACATGTCTGCTTCCTCGATGGTGACAAATCCTTCGAACGAAGAGCCATCGAAAACGCACTGATTATTCAGGGCTTTTTCCAGCTGTCCGGCGGTGATGGCCATATTTTTCATCATTCCAAACATATCGGTAAACTGCAGGCGGATAAATTCAACATCTTCTTCCTCCGCCATCTGAAGGATCGCTTCCTTCGTATACTTTGCCATATCGATTCTCTCCTTTATCAAAGACGATTCTAAACGAAAAGGGTGCTTTCACGCGGCAGGGCAGAAAGACACCTTGCGTAAAAACACCCTTGTTTTGGGCATATTATAGCAGTTTTTCGCGTGTTTTGTCAAGAAAAACTTAGAGATTCGTGTATCCCATCAGGGATTCATCGACTGCCTTTGCTGCCTCGCGTCCCTCGCGGATCGCCCATACGACCAGGGACTGGCCGCGGTGCATATCGCCTGCGGTGAAGACATTTTCTTTTGTTGTCTGGTATTTTCCGTCATCTGTCTTCACGTTGGTGCGCTGGTTAACTTCCACTTTAAATGCATCGGTCACATATTTCTGGGATCCTAAAAAGCCTGCTGCAATAAGAACGAGATCTGCCGGGAGAATCTCTTCGGTTCCCTCAACCGGAACCATCATCATGCGGCCGGATTTCTCATCTTTTTTCGGTGTCAGTTTTACGGTCTTGATTTGGCAGACTTCACCTTTTTTGTTTTTGATAAATTCCGTTACGGTTGTCTGGTAAATCCGCGGATCATGGCCGAATACGGCGATTGCCTCTTCCTGGCCGTAATCCGTCTTGCAGATCTTCGGCCACTCCGGCCACGGATTGTTCTCGGCACGCTGATCCGGTGCTTTCGGCATCATCTCAAGCTGTGTCACAGATTTGGCACCGAGACGGATGGAAGTTCCGACACAGTCATTACCGGTGTCGCCGCCTCCGATGACAACAACGTGTTTGCCCTTTGCATCGATGTAGGCATGATCCTCAAAATTGGAATCCAGAAGACTCTTCGTTACGGAGGTCAGGAAATCGACAGCAAAGTAGATGCCCTTTGCATCTCTTCCCTCTGCCTTGATATCTCTTGGATTTGCCGCACCGCAGCAGAGCAGGACACGGTCAAATTCTTTTAAGAGTTTGTCAGCTTTTACATCTTTTCCGATATCAGCATTCGTCACAAACTCAATGCCCTCGGCCTTCATCAGATCCACACGGCGGTCGATGACGCTCTTATCGAGTTTCATGTTCGGAATACCGTAGCGTAAAAGTCCGCCCACGCGGTCGCGGCGTTCAAAGACCGTAACAGAATGGCCGCGGCGGTTGAGCTGCATCGCTGCTGCAAGGCCGGAAGGACCGCTTCCTACAACGGCAACGCGTTTTCCGGTGCGCACTTTCGGCGGCTGCGGCGTAATCAGGCCGGTTGCCCATGCGTTTTCGATGATCGCGCGTTCATTTTCCTTCGTGCAGACCGGGTCTCCGTTTACGTTGCATGTACAGGCTGCTTCGCAGAGTGCCGGGCAGACACGGGAGGTAAATTCCGGAAAACAGTTTGTCTTGGTGAGGCGGCGGTATGCCTGCTCATAGTTTCCAAGATACACAAGGTCATTCCACTCCGGAACGAGGTTCTGCAGCGGACAGCCGGAGGCCATTCCCGCAATCATGGTTCCCGCCTGGCAGAACGGTACACCGCATGCCATACAGCGGGCAGCCTGCATCTGCTGCTCCTTTTTCGGGAGCTGCAGATGAAATTCCTTAAAGTTTTTGATACGCTCAAGCGGGGCAACGGTGTTTCCCGTCTTGCGCTGATATTCCATAAATCCAGTTGGCTTACCCATAATTCTTCTTCCTCCTACTTACGCATGCTTTCGTAAAATGCTTCAATCTGTGCCTGTTCGCTGCTAAGGCCCTTGTCTTCCATCTGGGCACTCAGCATCATCATGCGCTTATAGTCATTCGGAATGATCTTCTTGAATTTCGGCAGATATTCGTCAAAGTGTGTGAGAATTTCTTTACCTTTTTCAGAGCCGGTGTGTGCGACGTGTTTTTCAATCATGTTTTTCAGCTCTGCAATATCGTATTTGCTTTCTACCAGTTCAATCGAAATCATTTCCTTGTTCAAATTGCGGTACAGGTTGCTCTTTTCATCCAGGACATAAGCGATACCGCCGCTCATGCCGGCTGCAAAGTTCTTTCCGGTTGCGCCGAGGACAACGACACGGCCGCCGGTCATATACTCGCATCCATGCTCACCGACACCCTCGACAACGGCGTAAGCACCGGAGTTTCTGACACAGAAACGCTCTCCTGCGATACCGTTGATGTACGCCTCACCGCTCGTTGCGCCGTAGAGGGCAACGTTTCCGACGATGATGTTTTCTTCCGGTTTATACTTTCTTGCTTTCGGCGGGTAGACAACCAGTTTTCCGCCGGAGAGGCCTTTTCCGAAGTAATCGTTCGAATCGCCCTCAAGTTCCAGGGTCAGTCCTTTTGGAATAAATGCTCCGAAGCTCTGTCCGCCGGCACCCTTGCACTGTACGGTGTACGTATCCGGCTCCAGAGAGGTGCCGAATTTTCTGGTGATCTCGGCACCAAGAATCGTTCCCACGGTACGATCGGTGTTGGTGATCTCGACTTTGACGGTCTTCTTCTCTTTCTTATCCATTGCCGGACCGAATTTCTTTAAGAGTACCTTCTCATCCAGGGTTGCGCCAAGTTTGAAGTCGTAAACATCTTTCGGATCGAACGTTACCTTCTCGCCTGCTTTTGCAAACGGATTGTTCAGGATCTGGCTTAAGTCTACGCGGTCTGCGTGCTCATTCGTCACTTTATCATTTCTCTTTAAGAGGTCGGAACGGCCGACCATCTCGTCAACGGTGCGGAAGCCAAGTTTTGCCATGTATTCCCGCATCTCTTCTGCGATGAAGCGCATGAAGTTGATGACGTACTCCGGTTTGCCGCGGAAACGTTTGCGCAGCTCCGGGTTCTGGGTTGCAATACCCATCGGGCAGGTATCGAGGTTGCAGACACGCATCATAACGCATCCCATCGTTACAAGCGGTGCGGTCGCAAAACCGAATTCCTCGGCGCCAAGGAGTGCTGCAATCACAACGTCACGGCCGCTCATCAGCTTACCATCGGTCTCGATCATGACACGGTTGCGGAGGCCGTTTTTGATCAGCGTCTGATGGGTCTCGGCAAGGCCTAACTCCCATGGAAGTCCTGCATTGTGGATGGAACTTCTCGGTGCTGCTCCCGTTCCTCCATCATATCCGGAAATCAGGATAACCTGTGCTCCGGCTTTTGCAACACCGGCTGCGACAGTACCAACACCTGCTTCGGATACCAGTTTAACGGAGATTCTTGCATTCACATTCGAGTTTTTCAGGTCATAAATCAGCTGTGCAAGGTCCTCGATGGAGTAGATGTCGTGGTGCGGCGGCGGGGAAATCAGGGATACACCCGGTGTGGAGTGACGTGTTTTTGCAATCCACGGGTAAACCTTTCCGGCCGGTAAGTGGCCGCCCTCGCCCGGTTTTGCACCCTGGGCCATCTTGATCTGGATCTCTTTTGCACTGACAAGGTATTTGCTGGTAACGCCGAATCTTCCCGATGCTACCTGTTTGATCGCGGAGCATCTCTCCGGGGATTCGAGACGGTCATCACTCTCACCGCCCTCACCAGTGTTGGATTTTCCATGCAGACGGTTCATGGCAATTGCCAGTGTCTCATGTGCCTCCTGGGAAATAGAACCGTAGGACATCGCACCTGTTTTGAATCGTTTTACGATAGAATCTACGCTCTCGACTTCTTCGAGCGGAACGCCCTGCTCCGGATAATCGAAGTCCATCAGGCTCCGCAGATAGCCGCTCTCCTCGCTGTCGACCATTGCTGTGTATTCTTTGAACATCTTGTAGTCGCCGCGTCTTGTGGACTCCTGCAGTGTATGAATGGTGCGCGGATTGTAGCGGTGCTCCTCGCCCTGGCTTCTCGATTTATGACGGCCGATACTGTCCAGTGTCAGATCGGTAGACAGCTCCAGCGGATCGAATGCCTGGGAATGACGCTCATCGACATCTTTTGCAATGTCTTCCAGGGTAATACCGCCGACACGGCTGACCGTACCGGTGAAGTATT
>OLGD01004005.1_pt1 | contig 12837 bp, 10 predicted proteins | sample 1605311 | NCBI WGS metagenome assembly OLGD01 (sample SAMEA3888917, study PRJEB22519) | human gut metagenome | biome: human gut; feature: human-associated habitat; material: faeces | place: Denmark | collected 2010 | reverse complement strand
TGAAGCAACTGTCAAAGAAGCAGAAGGTCAGGCTGAAGCTATCCTGAAGATCCAGCAGGCGAATGCAGATGGTCTCCGTTTCCTGAAAGAAGCTTCTCCGGATGCGGCAGTGCTTCAGATCAAGAGTCTGGAAGCATTTGCAAAGGCTGCAGACGGCAAAGCTACAAAGATTATTATCCCATCAGAGATTCAGGGTATGGCAGGGCTTGCCCAATCTCTGGTAGAAGTAGCAGCAGATGGAAAAGAAAAGTAGAAATTCAGGTCAAAGTTGTTTGAACGCAGTCGCTTTGCGACCGGTTGTGATTAAGAGAAAAACATGGGCTGCCGGAAGAAGGCGGCCCAGTTTTGTCTTAAACGTATCTTCAAAATAAAAAAGGTCATCATCGGCAATAAGCGCTATTCCGTCATTGACAAATGTCATTACATGATTACGGTTTCGGCACAATCCCCTACCCGGTAAAGTAACTATCCGCACATCTTCCCGTCTCAACGCATCAGGAATAAGCGAGAGAAATTTCTCGTCACTATATTGAAAAGAAACGACATAACGTACATCTTCCCGCTCAGGTTTTAACAAATGTGGCACTCGTGTTATTCCTTCATCTAAGGTACAAACCAGAACATGTAATACCATAATTTCTAATTTTATTTATCGTTTTTTTACTCGACCCACCCACCGGTCAATCCGGTTGTATAGCCTCGGATTTATATAAAAAAGAAAACCTTCTATCCTATTCTTACATCCTCCGCGATGATACAATACATTACAAAATGATACTTTATAAGCCGATATACGTGCATAAAATACCTTTCGTTCTCTCACAGACAGGCTATCACTCAACCGCACTGCCGTACATATACAGTCTCCTACCATACGATTTATATATGATGCAACCTCATTATGCTCTTTACAGAAAATGATCAGACGTTCAGCTACCGTTATCAAATCAAGGCAACGTTGTAAAGACGCTTTTCGAGTCGTCGAGCCCGGACGGCAATATACATAATAAACAGGCTGGCGACTATATAAAACCGATTTAGCATAAAAGAGCGCACAAGGAATAAATTCAGTATCCTCATGAACAACCCCTTCTACAAAACGCAGCTTATGCCGTAACAATAATTCACGTCGCCACAGATAGAGGCAAATGGCCAAATTATTATTCAATACTTTGAAGAAATCGAGTCCGGAAAAAATTTTATCGGCAGGTGTATTTCTTAACTTTTCTTGAAAGCTCTTTCCATCGGTATTTATACGATCTATCGCCAATACTTCGATACCATTATCATCGCACAATGCCAGCAGACGTCCCAAACAATTGGCTTCTATCCAATCGTCACTATCCACAAACCAAATATATTCACCCTGAGCCTTGCTCAATCCGTAATTACGGGCCGCCCCCTGTTTTTTATTACTCTGAGTCAATACGACAACGTTGGCATGCTCCATCGCATAACGTGATAAGATGACATTACTACTATCGGTCGAACCGTCATCTACAACGACAATTTCATAGCTATCGGCAGGTATATCTTGTCGCAAACAACTTTGCAAGCAACGATCTATATACTCCTCACCATTATATACCGGTATAATTATCGATAACTTCACCATAATATCAATCTATTTATCATCATTTTCGTCCGATTTATTCAACATTTTCCAACCGAGCCTTTTTTTCAGCATCGTTATTGAATAAATCACAGATATACCTGTAAACAACCACGCTGCCAACATATACCAGCCGGTTTGACCGAACCGGCAGAACGCAAATGCAGGCAGACAAATCGAAAGTACCGTTATCAACACTCGATAAAACGAATGCTCGAATCTCAATCTATAATATCGCCGGCACAAGAGCCACATACCTGTTCCGTAAAGAAAGAAATTCATCAAATAAGCGATGCCTATTCCCTCAAGTCCCCAAACCATATATGCCGTTATATTCAGAACAAAAGATACCGTATCAGAAAAAAATTCCGTAATCATAAATAATTTTCCAGCACCTTTTGCTAACACCACAAACCCCATAGTCCAGGAAACCGCTTTAAACAAAACTCCTATAATCGCCCAAGATATATAATCCCCTATCCGCAAAAAATCTGTTGTATAAAGAATCCTGATAATCCAAGACTGGCAAACAAGAAACAAGCAGACGACAGGCAGCAAAATAATCAATGAGGCTTCTGCCTGCCTCGAAACCTGTTCTCCGACCAGTTTCCGGTCATCGGCTATTGCAGCCAGACGAGGATAATATTCTGTTCCCATAGCCGTAAAGACCAACCCTACATAACGAGTTATCAAAGTATATCCTGAAGTATAGTACCCGACATCCGCCATACCGGAATGGGAGTTAAGCCAAGCTATAAAAAGATAATTCAATAACGTCGTTATAAAGCCGCTTATCGTCATATAGATGCCGAGCATAGCCATAGGTTTTCCTATATTCCACGTTTCTCCAGCCGATAATTTGGCTGCTCGTACCGGGACTCTCCGACTATAAATCCAAGTAAAAATCAAACTTGTCAAAGCAACAAGAATCAAAGAAGGCACAATACCCTCTATGCGCCAAAAATAATACATCGGCAGTGATAGCAATAATGCGGTAACAGCTCCCCAAACACTACTCTTGGCAAGAACCTTTATCCGTCCCAATCCCTGCAAGACAGCCTGCTCTCCCGAAGACAGGGCATTGAAAAGCAAAGCGCATGAAAGCCAAACGAACCCCCAAATATGCTGATCGTTGTCGAATGTCAAGCGGCTCAATAAGGGCGCAAACGACAAAACGATCACTGCCCCGGCCAAACCCACAAACCACGACCAACGCCGAACGACAGTTACTACTTCTGACAGCCGATGCTCGTTTTTCTGCGATACGGCTTTCGATACATCCCGTACCGTACTTTGACGCAAGCCCAATCCGGTAACGGCAGCAATCATCTCAAGCGCCGCATTGTATAAATTTATGATACCGACTCCTACCGCCCCAAGCCATATTGCAATAAACTTTACCTTTACAAAGGAACAAATAATGCCGATAACCTGCACTCCACCGAATAACCCGGTAGATTTTACAATACGTCGATATGTTGAGACAGAGCCTTTTTCTGACATTATTATACTTTATTTTTCATATTTCGGAAGCCAGATTTCATAATAGCCGTTAGTCCAAATTTTAAGGTACTTATTCTTGTGCAAGAAACGATTTATCAACAGATTCTTTCCTTTATTCGCATCATTTGCCATATAATCATCCGAATAACCATCCGGCCAATCGATCCATAGTCCTTTGAATTTCTGAAGTACGACTACCGGAAGAGCCTGACGCTCTCTACCGGCACGGGATAAAGCCTCTTGTAGCAGATCTTTATCATATAAATAGAGCCAAGGATTATATGCATAGGGCTTTGTCTGTGTTAAATAATGCAACATCGGAGAATTATCATAAATCAATGTATAATCCCCTTCCGAAACATATCTGTCCAATGCGGAAAGCACTTCCTGAGATACAGAAGCCCTTTTTTGAGAAGTATAAATTCCTCTTAAAAAAAGATGATCGACCGAATAGATTTTCTTAAAACGCGATCCTTGATCGAAATAGGTATAACTTACATGTCTCTGAACCGATAAACAGACAAACAATATCAACAAAATCGATCCCGTTTTTCTCAGTATACGATTCGAAATTCCTCTCGAAACAGAGAGTTCCCGAACCTCCTTTTCCGAATAAGCTACAACCAACGGCAAAGTCAAAAACATCGAAAATCTACCCACGAGATCAACAGCTCCGTCACTCCCCAAAGGCTGAATAACCAGTAACATTCCGGCAGCTAAAGCCACAGTTTTTATAGACGACGGTTCTTTCCACAATAAAAACAAAACTGTAGCTAACGAAAGGAAATAAAGCAAATATAACGCTCCATAAAAATATAAAAAAGAAGCAAGAACAAGAAATGCAAAAATAGCGACTATTCTGATAAAAGTCTTATTCCTGAATCTCCTTATCAAATAAAAGAAACATATTCCCCAAAATGCAAAAAACAACCCGGTAAACCCTATTTCTAAATATTGTCTGACCGTTGTTCTGAACATCGAATAAATATTATGAGATGCCTCAGAAGATTGACCTATATGAAATATCCAATCGAGACATGTAAAGAAAGGGTGCAAATGACCGACTCTCCACATACACAAAAAAACCAAAAGTAGTGCTGAGAAATATCCCGTCAGAAAATAAGCTGCAGTACAGACAGCCCATTTGATTCCTTTCCTGAAAATCCAAGCTTCATAAAGAATTATTAAAACGAATACGACTCCAAGAACATTCGGAATCCGGGTAAATGCGTTCAGTGCAAATATCATCCCGGCCCCGATAATCCAGCCCTTACTATTTTCAGCACGTATTCCTTTTAACAACAAACCGATCCCCCCTACATACAATAACGCGCTGACATTATTATAATAAAGACTCGGCACATCATCGAAAATATACAGAACAGACATAGCTACCCCGACACGGATAGTCCAAAGCGGTAAGTAAGGTTTTAAAATACGACAGACAAACGCTGCTGTTAAAACAATTATCAAAACTCCGGCAAAACGCATCAATAGCAAACCGTCTTCAGGAAACAAAGCATAAAGCGATCCTCCCAATACGCCTGCAAACCAATACATAAATGCGTATGTAACCGATTCAGGATCATTAAAAATTTGCTGATAAAATGTCATAAAGAAACCTTCATCAGCAAAATCGAGACCTTGCGGAATAAATATGAGCTGGAACAAAAACAGAATCGATAAAAATACCCATTGCGGCATTCTCTCGATCGCCAATATCACATCACTTTTTCTTTCCATTCGTTTAAATCAAGGTTAATCTTCGGTTACCAACTCAATTCATACGTATCATATACGATGCCTCTTCCTCCGAATCCTTCTTTTTGAGCGATTAATCCGGAATTAAGAAAAGAACCTTTATTCTCTGTAGATTGTCCGAAATCAAAAACTTTCCTATCTGAATAGCGATCAGTAATCAGGTAGTGGAACAACAAGTCAAGAGCTCCGAATTCTTTCCCTTCTGGAGATGCGGATATATATTGCGAATGAACCCATTCATCCATCTCGAAAATCACACATCCGGCGACAACTCGTTCCCCTTTGCAAGCTGTAAATAACCGTATGTTATTCGGAAAACGTCCTTTCAGAAGGGACATTTCTTCTACGGTATGCACCGGCAGTCTATTATAACGATCCGACAAATTTTCAGACAACACCCGCCAAAAGTTTTCCAAATCAGAAGATTCCTGTACAACAATCCCGCAAGACAGAGCCCTTTTTATTCCGCGACGACGCAGTTGGCTGAAAGGAATCCTGCACGGAATAGAAACTGTCGTGGAAAGATTGCGAGCAACCAACCTCGCATTATTCCTGAATAATGCATATAAATCCTCTTGAGAAGGATAACGATGATAAATATCCGGTACGCATTTATAAACGAGCTTAGAAAAACCCCGTTCCGACAGCCAAGAGAACAACAGAGAAAAAATATTCAATACCCTATCTGCCGTACATTTTGAAGACAGCACCAGACCTCCGTACGTCAATCCTTGATGAGACCACAATACATCTCCTTCCCGATTAGCAGGCAACACGGCAATCAACTTTCCTTTATAACGGAATAACAAAGAATTATCGATAAATCTGTCTGAATGATAATCCATATAATTCCGAAAAAAAAGGAATGTTCCATTTCTGGAATTTGCAATAAAACAATCCCATTCAGGCCGTAAAGCCGGAATATATTGCTGTATTTCGATCCGGGTTTCCATATTGCCTGATTATTATTTATTCAACCACGGTTCAGGGTTAAGTTTAGTAGTCTCTTTCCAAAGCTGAAAATGCAATACGGTACGGTTATTTTCTTCCGGATCGGAATAAATTCTCCCGATAGATTGTCTCGTAGTCACTTTATCTCCGGCCTTTACAAACACTTCGCTAAGATTGGAATAGATCGTCAGGTAATTCCCGTGTCGGATAATGACCGAACTGTTATAACCCGGCATTACAAATACACGGGTAACCACACCATTGAAAACAGAACGGGCCGTTGTTCCCGGTGTCGTTTGTATATCTATACCGCTACTGTTTACCTGCACATATTTCAACTCTTGATGCTGTTGCTGTCCGAAATGTCCTACGATCATATATTTGCCGGATAAAGGCATAGGCAAACGTCCTTTATTCTGAGAAAAACTGTTCGACAACTCAAGTTCGTCCTTAGTCATGGCGTAACCGCCTTTTGTCTGAGATTTGCGAACCTCCCCAGCAGAAGCAGAAGCATTCTTCCCGGATTTTTTATCGGCGTTTGCCGCTTTTTTTGCCGCTTCCGCCGCACGTTTTGCTTCTTCTGCGGCTCTACGAGCCTCCTCGGCAATCAATTGTTCGATACGGCGATTCAAAGCTGCAGCCTGTTTTCTTTGGGCATTCAGTTCTTTCTGAAGTTCTTTTTCTTTCTTCTTAAGATCTGCCACAACCTCTTTCTGCGACTTCTCTTTCTGTTTCAACTTATTTGCAGCATCGGTACGTTTTCCCAATACCGCATTTTTTTCAGCCCGGGTTTTAGCCATTTCTGCTTTTTTCTTTTCCAACTCTGCCTGTTGTTCGGATATCTTTATCGCCTCCTTTTTCCTCCAAGCCGAATATTCCCGCAAGTAACGAATCCTTCGATAAGATTGATTTAAAGAATTCGATGAAAAAACAAACATCAAAGTTTCATAACCCGAATTTCTACCTGCAATTCCCCGGATAGCTTTGGCATAAGCCTCTTTCTTGGCATTCAAATCTTTCTCGAGTCGGGATATCGTTTCATTAATCTTTCTCTCTTGTTTATTAATATTCGAGATTTCGGCATTCAAAGCTGTGATCACTTCCTTATGTTTCGTTATCTCAGCCATCAACTTGTTCAATTGATGCAAAGATTGGAGAGCCGACTTTTTCGTAGTCTTCAACTCCTTATCGGTCTTCGCAATAGATTGCAACGCCTCTTTCCTCTGTTTCTGCAAATCTTTTACTTTTTTAGACGATTGAGCAACAGAAGCCACGGCAACCACAGCCATCAAACAAATTATCAATATACGCCTTATCATTTCAAAAACATATTTAACAAATCACGTATCGACACTTTTCTATATTGTGAAGACACCGAAAAATCTACGTTGAAAGTCTTGTTCCACTCGGGAGAAATATTCTCCATTTTAAGAGTCAAGTTTTTATTTCCTATTCCGCTTGTCCGGACCTCCATTTCTGAAGGAAACCAAAATTCCCCTTGATTCGTAAATTTCGAATAGCTCCATGTTATCTGCATTTGTCCGGATATATCCAAAGCTCGTGTTTCTCTTAAACGTGCCAACTCATCCAACTCGAATAAACAAGAAAAACGGGACAGATCTTTTATAGAAAAGCTCCAATCCGATTTTTCTTTCATCCAAGAAAAATTTCGGTAATCCGATATATCCAAACGATCTTTCCCCGGTAAAAAAGGTCTTCCCAAAAACAATGCTTGTATAGTAGAAAGAGACAAATCGACCGGTAATTTCGATTTATATGCCGCTATAGATTCCGCAACATAACGTTTTCCCATTTTATCCAAAATCCAAACACTGTCATTAGTTAGCCGCACACGGAACATTTCGATCCCTAAAAACGGTTGAACCGATATTTGTAAAATCTTATCCTTTATTATACGTACTGTCGCTTTACTTTTCAAATTTCCCGCACTTGTGGTTATCACAAAAGAAGTTTTCGCAGAGTAAGACGTATAATCCGGACTATTCTTCAGACAATCGGAAAAAACACGTTTTTCCGACTCCGACTGTTCTCCGGATATTTTCATCTTTTCTCCGATATGGGAAGTCTTACATCCGACAAACAGAACTCCGAAAGCTATGGACACAGCCCAAATGAATCTTCTCATTCTTCGTAATATTTTTTATCTTTTATTTTCTGAGGCAACATTTTAGAATCGCTGCCTTTTTCAAGGGCATCATTCCAATACTCCAAAGCACCATCGACATCCCCCGTCATAAACAAAACGTCTCCATAATGTTCCAACAATGCAGCACTTTCATTTCCGCCCTTGTCCAATGCACTTTTTAAATATATTTTTGCCAGCGTATAATTTCCTTGTTGGAAAAATACCCATGCATACGTATCAAGATAAGTCGGATTATCAGGTTCTTGTTTAACAGCATCTCCGCTCATTCTTTCAGCCTTCGACAAATCTTTCTTCTGAAGAGCCAAATAATAACTGTAATTATTTAAAACCCCGATATTTCCGGGATTATATTCCAAAGCCTTATCGAATGCGGCATAAGCAGAATCCGGTTGCTGCGCCTGATAATAGGTATCGCCTATTTGTCCGTATAAATCAGAAATAAGGGCGCGATTTTCAGGATTGGTATGCTTTAAGCCGGTTCTTAATGTTGCAACAGCCTTATCATACTCTTTTTTCATCATATAGGACGAACCTAAATAGATATACAAAACAGCTTCATCGGGTAAATAAGAAAGAGCTTTTTCTCCTGCGACAATAGCATCGTCATATTTCTTCTGATCCAAAATAGCACCTATTAATTGCTGCCAATATTCCAAACGTACGGGAGCTAAATCTACAGCAATCTGCATCTGCGCAATGGCATCGTTCTTTTTCTGACGTATCCACAATACATCAGCATACAATTTATGAAGTTCCTCCTCTTGAGGATGCATTTCGAGCAATGCGGAAAACATCGAATCCGCTTGATCCAAATTCTCTTTTTTCTGCAACAACTCCGAAAGAAAACCGGTCAATATTTTCTGTTTAGTCTCCACATCCAGATTTTTACTCAGCAAAGCATCCAGAATTTGCTTCTGATAAGCTTCTTTATCCCCCTTCTTATTGTAATAGTTGGCTTTAGACACCATCAAATATGCATTGTCAGGCTCTATTTCACCGGCATGTTGATATACTTTCCAGGCATCTTCATCCCGATTCGAATCAAGATAAAGATCTCCCAACAAAATAAGATAAGTAATATCTTTCGGATGAGCATCGATCAAACGCTGCACTTCGGCAAAAGCCTTGTCATCTTGTTTTAAGGCCTTATACAGTTTTACTTTTTGAAGAATTATAGGTTCTACGACACCCATCGATTGTTCTAATTGATTATACGCATCTATGGCCTGCTGAAAATCGCCCTTTTGCGCATAAACCTCCGCCAACATATAATTCAACTCCGGTTTATTAGGATTATATTCGATCATCCGTCGAATCAGAGAAATCGCCTGCTCAGCATCACCGAGATTCTGAGCAAGATTGGCTGCCATAACATTATACCAATAGTTATCCGGACTTTTCTCCGCAGCTTCTTTTAAACAATCATACGCAAGCTGCGGCTTTTTTAAATGCAGGTAATAATTGGCTAAATTATATTTGACAACGGCACTCGACGTATCTATAGCAGCAGCTTGCTGCAACAAATCAAAAGCAGCATCCTGTTTCCCGAGATTTTTCATCCGGTCGGCTTCCAGAAAAAAATAGTCGAACTTACGTTGATCCGATTCAGACAAAACTCTTCCGACATCCGTTCGCTTTTTGCTGAAATTACGACTACTTCCGCAAGAAAAACAAACTGACAATAATGTCAAACAGAGCAATAAACGATAATCTATATATCTCATTTACAAAAAAAATTGTATACAAAAACACTTTTATTTTACACCCGTATGTCCAAAACCTCCTGCTCCTCGGTCGCTATCTTCAAGGGTTTGCACTTCGACCCAATCTACCCGACAATATTCTTTTACAACCATTTGACAGATGCGTTCACCATCATTAATGACAAAATCTTCATTCGAAAAATTAATCAAAATAATACCAATCTCTCCTCGATAATCGGCATCGATCGTACCCGGAGAATTGAGAATCCCTATTCCCTTTTTCAACGCCAGCCCACTACGAGGACGTATCTGGGCTTCATATCCTTCGGGAAGTTCGATATATAATCCCGTAGGAATCAGTACCCGCTGCATCGGTTTAAGTACCACAGGTTCATCCAAGTTAGCACGAATATCCATTCCTGCAGCGTGCTCCGTACCATATTCCGGCAATTTATGTCTCGACCGGTTAACTATCTTTACTTTAACTTCCATAATCAACAATTTCCTGTTTATTTCGATCGTGTTTTCATTATCGAAAGCCCAATATATTAACTTGCAAAAATAACGAAATAACCTTAAACTATCTTGCTATTTTTTTATTTTTAATGCTTTCTCTGAACTATTTTCTATAAAAACAATCGATTTGACTCAGTTATTTTGTATTTTTAATCTTGTCATAAATATCCGTTTCTAAATAAAGAGAAACAAGATCATTTATCGAGGTATTATTTTTTTTGTATTTTTGCCAAACAACATCGTATTCGAAACAAAATGAAATATACAGAATCCAGAATGTCTTGGGAGCGTTTACTCTCCTCTAAACGATTCGGATTGGAACGCTATCACGAAGAACGACGACATTCACGTTCCGATTTTCAAAGAGACTATGACCGCCTTGTTTTTTCTGCTCCGTTCAGAAGATTGCAAAACAAGACCCAGGTATTTCCTCTTCCCGGAAGCATATTTGTACATAACCGGTTAACTCACAGTCTCGAAGTTTCATGTGTCGGTAGATCATTAGGCAACAATGTTTCTTCCGTCTTATTTGAAAAGTATGCAAACGAACCTTGGGCCGGGAAATTACACGGTATCGGAGCTATTGTCGCTGCCGCCTGTCTGGCTCATGATATGGGCAACCCACCTTTCGGACATTCCGGAGAAAGAGCTATCGCTACTTATTTTTCAGAGGGAAACGGCCTCAGCTTAAAAAATAAACTGGGAACAGACGAATGGAAAGACTTGACCCATTTTGAAGGGAATGCAAATGCTTTTCGATTATTGACTCATCAATTTAACGGACGACGGGCCGGAGGATTCGTTATGACTTATTCGACTTTGGCATCGATCGTAAAATACCCTTACGCATCGAATCTTGCAGGAGAAAAAGGAAAGTTCGGCTTTTTTACTTCCGAAGCCGATGATTTTGTCAAAGTAGCAGATACCTTAGGCATGTTGCGTATGGATACATTCGGAATACGATACTGCCGACACCCGCTCGTTTACTTAGTAGAAGCAGCAGACGATATCTGTTATCAGGTAATGGATATAGAAGATGCACACAAGCTCAAAATATTAACGACCGAGAAAACAAAAGAACTGTTTCTCGGGTTCTTTTCGGGTTCTCGTTTGAAACACATTCAGGAAACGTTGAATATAGTATCGGACATTAACGAGCAAATCGCTTATCTGCGCTCCTGCGTAGTAGGAGTATTGGTAGATGAATGCTCTCGAATCTTTTGTGAAAGAGAAGAGGAGCTTTTGAGAGGAGAATTCGATGGCGTACTTATAAACCACATTGGCGAAACTCCGCGAAATGCCTATAAAAATTGCTCCGATGTAGCTTATGAACACATCTACAAAGCTTCGGATGTTCTGGACATAGAACTTGCCGGTAACCGCATCATTTCTGTTCTATTGGATAAACTGATCGATGCGGTCATCAATCCCGGTAAAGCATATTCACAACTGCTATTGAATAAAGTGCCGGGGCAATACGAAACCCGGGACGAAAATATCTATAAAAGAATTCAAGCCGTTATCGATTACATCTCCGGCATGACAGATGTATATGCGCTGGATTTATATCGAAAAATAAACGGAATGAGCCTTCCGGCTTTATAACCAACAACGAATAACAATGAAACAAATATATTTTTCCATACTGTCTTTTTTCCTTTTTTCTACGACATTACTTTTCGGAACAGAATACACCATCGGAACCGTCCCCAATGTGCATTTACAGAATGCCAAAGCATTCGTAAGCAATCCGGATGCAATACTCTCTCCCTCGACAGAACAGCAAATAAACTTATTGCTGGACTCTCTTCAAACGAAAACAAGCGCTGAAGTTGCCGTCGTAGCCGTAAATTCCATTGGGGATGCCGATATAAAGCAATTCGCTACCGCATTATTCGAACATTGGGGTATAGGAAAACGGGAAAAAGACAACGGACTGTTGATATTATTCGTTTTAGACCAACGTAAAATCACATTCGAAACAGGATACGGATTGGAAGGTATTTTACCGGATGCCATCTGCAAACGCATTCAAACTCGGTACATGCTTCCTGAATTCAAAACAGAAAATTACGATAAAGGAATGTTACAGGGATTGAACGTCATATATCACAGATTAAGTACTCCGGAAGTTCAAGATGAATTATGGGTACAGAGTCAAACCGCACAAGAAGACTGGGGTAAAGTATTACAATATTATGCAATCACCTCTCTTTTATTTTCCATAATATTGCTTTTTATGATACGGTCTTCCGTGAAATCATCGAAAACGAAAGACAATTATGAGCAATATAGAGCTTTGTCAGGATATAAAAATACCTTAACCGTACTCTCTTTTATTTTCCCGGTTTTCGTATTATTCCTGTATATATGGATTTCGATCCGATTAAAACAATTGAGAAACAAACCTCGGAAATGCGACCTATGCGGATCAAAAATGAGAAAACTCAATGAAGAGGAAGATAACCGTTATTTAACTCCGCAAGAAAACACCGAAGAAAAATTACAATCGGTCGATTATGACGTCTGGCTATGCGACCAGTGCGGAAATACAGAAGTCTATCCATACGAAAATCGTTATACCAAATACAGCTCCTGTCCGCAATGCCATGCAAAAGCTTACA
>OLGD01003999.1_pt1 | contig 12859 bp, 17 predicted proteins | sample 1605311 | NCBI WGS metagenome assembly OLGD01 (sample SAMEA3888917, study PRJEB22519) | human gut metagenome | biome: human gut; feature: human-associated habitat; material: faeces | place: Denmark | collected 2010 | reverse complement strand
GCGGAAAGGGCTATTCTCCCCCTTCGGGGGGAGAATAGCTTTTTGTCTACAGTCTAAGGCGCTCTGCGCCGCGTTATCTTTCCCCGTTATGGTAAAAAAAGCCCACGAAAAACCGTGAGCCTGCTTGCAAAAGAAAGGTGGTGATATAACAAATAGACCTTGCGGCTTAGGTTCGGTAGGCTTTCCCCGCGCGTTACTTCCTGTCGCCATAGAAGCGGTTTCCCTTGAAAGCGCGCGCCGCGTCGTTTCCGTGCGCGGGACCGAATTACCACTGAGACCACACTGTAATCTCTGTTATATCCTGTTCGACAGTCTAGGAGCTTTCCTCGGCAGCCTCGGTTCTTTCCTAGCCTCTTTTGCAGTCGTGGTTTCACACAGCCATCGCGGCGGCTTCCGTGAGCCTTTGGTCACCGTGCGTTGTTCCGTGATCCACCACAGCCGCTCAAGGCAGGCTACACTGCAGGCAGCTTTTGTACCACCATGCAGGTTTTCATGACGCAAAGCCGTCATGCCTCCACGAAAAATGGGTCGAACTCCGCCATGCCATTGACGGCCGCCCATAGTTCTTACTCCCAGCGCCAACCCCCGACTGGGCGTCAGCAGCCAGCGCCAGAAACTTCATCGATATGCCCTTTAACGGATTTTTAGCCCCGTCTTCAGAGAGAACTTTGCTGACTAGAATACTGCACCACCTGCGTCTGATTATAGCACGGTTTTTCCCTTTTTTCAATCGTCTTTCTGTCGTTTCACGATGCGGGTCAGCGTCTTTAGGCCATCAAAACGCCGACAAGGATGCCCAGCAGCGCGCCGGCCAGCACCTGAATGGGCGTGTGGCCGACCAGCTCCTTGAGATGCTCGTCGTCAAAATTGAAGCCCTTGCCCGACAGACCCTCGACGATGTGGTTGATGACCGCGGCATTTCTGCCCGTCGAGCGGCGCACGCCCGCCGCGTCATACATCGTCACGCCCGCAAAGCAGAACGCGAGCGCGAAGACCGCCGAGGAAAAACCCTCGTGAAGGCCGACCACCATCAGCATCGCGCAGGCCATCGACGAATGCGAAGACGGCATTCCGCCGGAACCGAACACGCGCGTGTAGTCAAACCGCCTGCTGATGGCCAGCGTCAGCAGCACCTTGATTCCCTGCGCGATGGCCCACGCCAGCGCCGCCGCCTGAATGACGCGGTTATTGATAATCTCCAGTAAAATAGCCCCCACGGTTGCTCCCCCTGTTTCTTACTTCTTTCTCTTGGCCAGCGCCTCGGCAAACGCGCGCAGGAACCACGCCGAATCGCCGAAAACCGAAAGCGCCTCTTCCGCCCGCGTCCACAGCTCGCGGGATTTTTTCTGCGCGGCCTCGACGCCGACCAGCGAAGGCCAGGTCATCTTGCCGCGCTGCGCGTCCATGCCGGTCTGTTTGCCCAAATCCTTCGCGTCGCCGAGCACGTCCAGCAAATCGTCGTCGATTTGGAACGCCAGCCCGACGCAGAGACCAAACGTCTCCAGCGCGGAAATCGCCTTTTCGTCCGCGCCCGCGATATAGGCCGCGGCCAGCAGCGGCGCCGTCAGCAGGTCGGCCGTCTTGTGCGTGTGAATGTATTGCAGCGTCGCCTCATTCGGCTCGTGATGCTCGCTGAGCAGATCAATGCTCTGTCCGGCCACCATGCCGCTCACGCCCGCGCGCCGCGCGATCTCCTGCGCCGCGCGGATATGCCCCGGCGTATTTTTCCCCCACGCCAGCGCATTGTTTAGTATACACTCATACGCATAATTAAGCAATCCGTCTCCGGCCAAAATCGCAAAGCCTTCGCCAAAAACTTTGTGGTTTGTCAGCCTTCCGCGGCGGTAATCGTCGTTATCCATTCCCGGCAGATCGTCGTGAATCAGTGAATACGTGTGAATCATTTCCAGTGCGGCGGCCGGCACGCGCGCCTGACGGATATCGCCGCCCAGCATTTCGCACGTCGCCAGCAGCAGCACCGGGCGAATCCGCTTGCCCCCCGCCAGCAGGCTGTAGCGCATCGCCTCGCACAGGCGCTTGGGGATGCGCATTTCGTTCGGACATTCTTCGTTCGGACATTCTTCCTCGGTCTGCGGCAGAACCTGCTCGATCGTCTCCTCCACCATCGCGACATAGCGCTGATATTGTTCACGATAATCCATTGCTTTTCTCCTCCAGCGGCGTGATCTCCGCCGTCTCCGGGTCGATCTGTTCAATGCGCCTGCTGCAATCCGCAAGCTGCTGCTTCAGCTGCGCGGCAAGCGCCACGCCCTTTTCGTATGTCTTTATCGTTTCGTCGAGCGTCATGTCGCCCTCCGCCAGCCGCTCGGTCAGCGCTTCCAGCTCGCTCATGCCCGCTTCAAACGTCTGCTTTCTGGCCATGCTCTTCCTCCTCGCTCCATACCCTCGCGCGAATCACGCCGTCCGCAAAGCGGATCGAAACCTCGTCACCCGCCCGCAAAAGCGCGGCCTTCGCCACCGCGCCGCCCTCTTTCTGAACGATGGCGTATCCCCTTTTCAGCGCGGCATACGGGCTGAGCAGCTCCAGCGCGGCCTGCCGCGCGTCCAGCGCGCCCTGTCGTTTCTGCATCTGCTCCCGCATCGCGCGCAGGAGCGTCTGCGTTTGCGCCTCCAGCCGTTCCGCCTGCCGCGCGACTTGAAGATCCGGGCGGTTGGCGTTCAGCTTCGTCTGCGCGAGAATCAGCGCGTTTCGCCTCGCCTCGACGCATGCTTCTGCGCTTTCCTTCAGGCTTTCGCGCATCGCCTCCACCGAGGCCGCCACGTCGTCCCAAATCGGCGTCACACATTCCGCCGCCGCGGAGGGCGTCGGTACACGCAAATCGGCCGCCAAGTCGCAAAGCGTCACGTCGGTTTCATGTCCGACTGCGGAAACGACCGGCTTTTTGCACATCGCTACCGCGCGAACGACGTTTTCCTCGTTGAACGTCCACAAATCCTCCATCGAGCCGCCGCCCCGCGCCACGATGATGACGCTGACGTGCTCCAGCCGTTCGAGCATCCGAATCCCCGCCGCGACTTCCTCATCCGCGCCGACGCCCTGCACACGCACCGGGCAGAGCAGGATGCGCGCGTTCGGGTTGCGCCGCAGCGACACATTCAAAATGTCGTGAATCACCGCGCCTGTCGGCGAGGAAACCACGCCGACGGTATCCGGATAGCGCGGCAGGGCGCGCTTTTTTTCCGGCGCAAACATCCCATCGCGCCCCAGCTTCTCCTTGAGCATTTGCAGCCGCTCGTAGAGCACGCCCACGCCCTGCGCATGCAGCCGCTTCACGACGAATTGATATTGCCCGCCCCGCGCGTACAGCGCCACGCTTCCGCTCGCCGTCGCGCGCATGCCTTCAAACGGCATGGCCTGCAAATTTTCCGCCTCGTCGGCGTACATCACGCAGGAAATCGCGGCGTTTTCGTCCTTCATCGTGAAAAACAGCGCGCCGGACTGGTGAAATTTCAAATTGCTGATTTCGCCCTTCAGCTCAATGGCGCGCAGCATCGGATCCATTTGAAACATTCTGCGCACATATTCGTTGAGCTGAGAGACCGTCAGTTCGAGCTTAGCGGCCATGGCGTTCCGCCGCGTCGAGCGTGTTGGAAAGCAGCATCGCGATCGTCATCTGGCCGACGCCGCCGGGCACTGGCGTGAGGTAGGCCGCTTTCTGCGCCGCCTCCTCCGCGTTCACGTCGCCCACCAGCGTCCCGTCCACGCGGTTAATGCCCACGTCGATCACCGTCGCGCCGGGCTTTATCATGTCGCCGGTCACGAAATTCGCCTTGCCGACCGCCGCGACGAGGATATCGGCCTGCCGCGTTATATCCGCCAGATTCTCCGTCTTGGAGTGGCAGACGGTCACCGTCGCATCCGCTGCCAGCAGCAGCATGGCCATCGGCTTGCCCACGATGTTGCTCCGCCCGATCACCACCGCATGCCTGCCGCGTGTCGGAATGTTGTAAGCCTCCAGCAGCTTCATCACGCCCAGCGGCGTACAGGGCACGAAACCGGGCTGGCCGCTCATCAGTTTGCCCGCATTCATCGCGTGAAAACCGTCCACGTCCTTTTCGGGATCAATCAGCGCCAGCACGCGCGCCTCATCCAGCCCCTTCGGCAGCGGAAGCTGCACCAGAATCCCGTGTACGCTTTGATCCGCGTTGAGCGCAACAACCGCGCTTTCCAGCTCCTCCTGCGTGCAGCCCTCCGGCAGGCGCAGGATAGTCGAGCGAATCCCCGCGCGCAGGCAGGCGTTTTCCTTGTTGCGCACATAAACCTGGCTGGCCGGATTGTCGCCCGCCACGATCACCGCGAGGTGCGGCGTCACGCCTTTTTCTGTCAGCGCCTGCGCGCGCTGCGCGGCGTTTTCCTTCCATTTTTTTGCGACCTCCCGGCCGTCAATCCATGTCAGGGACATCAAAATCCCTCCTCTGTCGATTCAGCGAAATTCAGGGATTCCTTCTTCTCTCATCGTCCATATCATCCGTGCAGACGGCACTCCGCCCGATAGGCTTCCGCGCCCAGCAGCGCGACGCCCACCGCGTTGTCGCCGGAAAGCTCCGGCCTCGCGAAGCAGAGCCTGAAGCCCAGCCGCGTCTTTTTCGCGCGTTCCAGCAGCATGCCCCTCAGCAGCGTCGAGGATGCGACGCCACCCGCAAGCAGCGCCTGCCGCGCTCCCGTCTGCTCGCCCGCAGCGGCGATCATCCGGAGAATGCTTCTGCAAAGGAAATCGAACACCTCGGCGGCGATTTGCGCTTTGGGCATGTCGCCGCCTTCGATCCAGCGCATTACCTTATTTTCCGCGCCCGCCATATTGCAGCTCACGCCCTTGATGGATACGCCGATCAAGCCCTGCGCCTTTCCCTCCATCGCCAGTTTTTCAAGCGACGGCCCGGCCGGGAACGGCATGTGCAGCCTCACGCCGGTTCGATCGACAAGCTGCCCGGCGTGCAAATCCAGACTGCCGCCCAGCAGCGTCAGCTTTCCTTCTTCGCTGAGCAGGATTTCCGTCGTGCCGCCGGAGAGATGCAGCGCCAGAAACGGCTTCGTCTCGTCGATACCGGCGTCCACCATGGCCGCCCGCACATGGCCTTCCTGATGGCTGGCAGGATAAAAAGGCACGCGCAGTAATGAAGCTGCTGCGCGTGCCTGACTTTCACCCGCGCGAAACACGGGCATATACGAATCCTCTGCCGGACGCGGACGAGTGCTTGCGCACACGGCGCAAATCTCAGCGTCCGATACGTCGGCCATCACGTTTTGAACCATCTGCGGCAGATTTTTGACATGCTGAAACAGACCCTGCGACTGCATGAGCCCGCGCGCGCCATCCTCCACCGTGAGCAGCCGTCTGGACGAAGAGAGAATCTCGCCCTCCGGCGTCACCAGCGCGCAGGATGTCGTGTAGCAGCTTGTATCAATGCCCAGAACAGCTCTCATGCCTGCGCCGCCAGCTTTCTGCTGATGGTACCCAGCACACCGTTGACGAACGGGCAGGATTCCTCCCCGGAGTATTTGCGCGTCAGTTCAACCGCCTCGTTGATCGCCACCGCCGCCGGCAGGCCGCTGTACTGCATTTCATACACGGCAAGGCGCATAATCGCCAAATCCACGCGGGACAGGCGCGCGAGCGTCCAGCCGCGCAGGCAGGCCGCGATTTCGCCGTCGAGCTGCTCGGCATGCTCCTTCACACCGGAAACCACGGTGTCGATATAGGTGCTGTCCTTCTCGCCCGGTTTGTAATCAATCAGATCAACGAGGGTCTCCGCCGTCGCTTCTCCGCCAAAGAGTTGTTCAAATACGAGCTGCATCGCAGCTTCACGCGCTATAGGACGTGCCATTCTTCATTTGCTCCGATCCGTTTTATTGATTGAATATGCGCCGCTTCTCAGTAGCGGCCGTTCTCATCGTGATGGAAAAACAGATAAATGTTCTCCACGAATTTCTTTTTATCCTTTACGCCGCCGATAATCGCGCCGATCAGGCAGAAAAGCGCAATCAGCAGCGCCGGCCCAACGCCGACCGTCAGGCAGAGCACCGCAAAAATCAGGCCGAGCGCTGCCCCGAAGAGCGTACAGGGAACCGTACCCGGCGTGAGCATCTGGCTCATAAACGTTTTCAAATCCATCATGCTTGTTCACCCTGCTCCTGCTCTGCCGTCTGCCGTTCGTCTTCCTGCGCCGCTTCTTCCGCCGTGTCGTCGGCCTTCGTTTCGGGGTCATCGGCCTCAGGCTCCGCGCCGCATTCGGCTTCCGCGCCCTGCTGTTCTTCCGTCTGGGGTTCCGGCTCGTCCTGCTTCTCCGGCTTGCCAACGGGCAGCGGATCGGCGTCCAGACCGAGCAGCGCCGTCGGAATGGCATACGGAGAGGCCTCCGTCTTTTCATCCGCCGGAATCGTGCTGTCCACAAAGACGCGCACCTCCTGCACCATCACGCCGGAGCAGGCTTCCAAATACTTCTTGATCTGCTTTTGCAGCGCGGAAATCGCCAGCGGCATGCTGATATCCGATTGCAGCGAAATGTGCACATCCACGCGGATGCTCTCCTCGTCGCTGTAGAGCGACGACGTGACGACCTTCAATTCCGCATGCTGGTTGAGGCACTTGTTCACCAGCGTCTCCAGCGCCTTGAGCGAAATGCGAACCATGCCGTTTTCGTTGCGCTGAATCGCGTAGTTGCTCGAGCGCTTCTTTCGGGACGGCAGAATCATCGCGAACAGCAGCAGGAACAGCAGCACGAAGAGCGCCGCAATGCCGACCATCGCCGCCTTGACGACAAATTTGCTCATATCCACGGCCGCGATCCAGCCCGTGATCATATCAAAGGAGATTTTCCCGACAAGCAGCGCGACCACACCGGCGGCGCAGCCCAGCGCGACCAGCGCGCACAGCAGAATCAAAATCCGATCCCATACAGGATGTTTCAAACTGTGTTTCCTCCTTTATGCCTCTCGTAACGCACTCGCCTTACGCCTGCTCGGAGGATTCTTCCTCCTGCCCGGCGTCTTCCTCGGTCGGCTCGTCCGCCGCCTCGGCTGCCGGTTCGTCCGTCGGCTCGTCCTCGGCGCACTCCTGCTCCTGCGCCTGCGTCTCCTGCGCCGCCTTGCCTTCTTCCAGCGCATGCTGTTCTTCTTCCGCTTCGAGGCTCAGCGCGATCTTCTGGCTCTGCTGGAGCTCTTCGTTTTCCTTTTCAAAGCTCACGCCGACCACATGCAGATCCACCTTTTCCACGTGCAGACCCGTCATGGATTCAATGGACTTACGCACGTTCTCCTGCGCGCTGCGGCCAACCTTCTGGATGGGCATGCCGTAGTCGACCGTCACGCTGACGTCAACGCTGACGTCCTCGCCGTTCATATCCACGCGCACGCCGCGCGGCCGCTTGCCCTTGCCCAGCAGGCCGCTGTTGCCCGCAATGGCGGAGATGCCGTCCACTTCCGTGGTGGCCACGCTCACGATGGTAGAAATGACTTCATTGGCGTATGTGATCTGACCGTTATCCTGCTCGCGGTCGATATCGACGTTCTGATTTTCGTTCATTTCAAAAACACCTCCCTATGGATATTCACTAGTATAGCAGATTTTCCGTCCGTGCACAATTCCAATTCGCTTATTTTTTGATCAGAATGATTTTTAGTTGCGCCGTTTCCGCCCCGGATGACCCGCCGACGGCGTTTAAGAGCCGATTTCTGGCGTTTTCGTCCATGCCGAATGTCTGCGGCACCAGCAGCGTCACGCCCTGCGCGCCGCAAACGGCCAGCGCGCCCTCCGCGCCCATTCCTTCAAGAACGGCCGTCATCTGTGCCTCGCGTTCCATCCGCTCCGCAATCTGCGTCTTCTGCGCCAGCGCGGCTTCCTTCGCCGCCGAATCGCCTCCCGCTTCGGCAATCACCCCGTCAAGCAGCGCCAGCTCCTCCTCCCGCTGCCGGTTGAGCCGCGCCCGAACCTCCGCAATCGAGCCGCCGCCGATGGCGTCGCCCTCCAGCTCCGTCCGGATCACGGGGAGACTGACGGCCGATGGCACGTTTTTCGTCCGAGCCGACCCCGCATAGCCGCAAACGCCCAGCAGCGCCAGCAGCATCACGCTGCAAAACACGCGGAGCGCGCCGACCGGATGGCGATAGATCGTCTTCCTGATGCTCTTTTCCGCTTTTTTCGTCATTTATTTTCCTCCCGTCACGACGCTCACCGCCGAATTGGGCAAGCCCAGCAGCGCACAAAGCGCCTGTTCAAGCTGCATCCGCACCAGCGGATCGTCCGCGCCCTGCGCCACGGCCATCGCGCCGCACGGCACTTCTCCGCCCGTTTCGCCTTTCATCAGCCCCGTCCCGCCCGTCTGCGCTTTTCGGGTCATAATCGTCACCTCCACGCGTCCCGCTCCCTCCATGCGGGATAAAACCGCCGACGCCTGTTTTTCAAGCCTGTCCGCCCCGCCCGCTTCTTCCCGAAGGGCGCAGTAGCCGATCATCGAAAACGCAAGGAACAGCAGCAGAAGCACCTGCGGCGTGAGCGCCGCCTTGATTCTCCTGAACCAATCCGCCACGCCGCACCCTCCCTTCTCTTTCACTGATTTTCCCCATCTTCATCCTGTCTTCGTTTTTTCTTCTGTCGTTCGCCTATTTCATCATGCACGCCAGAATGGCCTCCATGCTCGCCGCCTGCGACAGCGCCTCCCATAGGTCACGCGCGCCGTCCAGCGTCAGGTGCAGCATCAGCAGCCCGCCGATCATCCGCATGCTCCCTTTCGCGTCGTTTTCGCCCAGCGCCATTTGAATCATCGCCGTCAGCGCGCAGAGCGTACACAGCCGCGCCATCAGGGTCATCATCCGCCCCGCCTCCCGTCATCGCAGCAGCACCGTCAGGTTGCCCACCAGCAGCACCTGCACAATCAGCAGGAAATACATCGTTCCCACGCACAGCATGGTGATGAAAAACAGCACGACCGTCCTTGAAAAATCCCCGATGGCGCAGACGATATCGCCGTCCGCAATCGGTTCAAGCAGCGCCGCGCTCAGCCGCAGCATGAAAACCACCGCCAGCGTGCGCAGAAGCGGGCCGACCAGCGCGCCGACCAGCACAAGCACCGCCGCCACGCCCAGCGCGTTTTTGACGATCAGCGTACAGCCCACCAGCGTGTCCATCGTGTCGGAAAACATGCCGCCGACGACCGGAACAAAGTTATCCACCGCGTATTTGGCCGCGCGAATCGCCACGCCGTCGATGCTCGCGCTCGTCACCCCTTGAAGCGACATCGCCCCGAGGAACACCGTGAAGCTCACCCCGAGCAGCCAGCAGACCGCGCCGCGCAGGAGCTGCGCCATTCGGGTCAGGTGCGCCCGGTCGGACAGGTGGTTCACCGCCGTCACCGCGCAGGTGCACATCACCAGCCGCAGGATGACCTCCCGCGCGAGAAAAACCATGCTGCCCGAAGCCGCCGCAACCATCGGATGCAGAAACGCGGAGGACGCGCTGCCGCCCAGCGCCGTCAGCAAGGTCAGCAGCATCGGCAGAAGCCGTTCCATGTGGCGCGTCATGGTCACGATGGTCTGCCGCGTGTGGGAAAGCTCGCCGAGCGTCGTCACGATCACCGGCGTCAGCACCAGCACGAAGCAGGCGCTCCTGCTCATGGCCGAAAGCGAATCCGACTGCGGCGAAAGCGTATGCATCAGCAGACTGGCCAGCACCACCGGCAGCATGACGGAAAGCATCATCTGAATCAGCGCGCCAACCTCCCGCATGAATATACCGAGCGCCGCCGTCAGTACATCGTCCGCCGAAAAGCCTTCCCCGCCCGCGAGCGCTTGCACCGTCTGCTCAAGGGTTCGGCGCTCCGGCCAGCCGGGCACGTCCAGCGTCACATCCTCGACCGCCGCAAAATCCATACCGTCGATTACGCTTTCAATCCCCTGCGCGACCCGCTCCTCCGTTTTCTCTGCCGCGGCAGCCGCCGGAAGCAGCAGCGCAAGCAGAAAAAGCGCCGCAAGCCGTCTCATTGCAGCGCGCCGACCGCCATCTGCGTCAGCTTCAGAAAAATCGGGAGCGCCACGCCGAGCAGCATCAGCCGCCCGCAAAGCTCCGCGCGGCAGGCGATTGACGGCGCGTCCATGTCCCGGCAGACCTGCGCGGCGAACTGCGTCATCAGCACGATGCCCATCGCCTTGAGCATGGTCTGACCGTATACCGCCTCCAGCGACAGTTCGGATAGAAAATCTCGAATCTGCGCCGCGTATTCGCCCACGGCGGGCAGCAGCATCAGCAGCGTCATCGCGCCGAACGCCACGCAAAGCAGCGCCGCCATGCCCGGATTCATCTGCCGCAGGAGCATCGTCATCACAGCCGCAAGCAGGCAAAAACCGATCAGCCGAACCATAAAGCGCCTCCCTTAATACAAGCCGAAAATGCTTTTGACGTTGTTGAGGAGCTGCGCCACCAAGTCAACGACCAGAAACATCACCACAACCAGCCCCGCCACGGAGGCCAGCACGGCGATATCCTCCCGCCCCGCCTTTTGCAGCACCTGATTCACCGCAAAAATCAGGATCCCGACGCCCGCGATTTGAAACAGCAGATCAATGTTCATGGCGCACCCTCCTAGATCAGCATCAGAAACGCTGCCGCGCCGCCCGTCACGCCCAGCGTTCGGATCATCTGCGCGCGTCTGGCCGCGTCCCGGCGCAGGCTCTCCTCCCGCTGATATAGGCGCCCGTCCGCCTCGGAAAGAATCCGAAGCTGTTCCTCCAGCCCCGTCCGTCCAAGCTCGCCGAGCACCTGTTCAAACGCCTCCCTGTCCGCTTCGGCCAGCACGCCGTAGCTCGGCGTTCTGCCCGCCTCGCGCACGAAAAGCTCGACGAGCTGCGGGTTGGCGCTGTTTTCCATTCGCTCTCCGCACAGGTGCAGCAGCCTTGTCAGCTCCCTTTGCTCGCGCGTCGCGCGCAAATCCATCCGCGCGAGCAGCGCGGCCAGCGGAAGCCGCTCATAGCGAATGACGTCGTTCATCTGCAGAATACAGCGGCGCATCGCCTGAATCCACCGAACGCGCCGCGTCTCGCCATCCGCCACCGCAAACCCGATTGTGCTGAGCGAAATCATGGCCATCACCGCCGTGTTCCACATCCGTTCCATCCTCCCTAAAAAGCGGCGTTCCTTCCGCGTCATATGCCGCCGCAAGCCGCCCATGCCGCCCGAGCAGAAGATACCGTTCAAACGTCGCCCCGTCATACAGCCGTTTCAGAATCGGCCGGCGCAAAACGTCCGTCCATGTTCCGGCGTGCGCGCTGGCCAGCAGGCCGACTCCGCATCTGGCGGCGTTTTCGAGCGCCTGCGCGTCCCGCTCGTTCCCGATTTCGTCGCAGAGAACAGCCTGCGGCGTCATCGCGCGCAGAAGCATCTCCACGGCCGCCGCCTTATCGACGCCGCGCATCACGTCGATCCCCTGTTCCGCCTCGCCCGTCGGAAAAAGCTCCTCCCGCTCGTCGCAGACCGCCACGCGAATCCCCATGGCCGCTAGCTTTTTCGCCGCGTCGCGCAGCACCGTCGTCTTGCCGCATCCCGGCGAGCCGAGAAGCAGCGCGCGGCAGACCCGCCCGCCTTCGCCCATGATATACGACAAAACGCCGCCGCTCGCCCCCGGAACGTCTCTGGCCACGCGAATACACACAGAGGTCGGCGACGAAAGCCGCCCGCTTTCGCCCGTCGTCACGCGCCCGCACACGCCCGCGCGGCAGCCGTTTCCCAGCGGAATATATCCCTGCGCCAGCTGGGTTTCATAGGCATATCGCGAGTGGCCGCAGAGCGCCGTCACCAGCTCGTCCACGTCCCGCTGCGAAAAAAAGACGTTTTGCGTTTCGCCGCGCCCGTCGAACACAAAGCAGGCGTTCTGCCCGGCATAAAAGCGCATTTCCTCCAGCCGCCGCATCTGCCGGAGCGGCATATCCAGCAGGAGCTTCGCCGCCTTGTCCGTCATCCGCGCCGCCAGCGCCCGCCGCTCATCCTCCAACGGCTCACCCCTCCTTGAACGCAAAAAACGCAGAGGTTTCGTTCCTCTGCGTTCATCTTATGTCGGGTATACGGGTTTTAGCCCACTTCAATGACTTCCGTGCCCTCGATGGCGGCGGCGATCAAGGCCTCGCTGTCCAGCGCGTCCTCCGCCTTCTGGATCAGTTCGATGCGCGGGTGCGTCGCCGGGTGCTTCGGCGTGAAGACCGTGCAGCAATCCTCATACGGCAGGGAAGATGTTTCAAACGTGCCGATCTTCTGCGCGCGCTCGATGATCTCGCTCTTGTCCATGCCGATGGCCGGGCGGAAAACCGGCATATTCACCACCGCGTCCGTGCAGCCGAGCGCCTCCATCGTCTGGCTGGCGACCTGACCGATGGATTCGCCGGTAATCAGCGCCTGCGCGCCGTCCTTGCGGGCGATGATCTCGGCGATGCGCATCATATAGCGGCGCATGATGAGCGTCGTGTAATTTTCCGGGCACTTGGCGTGAATCTGCATCTGAATTTCGGTAAACGGCACGACATGCACGCGCATTTTGCCGCAGTATTCGCTCAGCAGCCGCGCCAGCTCAAGCACCTTTTCCCGTGCGCGCTCGCTGGTATACGGGAAGGAATGATAGTGCACGCAGCAGAGCTCAACGCCGCGCTTGGCGATCATAAAACCTGCCACCGGGCTGTCAATGCCGCCGGAGAGCAGCAGACACGCCTTGCCGTTCGTGCCCATCGGCATGCCCTCAACGGCGGGGATGCGCTTGACGGACAGATACGCATGGTCGCGGATCTCGATCATCATCGTGTGATCGGGATGGTTGACGTCCACGCTCAGGTGCGGCACATGTTCGAGGATGTAGCCGCCCG
>OLGD01003997.1_pt1 | contig 12864 bp, 12 predicted proteins | sample 1605311 | NCBI WGS metagenome assembly OLGD01 (sample SAMEA3888917, study PRJEB22519) | human gut metagenome | biome: human gut; feature: human-associated habitat; material: faeces | place: Denmark | collected 2010 | reverse complement strand
TCAGACAAGACAGGGACATTAACACAAAATAAAATGACAGTAGAAAAAATATTCATAAATAATGAAACTAAAGAATTAGAAAAATATAAGAAAAATACTAATGATGAAGATATAAAAAAATTAGTATATGCTAATATGCTTTGCAATGATACTAAGATTTCAAATGATGGAACCTTAACAGGAGACCCAACAGAAACAGCATTAGTAGATATGGCTTTTAAATTAGATTTTGATCCATCTATTTATGATCAAATGCCACGTATACAAGAAATTCCTTTTGATTCGGATAGAAAATTGATGACTACAGTAAATGAACTAAACGGAAAATATTTTGTATATACAAAAGGTGGAGTTGATGAACTATTAAAAAATTGTACATCATATTTAGACAATGGAGAAATAAAACAAGATTTAGAAAATTATGTAAAAGTAATAAGAAAACAAAATGAAAACATGGCAAAAGAAGCATTAAGAGTTCTTGCCTGTGGATATAAAGAAATTGATCATAAACCTACTAAAGAAGAAATGGAAAATATAGAAAGTAATCTTACTTTTATAGGAATGGTAGGAATGATAGATCCAGCAAGAGAAGAAGCTAAAAAGGCTGTTCAAAAATGTAAAACAGCTGGAATAAAAACAGTTATGATTACAGGAGATCACAAAATTACAGCAACAGCGATTGCTAAAAAGCTAGGAATTTTGGAAAATGAGGAAGAAGCAATTACAGGTCTAGAACTTGAACAAATGTCAGATGAAGAGCTAGAAAAAAATGTTAGAAAATATTCTGTTTATGCAAGAGTATCTCCAGAACATAAAGTAAGAATAGTAAGGGCATGGCAAAAAAATGGTGAAATTGTAGCAATGACAGGCGATGGAGTAAATGATAGTCCTGCACTAAAAACAGCAGACATTGGTTGTGCTATGGGAGTTGTTGGTACTGATGTTGCTAAAGAAGCAGCAGATGTTATATTAACAGATGATAATTTTGCAACAATTGTATCAGCAGTAGAAGAAGGAAGAAGAATTTATGATAATATATTAAAAGTAATTCAATTTTTACTTTCAAGTAATGTAGGGGAAATAGTTGTTTTATTTTTAGCAACATTATTTACACCTTTATTTGCTAAATGGTTTGGAATAACTGATATTTCACATTTAGAAATATTATTACCAATTCATATATTGTGGATAAACTTAATAACAGATTCACTTCCAGCATTAGCATTAGCATTTGACCCAGCTAATGAAGATATAATGAAAAGAAAACCTACGAAACCTAATCAAGGAGTATTTACAAAAGGAATGTCTTGGAGAGTAATTTACCAAGGGATGATGATAGGTCTTTTAACACTAGCAGCATTTGTAATAGGACTAGCTACAACAAATGAACCAATTAATGGGCTTTCTTTAGACAGATCAAAAATAGAAGTTGGACAAACAATGGCATTTGTAACACTTGCTTTATCTGAATTAGTTCATGTATTCAACATAAGAGATAATAAAAAATCAATATTTAAGACAAATATATTCAATAATAGTAAACTTATATTAGCAATAATAGCATCAGCAGCTCTTATGATAGTTATATTAGCAATACCGGGATTAAGAAATGTATTTAGTATACCAGTTTTGCCAACCAAAAATATTGTAGAATTAGTAATATTAATATTTGCACCTTTAGTAATTGTTGAAATATTTAAATTATTTAAAATAAATACAACAAAAGATGAATAGACATTTTACAAAATCTATGATAATATATAATACAAGCAATTTATAAGGAGTTGATAAAAATGAATAAAAAATTTTATGTTACAACACCTATATATTATCCAAGTGGGAGATTTCATATAGGAACAGCTTATACAACTGTATTAGCAGATAGTATGAAAAAGTATCACAAACTAAAAGGAGAAGAAACTTATTTGTTAACAGGAACTGACGAGCATGGACAAAAAATACAAGAAAAAGCAGAACAAATGGGCCAAACTCCAAAAGAATATGTAGATAAAATGGCAAAAATGGCAAAAGAGTTATGGAATGAAATGGATATAGACTATGATGACTTTATTCAAACAACAGAACCAAGACATGAAAAAATAGTTCAAAAAATATTTGATAGATTTATGGAACAAGGTGATATATATAAAGGAGAATATGAAGGCTGGTATTGTGTACCTTGTGAAACATATTTTACTCAAACCCAACTAGTAGATGGAAAATGTCCTGACTGTAATAGAGAAGTAAGACTAATGAAAGAAGAAGCATATTTTTTCAATATGAAAAAATATACAGAAAAACTTCTAAAATATTATGAGGAACATCCAGACTTTATAAAACCTTCATATAGAAAAAATGAGATGTTGAATAATTTTATAAAACCAGGATTAGAAGATTTATGTATTACAAGAACTTCTTTTGATTGGGGAATAAAAGTACCAAAGGATCCAAAACACGTTATATATGTATGGTTAGATGCCTTGACCAATTATATTACAGCACTTGGCTATTTATCAGATAATGATAAATTATTCAAAAAATATTGGCCAGCAGATTTACAAATAGTTGGAAAAGATATTGCAAGATTTCACTTAATATATTGGCCAATCTTTTTGATGGCACTTGATTTACCTCTTCCAAAGACAATATTAGTTCACAATTGGTATATGATGAAAGATGGTAAGATGTCTAAATCAAAAGGGAATGTTATATATCCAGAAACTTTAATTAATAAATATGGGGTAGATGCAACAAGATATTTTTTATTAAGAGAACTTCCATCTTCACAAGATGGAGTGTTTTCGCCAGAAAACTTTGTGGAAAGATATAATTTTGATTTATGTAATGATTTAAGTAATCTTGTAAATAGAACAGTATCAATGGTAAACAAATATTTTGATGGGAATGTCCCAGATTATAATGGGACACCTAATGAAGTGGACAAAGAATTTGAGGAATTTACTTTAAAACAAATTGAAAAATTTGAAGAAAAAATAAATGAATATGAAATATGTGTTGCACTTCAGGAAATATGGAATTTGATTGCAAGAACTAATAAATATATAGATGAAACAATGCCTTGGAGTTTGGCTAAAGATGAAGAAAATAAAGAAAAACTAGAATCTTGTATATATCATTTGATTGAAAATATAAGAAAGATTGCAATTTTAATTGAACCATTTATGGAAAATACTTCGGAAAACATTTTTAATCAAATAGGTGTTAAAGAGCAAAAGTTAAAGACATGGGAGAATCTAAAAGAATATGATGTACTAAAAAATATAAAAGTAATTGAAAAAGGAATTCCAATATTTATGAGATTAAATTCAGAAGAAGAAATTGAGTATATAAAGAACGAAATGAAAAAATAAAAAAATAAGGAAACATAAGATAAAAGACAGATGTTTCCTTATTTTTGTTAGTTATCATATATCAAAATGCCAGGGTTAAAAAATATAATACTTTATAAAAACACATACTACTAGACTTTTTTACAAAATAAGAATTTTTTTTAAAAATACTCTACTAAAATTACAAAAAATGTTGTATAATAGTGTAAAATGTAAAATAAATAATTTAAAGGTGAAAAATAATGTAGTTAAGAGGATGTGAAAAATGATAGATGATAATGAATATCAATTAAATATATATAAAATTGATACAAAAGTAAAAATAGATAAAAAAAGAGTAATTATTGTAATACTAATCATCTTGTCATTTATATGTATTATTTTAACTGGAAACTATATATCTAAAATAACTAAAGGATATAAAGTATATAAACAATATGAATCACAACTGCAAGCTATTAATCATCAAAATGAAGAAAAACAAAAAGAAATAGAAGAAGAAACAAAAAGAAAAAAAGAGGAAAAAATTCCAAAGTTAACGCAAGTACGGAAGAGATAATATTGATACAATATATCACTCTGATACAAAAAGAGCATTTTTGACATTTGACGATGGTCCATCTTCTGTAACACCTAAAATATTAGATGTATTAAAACAAGAAAATGTAAAAGCAACTTTTTTTGTTTTAGGATCAAGAGTAGAAAAAATGCCAGATATGGTAAAAAGAATGTATGAAGAAGGACACTATGTAGCAAGCCATGGATATTCTCATGTATATGAACAAATATATTCTTCGCCACAATCTGTATTAGATGAATATAACAAAACAAGTGAATTAATAAAAAATGCAATAGGAGTTCGGAGAATATAATTCTCACTTATTTAGATTTCCTGGGGGCTTAGCTGGAGGAAAATATGCAGAGATAAAAAAAGAAGCAAAAGAAATATTATTACAAAATAATATTGTAAATGTTGATTGGAACGCTTTAACAGGAGATGCAGAAACTAATGAACTTTCTATAGATTTTGAATTACAAAGATTATCTCAAACAACTACAGATAAAAATAGTATAGTAGTATTAATGCATGATGCACCAGCCAAGAGTGTAACAGCAGATGCCTTACCACAGATTATCTCTTATTTAAAAGAGCAAGGATATGAATTTAAGAATTTTTATGAAATAATAAAGTAATTTATTAAAGAAGGGAGAATTTACGTTGGCTAAAAAAATGGTAAATCAAAATGATGGTATAAAAGAAAAGCTAGAATATCTAGGTTTAGATTTAGATAAGATACCAAAAGAAATAAAAAAGTATAAATCATTAGAATTTAGAATTCCTAAATTTTATGAGGAAAAACAATATAAGCAATATAGATATGTGCCTATTAAAGATATACAAATTTTATTATCTCCAACAAATAGGTTAGATGAAATAGAGGAAAAATATAAAAAAGCAGAACCTTTAGCAAGTTACCTAGATAATAAGTCAGAAGAAAATATAATAAAACATACTACATTTTTAAATATGTTAAATCAATTTAAAATTGAGGAAGTAGAAAAAATAGCAAAGGAACAAGAAAAACTAAATAAGAAAATACCATTTAAAGTAAAATATGAATATAATTATTTATGGCAAATATATTATTCAGAAAATACAGACCAATATTTTATGTTAGTTCCAATAGAAGACTCAGACTATTCAACATTTTTCTATTTATTAAAAAAACAAATAGAAGCCAAAAGAGGTGCAAAAGTATTTGTACCTGTTAGAAATGTAGAATATAGTAGTACATATTTAAAAAATTCCGAATTTGAAGATATCGAAAATTATCTATGGTTATTTACAAAAGATTGGCCTTTGATATATGAAGTATATGATAAGTCAGAACAATTAAGTATACATATAGTAGGTGAGACAGAAGTTTATGAAAAGATAAAAAGTTATTATAAGATAGTATTAAATAGTCAAGAAGAGGCTAATAAATATCATAAACTATTAAAAGCTATGTTTATCTTGAGAACAGAATTACCAAATTACTTTAATTTTAAGACAAATATTGGAAAAACTGGAGATATTGAATTTTATTTAGAAGATGAAAAAATAGAATATGATGAAATATCAACTTGGATTAAAGCACAATATCAAAATGGAGAAAAAAGACAAAAAGAGATTGAGGATTTAATCAAAGAGGATAAAGAAAAATTAGAAAAGTTAAAAATAGATATTGCTACACAAGAAATTGAATATTTAGCAAAAGAAAAGCAAATATCAACATTCTTAGAATGTAAAAAGACATTTTTTGGAAAGTTTAAATATTATTTTAAATACAGCAAAAAAGGAAATAAGGGAAAAATAAGACAAGAGGACAAACAAGATCAATTAGATGATATTGATAAAGACGAATATGAAGAGCTTCCACAAAAAAAGAGAAAGAAAGAAAATTATACAATAGAAGAACTGATAGAACTGTATAAAATTATTGAAACTAAAGAGACAGAATTAAAAAATATATTAATGGATATTAATAGTCTAAAATTAAAAAATAAAAATATGCAAAAGAAAATAGAAAATGCATCAGCTTTTATTGAAGAAATCGATAGACATAAAAAGAGTATATTTGAATTTTGGAAATATAGCAATAAAGATGAAATGGCTACTTTACCAGAAGGAGAAGCTGAAGAAGTTAATATAATAAAGAAAATAACCAAAACTTTTGATTATGAAGAAGATTTAGAAAAATTTGGTAAAATGATGGACAAAATGCAAAGAAAAAATCTATCAAAAGAAGAAACAGATAGTATTTATATTACAACAACAAATATTATAGGTCTTTTAAACCAAATAAAAATAAATGAAGTTTTACCAAAAGATATAGAAGCAGCATTAAAAGAAGTAAAAAATGAAGCAATTCAAGAAAAGACTTTAGCTCAAAATGAAGAGTTTGATATATTTGGAGGAATGGTACAAGACAACACAAAAGTTTCTAAAATAAAAAACAAAAAACATAGAGAAATTGCTAAAGATAAATTTAATATTTTAGAAATTAGTAAAAATACAAAACAACTTGGATTTAAATTATCTTTAGAAAAAGTTATTAATAATGTAAAAACAGCATTAGCAAAAATTGTTGTTACAGAAGATATTCCTGTTTACAAAGCTATTGGGAATGAACGTTTAGACGAGAAAAAAATAAATGTTTTCAACATTAATCCAGAAGAAGAATTAGAAGAAGTAACAAAAAAAGGAAATGATAAGGTAAATTTCTATAAAATCAACCTAAAAGAAGGCTCTAATGCAGTAAGTTATACAAATTGCATTTTTTATGATAATCAAAACAAGACATTACCAGTTGGACAAGATTTGTCAACAAAACTTATAGTAGATATCGCAAGATTAGATTTAAAATTAAATAACAAGAAATATTTCAAGATAGTAGAATTTGATAACGAAAAAGATGATTTTTCAAAGGTAAATATAAAAACTATTACAGTTTTTGAGTTTGATGCAGAAACAAAGAAAGAAGAAGAAATTAAAGTTCAAGAAAATGTAGACATTTTCTAAATTATATGTTAATATAAATTAGTATTAATGATTAGTAGTAAATGGGATAAATTTATTACTAATCGTTACATGCCGATGTGGCGGAATTGGTAGACGCACATGACTCAAAATCTGAATGGATTTTTTTATTGCCAATTCTTATAAGTATTGATAAATATAATGGTTTAGGTTTTGGTAGAATTTAATTTTTATCAAATATCTAACCAAAATCTAACCAAATTATTTTATATAAAATTTAAATTGAATATGCAGGTATGCTGGAACTGGTAGACAGGATGGTCTCAAAAACCATTGTCAGAAGTGGCGTGTGGGTTCGATTCCCACTACCTGCACCAAAATTAGTTTGCATAAGCTAATTTCTCATAAGAAGTTGAAGAGTTGCTTTCCTCAATTTCTTTTTTTGCTTCAAAAGCACTTGTAATTGCCTGTGCTGAAAGTTGTTTTGAATTACTGTCTAAATGAGCATATATATTTGCAGTGGTTGAAAAATTAGAATGTCCTAACCATTCTTGTATTGCTTTCATTGGAACACCTTTAGCAAGTAATAAACTTGCACAAGAATGTCTTAAATCGTGAAAGCGAATATGCCTTAATCCTAATTTGTTTAATAAAATTTTAAAATGTTCTGATACATAGTCAGGTCGTATTAATTTTCCATCAGGTTTAACAAATACATAATCTTTATATTCTTTTGAATATGATTTTCCAAAAGCCTTTTTAAAATATTCTTGTTGTTCCTTTAATTCCAAAAGTTTATCTGCAATTACATCAACTAAAGGTAAAGTTCTATAACTAGATTTGTTTTTGGTTCTATCTTTTGAAACAAGTTGTCTTTTTCCATCTAATTTAGCAATAATTATTGTATGTTTGATGGTAATTGTTTTATTTTCAAAATCAAAGGCATCCCATTTTAGACCTAAAACTTCACTTCTTCTTAACCCATAATATGAAGTTACTAAAATCATTAAATTCATTGGATCTTCTTTTGACTTTTCAAATAATTCGTTTAATTCATTTTCATTATAGAAACTACCAATATATTGTTCTTTTTTTGGTCTTTGAACTTTATCAGCTGGATTATTAGGTATAACATCCATTTTAAAAGCATAGTCTAAAGCTTTTCTTATTATAGCATGATGATGAATAACTGTATTTGCAGATAATCCTTCACTAAATAAGTGATTATAATATTCTTGTATATCTATTGCTTGAATATCTGCTAATTTTATTTTATTATCAGTAAAATATTTAGTTATTCTATCATTTACTAATTGTTCATAAGAGGTATAAGTTGAAGGCTCAATAGTTTGCTTGGCAATATTTAACCAATTTTTTAGAAAATCAATAAATAATATATTTGTTTTTACTATATTATTCTTTTTCATTTGCTTTGCATTTAGCTCATTCTCAAATTCTAATCGTAATTCTTCAGCTTTTGCTTGTGCTTGTTTTTTATTTCCTCTAACTTTTAATTTTGTAGAAAGCCATTTTTGCTTTCTTTTGCCATTTTCATCTTTATAATTAATTACGGCTTGATATACACCGTTCTTTTCTTGTAGGCTTACTGTTACCATTTTGACTCCTTTCTTTATATAACAGACTTGATTTAACCTACTATTAATATTGATAATATAATACCACTATAATAGTCAAAAATCTAGTCATTTAATCGTTTTTCGTTAGATAAGATATTACATTTCTTTTTGGTATTTTATATTCTCTACCAACTTTTAATGATGGGATAGTTTTTTCTCTTACTAATCTATAAGCAAGAGATATGCCAATGTTTAGCATTTCTTTTAATTGAACAACATCTACTAAATCAGGATATTCAGTAAACATTAGATCATAGTTTTCTTTAATAGTACCCATATTGCTAGTCCTCCTTTCTTAAAATTTTTAAAACTAAAAAGACTTTATATAAGAATAAAGCCCTTTTCTAATTACATACTATAACATCTATATTTGTATTTTTGAGTTGGAATAGGAATGTTCATATTTATTGTCTTTGGAACATCACTACTAACTTTTATACCTTTGTTAAGTTTTAAATTTCCGTTTTTATCTCTGTGATAAATACTAGAATTATATTTAGCAAAAGCATAATCATTTATATTGCTATTAGAATATGATAATTCTAATGAATCTTGATATAATAATGCTTGTAGTTGTTCGTAAGAATTATCTTCTTTCTTCGGTCTATCATAACTTTTAAAATATTCTTTCATATAATCTTTTCGCTTAATAGCATTTTTATCTTTTCGAGTTTGCTTTTCTTCTTTACATCTGCTATCTGCTTTTACTACTTTTGAAACATATTGTTTAGAAACACCGACCATTTAAGATGTTTATTATAGTATAAGTCTAAAATGTTCTCTTGATTTTCCAACCTTAAATACCTCCTTCCAAATATGGTTGACTTTTTATTTGCAAGATTTTGAACATAAAAATCCTATTGGCTATTCTTTTGAAATAGTCAATTTAATAATTGCTTGTTGTCATTTGATATTTTTTAAATATGTTCATATACCTATACTATGAACAATACTTTAATAACATTTGACATTGTTATTATACTATGATATAATATATTTGTCAACACAATATTAAAAATATTTTCAAAATTGTTCACAAATATTAAAAGGGGGAAAATTAGAAATGAGAGAATTGCCTCGTGTAAACGTATCTGAGGACTTTTATATGTGGTTTGATTTAGAAGAAAAAAAAGAACATTATGCAACACCTTTATACTTATATCAAGTAAAAAGAGATAGAATAAATCCCGATGATGAAACAAAGTTATATTTAAAATTAGAAAAAGATATTTCTAAAGTAAGATTAAATAGAAAGAAAGAAATTTTAAGACAACCATCTACTATATATATTCATTATGTAGAAAATATAGGTGCAATGCTAATAAATTTTTTAAATGCAGATTTTACAAATTATGAAACAGCATATAATACTTTCTTTTATGCCTATGGTTTTGAACTTATAAAAGAATATGTACCTTACATATATTCGAAAAATGATGAATTTATAACAGATATAGAATTTATGGATATGTTAGAAGATATTTATAATACATGTTTAGATGATTTATTAGAATGGCAAGATAATTTTAGAAAATGTGTAGATTTCGTATATAATTTGAATGGAAATGAAGAGTTTAAAGATGAAGAAAATAAATTTGCTAAATTTGTTGCATATACAATAAAAAATAGTGAGTTTTATACATATTCACAAGACATTGAAATTATAACAGATAATTACATAAACATACATAATTATAATAGTAATGAAACTATTACAGAATTGATAAAACGAATAAATAATAAAGATTCAAAATTAGAACTGCATAATGTTTATACAAGTACAAAATTAACAAGTATGTGTTTTGCAATATTAGATCAAGTTGTAAGACACGAGAATTTGCAAATTAAGACTTGTTTAAATTGTGGTAGATACTTTATACCAAATTATAGACAAAATGAAATATATTGCGATTTAGCAAATCCAGACCAAAGCCCTAGTTGTAAAGAAAAAGGTGCAAATGAACAATATAAGAAGAATTTAGAAAATAATCAAACACAAGCTCTTTATAGGAGACTTTATAGGCAAAAATTTATGATAGCACAAAGAAATAAAGATAGTAAAATTATTCAAAAAGAATTTGAGCAATGGAAAAAAGAGGCTAAAGATAAAGTTAATAAAATGAAAAAAGGTAAACTTACAGAAGAAGAAGTTTATAAATGGCTGGTGAAAAGTAAATAATATTTTTATTAATAAAAATATTATTTATTTGTAAAAAAATGCATAATAAGAGTATATATATGTCATAATAACTGAAATAAATAAGATAACACAAAAATAGCAAGTATATAATAATTATAATATATATTTGCTATTTTTTCTTATATTCAATAATATCTTCAATTCTACAATTTAAAGTAGAACATAATTTAGCTAAAGTATCAGTATCTAATCTAGTAACTTCATTTCTACAATAGCTTAAAATAGTATCATATCTAAGTTCGCCATTTCTAGCCAATGAATTTCTACTTATATTATTATCTTTTAAATATTTATTTAACTTTATTTCAATTCTTCCATAATTCATCATAATTAACACCTACAAATAATTTATCATAAAAAATTATGACTTGGCAGCTACGAAAAGTCGTAGTATTATATAAACACGATTTGTCGTAGGGAGAGATGTGTTATGGTTAAAATTAATGATTTGACAAGTATTTTAGATGATGATTTGTTAGATATTATATATGAAGAAAGATGCGAAAAATTATCAACAATAACAATAATGGACAGAAAAAATATTAATAGCTTGCTAGAAAATAGAAAGAAAGCCTATGAAGATATAAATATAGCTATTAATAATATACCGAATGCCTTTGTGGAAACTCAAAAGATTATAAAGAATAGTATAGAAAATTATTTGGAAATTTTAAATGCAATTGAAAGTTATGAAAGTGAAAAATTTTACAAATGCGGATTTTGTGATGGAATAAATATAAAATTAAATAAATAGAACAGAATATTTTATAAAATTGTTGAAAAAAGTGGAAATATATGGTAATATATTTATGTAAAATGAAAAGGAGATAATTATGATAGACCTTCATATTCATACCAATTATTCTGGAGGAAAAAGTAACTTGATAGAAATATTAAAAATAGCAGAGAAAAGAAATGTTTCTACAATAGCGATAACAGATAATAATACATGTATTGCATATAAAGAATTAAAACAATTACCAGTAGAAGAATATTTTAGTGGTAAAATAATTCCCGGATGTGAATTTTCAACAATAGTGAATAATGTACCAATAGAATTAATTGGATATAATATTAATACCGAATTAGCTCAAAATAAAATATCAGAATTATATTTGTCAAAAGAAGATTATAATATTTATGAAACTAATTTAATAATAGAGAAGTGTATGGAAAAAGGATTAAGAATTGACGTATGTAATATAAAATATGATGCACATAAAGAAAAGGGAAAGAAAGTAGTATTTGAAGAAATAAGAAGACATCCAGAAAATAGAAAATTTATTTCCGAAGAAGCATGGAATAATGCAAGAACTTTTTTGTTAACATATACATCAAATCCTAATAGTGATTTTTTTGTAGATTTTTCAGGGCTTGTTCCATCGTATAAGCAAGTTGTTAAATTGGTAAAACAATGTGGAGGAAAAGTATTCATGCCACATATATTTAAATATAATGAAAATTCCAAAAGTGTTTTAGAAACTCTGGTAAAAGAGAGAATGATAGATGGAATAGAAGGATATTATCCATATTATTCTCAAGAACAGCAACAATTTGCACTTGAATTTGCTCAAAAACATAATTTATATATTTCAGGTGGAAGCGATTCACATGGTACTCCGGATTCTGAAATAGGAATTGGTAAAGGAAATTTAAATGTACCAGAAGAAATTATATTTCCTTGGATTGACAACAAAGTAAATAGTATAACTCAAAGGGAGGAATATGGTGAAGAACGATAATAAAATTGATATTTTAAAATATGAAAATATAGAAATAATTGATGATAAAGAATTTATAGAAAAAATAAAAAAGAATAAAATACTAAAAGAATATGCAAATTTAGAACTTATGAGAAAAAATGAATTACAGAAAGTTATACAGAGAGAAAGAATAGAAATGTATAGTGAAAGTATATTTGATTATGTTAAAAACATAAATGCTATTAATGAAGAGGGAAAATTCGAAAAGTTACATATTATTAATGGTCAAATATTTACAATAAATTATCAAAAAAACACTTTAAGTATTATTGATAAAAAGGTATATGAAGGACATTTTGAAAGAACAAATGAATACAATTATTTTTTAAAAGATGTAGGAATAGCTGATGATGAAATAAAAGTGATTTTGAATAATATCAGCAAAGTAAAG
>OLGD01003996.1_pt1 | contig 12872 bp, 10 predicted proteins | sample 1605311 | NCBI WGS metagenome assembly OLGD01 (sample SAMEA3888917, study PRJEB22519) | human gut metagenome | biome: human gut; feature: human-associated habitat; material: faeces | place: Denmark | collected 2010 | reverse complement strand
TCTTGTTCACCAGGGAGGACTTGCCTGCGTTGGGCTTGCCGATAACAGCCACCTTGATGGCGTCGTCCTCCTCCTCTTCTTCCTCCTCTGGGGGGAAGTACTGGAGACAGGCGTCCAGCAGGTCGCCGGTGCCGTGGCCATGGACAGCCGAGACAGCGATGGGATCCCCCAGTCCCAGGTTGTAGAACTCATAAAAGTCCGGGTCCGGGACACCGGTGGAGTCCATTTTGTTCACTGCCAGCACGATGGGCTTGCCGCTGCGCAGCAGCATGTTGGCCACCTCCTGGTCAGAGGCGGTGAGGCCCGTGCGGACATCCGTCAGAAAGATGATGACAGTGGCGTTCTCGATGGCGATCTGGGCCTGATCCCGCATGAAGGACAGGATCTGGTCGTCGGTCCGGGGCTCGATACCGCCGGTGTCGATAAGGGTGAAGGACCGGCCGTTCCAGTCCGTCTCCCCATAGATGCGGTCCCGGGTGACGCCCGGGGTGTCCTCCACAATGGAGAGGCGCTTTCCAATGAGTTTGTTGAACAGCATGGACTTGCCCACATTGGGCCGGCCCACGATGGCGACGATGGGTTTCACCGGCGCTCACTTCCCTTCTTTATCAAGCAGACATACATGGTCATATTATACCCAGTGACCGGCGAAATGGCAAGACGTCCTCCGATTTTTACACAGTATGGACGCAGAAAAAGGAGGGAAGATGTTGCTCTTCCCTCCCGATCCACAGGGCACGTCTTATTTCGCCACCACGGACTTGACAACCTTGACCTCGCGGCCGTTGTAAGTACCGCACTCCTGGCACATTCTGTGAGGCAGGTGCAGCGCACCGCATTTCGGGCATTTGACGAGGCCGGGAGCCGCCAGCTTCCAGTGGGAGCTGCGGCGCTTGTCGCGTCTTGCTTTGGATACTTTTCCCTTAGGTACTGCCATTGTGACACCTCCTTGATCTTTCAAAGGCAACGGAGTCGCCCCCGGCCTTATTCATTCGTTCTCTCTGTTCTCTAAAAGCTTTGCCAGGACCGCCAGACGGGGATCCGTCTCCTTCCCGCAGGAGCAGGGGCCGAGGTTCAGGTCGGCACCGCACCGGGGGCACAGTCCTTTGCAATCTTCCGAACACAATGTCTTGGTGTCCATTCCAAGGATGAACGCCGTGCGGGCCAGATCGCCCACATCCACTTCCCCATCCTCCAGCAGGACGATCTCGTCGTTGTCCTCGTTCTGGAGCTCTTCCGCCAATAGGCAGCGAAAGGGAACGGTCTTGTCCTGAAGAAACGCCTTGCCGCACCGGTCGCAGACCGCGTCCAGCGTGGTCCGGGCCGTCAGCTCCAGCTCCAGGAGATCCGCGGTGTTGCTCACCGCGCCCTCCACCTCCACAGGGCGGCTGATGGGATGCCGTCCGGCAAATTCCACGTCGGACAAGTCCAGAGAAAACTGGAACGTCAGGCGCTTGCCAGGGGCATGCAGTATGGGTCTTACATCAAAACGCATAAGCTACCTCGTAATGACACGAATAGTATTATAAGGGATGTGTGCCCGGTTGTCAAACAATTTTTTCATGTTTTTGCCGTTTCCGGGCAAATTTTTTCGTTTCCGGGCAGGCGCTCTGTTCAGCTCTCCTCTTCCCGACGCTTCTGCCAGCCGGTGATGTCGATGCCCAGGATCACATTGCGGAAGCCCTCCTGCAGCCGGGCATAGGTGGTGATGTTGTAGATGTCCTTGGGCCGGCGGGTGTTCCAGCCGTCCCGCAGCCGCTCCGCCAGCTCTTGGCACAGGGGCTCCTCCAGTCCCAGCAGCATGGGGGAAAGATACGTCACCAGCATCTGCTTTTCCCGGGCCTGGACCATGGTCCGGTTCCAGGGGCGCTGGCGTTTCCACCCTGCCTCCAGCAGGTCCAGCAGCTGCTCCGCCAGTACCCGGCGGCCGTCAGGGTCCTCCGCCGTCTCCCGGACGGCCTCCATGTACAGTGGTCCGAATCGCTCCGTGTAGGTCCGGAAGGCGCTGGTGTACTCCCGGCGGGTGAACCGCTCGTTGTAATAGCGCGCCTCCTGCACGGCGGCGCAGAGCTCTTCCAGCTTCATTCCTCGTCCCGTCCCTTCTGGTCCGCTTCGGGTCCGACCTGTTCTGCAGGTGTCGCCGGACGCTTCTGCTCCGGCAGGGCGTCGTCCTGGCTCCAGCTATCCGGGTCGTCCTTGTGAGCCTTGGCGTACTGGTACGCCTTCCACTCCCGCCAAAGCACCATCGCCCCTGCCGCGGCGAACACTGCGCCCGCCGCCGCGTTCAGAGCCACGGTTTCGGCGGTCCCGTCCCAGATGCCCTTCATCAGCTGGTAGGCCAGATACAGCAGGTAGCCCCCTGCCAAGACCCGGAAATAGTTCACCCAGCCCCGCTGTTTGTTTCCGTCATGCTGCGCCATACGTCCAGTTTCTCCTAACCGATTCAAAAAATTCTCTCCCCGCTTTACAAGCGCCCGGCAAACAGGTATGATGGTAGCATCAAATACTTGCCCATCGGAGGATGCCATGCGGGAACTCACCATTGGAAAAAACGACGCCGGACAGCGGCTGGACCGCTTTGTGGCCAAAAGCCTGCCCCTGCTGCCCCCCACCCTGCTGCAGAAATACATCCGCCTCAAGCGGATCAAAGTCAACGGCAGGGGTGCCAAGCGGGACACACGGCTGGAGTCCGGCGATATTTTACAATTATATATCAACGACGAGTTCTTTGACAAGCCCTCTGAGGAAAACATCTTTCTCACCGTGTTCCGTCCCCAGCTGGACATCGTGTACGAAGACGAGAATCTGCTGCTGGTGAACAAGCGGCCGGGTCTGGTGGTCCACGCCGATGAGACGGAGAAGGTCAACACCCTCATCAACCACATTCAGGCCTACCTGTACCAGAAAAAAGAGTGGAATCCCAAATGGGAGAACGCCTTTGCGCCCGCCCTGTGCAACCGGATCGACCGGAACACCGGCGGCATTGTCATTGCCGCCAAGAACGCGGAGACCCTGCGGATCATAAATGAGAAGATCAAAAACCATGAGGTGGAGAAGTCTTATCTCTGCATCACCGTAGGCCGCCCCAAGCCAGTGGAGGGGAAGATTGCGGGCTTTCTTTTAAAAGATGAGGCGAAAAAGCAGGTGGCTTTCTATCGCCGTCCCATTCCCGGCGGAAAGACTGCCGTGACCCTGTACCGGACTCTGGAGACCCGGGGCCCGCTGTCTTTGGTAGAGTGTCGGCTGCTCACCGGCCGGACCCACCAGATCCGGGTGTCCATGGCGGAGATCGGCTGTCCCCTGCTGGGGGACGGCAAGTACGGCCGGGGGGATGTGAACCGCCGCTACGGCGAGACCCGGCAGGCCCTGTATTCCTACCAGCTGGCCTTCCCTTTCCCCACGGACGCCGGGGCGCTGAATTACCTGCGGGGCAGGGTCTTCACCGTGGCGGATGTGCCCTTCCGGGACAAGTATTTTCCCGCGCCGGAAACTCCTTAAAAAATTCCCGTAAAACCCCGGCGAAATCTTTGATTTTGCTTGACTTTTCGCCACACATCGGATATAGTTTGTTATTGCTGAATTTCGACGAGAAAGGTTCCCCCTCAACAGAGAAAAGAGGCGTTTCATTGTAATCAAAATTATTATGAAATGGGGGAGGATACATGTCCAAAGAGTTGATTCGTCTGCGGAACATCCGTATGGCGTTTGACGACGAAGTGGTTCTCAACGATTTAAACCTCTATATCAACGACAAAGAATTCCTCACACTGCTTGGACCCAGCGGCTGCGGCAAGACCACAACGCTGCGTATTATTGGCGGCTTCACGACCCCTGTGTCGGGAGACGTCCTGTTCGACGGTGTGAGGATTAATGACGTTCCGCCCTATCGGCGGCAGATCAACACGGTGTTCCAGAAATACGCCCTGTTTCCCCACATGAATGTGTTTGAGAACGTGGCCTTCGGCCTGCGGATGCAGAAGCGGCCGGACCCGAAGGATCCCTCCGGCAAGCGCCGGGTAAAGATCCCGGAGACGGAGATCCGTCAGCGTGTGCTGGAAATGCTGGAGGTTGTCAGCCTGAAGGGCTTTGAAAACCGCAAGCCGGACGCCCTGTCCGGCGGCCAGCAGCAGCGGGTGGCCATCGCCCGGGCCCTGGTAAACCGGCCCAAGGTGCTGCTGCTGGACGAGCCCCTGGGCGCTCTGGATCTAAAGCTCCGCAAGGACATGCAGCTGGAGCTGAAGAAAATCCAGCAGCAGGTGGGCATCACCTTCATCTACGTCACCCACGACCAGGAGGAGGCCCTGACCATGTCCGACACCATCGTAGTGATGGACAAGGGCTGCATCCAGCAGATCGGCACGCCGGAGGATATCTATAACGAGCCCAAGAACGCCTTTGTGGCGGACTTCATCGGTGAGTCCTACATCATTGACGGCGTTATGGTCCTGGACAAGCTGGTGAAGATGTACGGCCGGGAGTTTCCCTGCCTGGACGGCGGCTTTGCTGAGAACGAGCCGGTGGACGTGGTCATCCGGCCCGAGGACATCGACATCGTCCCCATGGAGCAGGGACAACTGGTGGGGACTGTCACCTCCGTCACCTTCAAGGGGATGCAGTACGACATCATCGTGGATTTCCGGGGCTTCAAATGGCTTATCCAAACCACAGACCATTCCCCCGTGGGCGCCCGGATCGGCATCAAGATCGATCCCGACGGCATCCACATTATGAAAAAGAGTCAGTATTCCGGGATGTTCGGCGATTACTCCTCCTTCTCGGAAGAATATGAGGAGATGAGCGACGCCAACTGGGAGGCGGATGAGGAGGAGAGCGAGGATGAAAAATAAGCTCTCATTGTTCGCCGTTCCCTATGTGGGATGGATGTCCATCTTCGTGGTGGCGCCCATCATCATTATGGTGGTCTATGCCTTCAGCACCGCCGCCGGGGACTTCACGCTGGAGAACTTCGCCCGCATGGGTACCTATACAGCGGTGTTCACCCGCTCGTTTAAGCTGGCCATCATCGCCACACTGATCGCTCTGCTGATCGGATACCCGGTATCCTATATGCTCTCCAAGGAGGGGCCGCAGGTGCAGCGCATCGCTATGGTGCTCATCATGCTGCCCATGTGGATGAATTTTCTGCTGCGGACCTATTCCTGGATGTCCATTCTGGAGAACAACGGACTTTTGAACCAGCTGTTTCAGCAGATCGGCCTGATCGACCTTTACAACCAGATCGCTATGCACTTTGCATCTGATCCCGCCGCGTATGTCCCCATCGATCACTTCCAGATGATCGGTACCCAGGGCGCCGTAGTGCTGGGTATGGTGTACAACTACCTGCCCTTCATGATCCTGCCCATCTACTCCGTGCTGGTAAAGCTGGACCATTCCCTCATTGAAGCGGCCCGGGACCTGGGCGCCAGCAGCGTGCAGGTGTTCCGCAAGGTCATCCTGCCCCTGTCTTTGCCGGGGGTGCTCTCCGGCATCACCATGGTGTTCGTGCCCTCCGTGTCCACCTTCGCCATCTCCCGTCTGCTGGGCGGCGGCACCCAGATGATGCTGGGCGACCTGATCGAACAGCAGTTCCTGGGCGGGGCCTATAATCCCCAGCTCGGGGCGGCTATCGCGCTTGTGATGATGGCCATTGTGGTGGTGTGTATGCTGGTGATGAACCGTTTCGGCGACGGTGAGGAACAGGCGGTGATGCTGTGAAACGGAAGCATCTGCTGGGAAACCGCATCTTCATGGCGTTGGTATTCGTATTCCTGTATGCGCCGATTTTCATTCTCATCATCTTCTCCTTCAATGCCGGCAACAGCAGCGCGGTGTGGAAGGGCTTCTCCCTGCACTGGTATGCGGAGCTGTTCCAGAACCGCCTCATTATGCAGAGTGTCTATACCACGCTGCTGGTATCCGTGCTTTCCACGCTGATTGCCACTGTGGCGGGCACCTTTGCAGCCATTGGCCTGGCCAGTATGCGGCGGCGGTGGCGCACGCCCCTGATGACGGTGAACAACATTCCCGTCATGAATGCGGAGATCGTCACCGGCGTCTCCATGTGTCTGTTGTTCGTGGCCTTTTTCGGCCTGTGGAAGGCCTTTGCCGTCTGGTTCAACCAGGCGCAGGATACCTTCTGGATGGAGGAGAACATCTATCTTGGCTTCGGTACACTGCTGCTGGCCCATGTGACCTTCAACATCCCCCACGTTATCCTGACAGTGATGCCCAAGCTGCGCCAGATGGACAAAAACCTAGTGGACGCGGCCCAAGACCTGGGCTGCACCTGGATGCAGGCCTTCTGGAAGGTCATTATCCCGGAGATCAAGCCCGGCATCATCTCCGGCGCACTGATCGCCTTCACCATGAGCATCGACGATTTCATCATCAGTTACTTCACCGCCGGTTCCGGCGTGTCCACTTTGGCCATGACCATCTATTCCATGACGAAAAAGCGGGTCAGCCCGGAGATCAATGCCATTTCCACGCTGCTCTTCGGCGCTGTGCTGCTGCTGCTCATCATCATCAATGTCCGGGAATCCCGGCAGGAGCGCCTGCGGGAGCGAGCCCGCGCATGACTATCGGTCCCACGGCCTGCGGGTCTTGAGATACGCATTCAAATCAACACTGGAGGAATGATCAATTGAAAAAAATGGTAGCCTTGACTCTCGCCTTACTGATGGCGGCGAGCCTGTTCCTGTCCGGATGCTCCGTGCGCAAGGACACCTCTGACTCGGAAAATTCCGGCAGCAGTAACGGCAGCGGCAGCGGGGACCGTGTGGTCAACGTGTGCAGCTGGGGTGAATATATCGACGAGTCCCTGATCGACCAATTTGAAGAAGAGACCGGCATCAAAGTCAACTATCAGACCGCAGAGAGCAACGAGGTCCTCTATTCCCAGCTGAGCATGGGCGGCGTGGACTATGACGTCATCGTCCCCTCCGACTACATGATCTCCCAGCTGATCGAAGAGGATATGCTGGCCGAGCTCAATTATGATAACATCCCCAATTTTGAGAAGATCGACGACCGCTTCAAGAATCTGTCCTACGATCCGGAGAACAAGTACACCGTGCCCTACACCTGGGGCACTCTGGGCATCATCTCCAACACCGCCAAGGTGCAGGAGCCCATTACCAGCTGGAGCGCCATGTTCGATCCCCAGTACGCCGGGAACGTGCTGCTTATCAACAACTCCCGGGATGCTCTGGGCATCGCCCTGTTGTACCTGGGGTACTCTGTGAATACCACTGACGAAGCGGAGATTCAGGAGGCTTACCAGCTCATCGCCGACGCCGTAAAGAACGGGGTGTATCAGGGAAAGGTCATGGACGAGGTGTTTCAGAAGATGGAGGGCGGCAACGCCGCCATTGCCACCTACTATGCCGGTGACTATCTGAGCATGCTGGAAAACAACGAAGATCTCGCCTATGTAGTGCCCGAGGAGGGCAGCAACTGGTTCGTGGACGCCATGTGCGTTCTCAAAACCTCCCAGCACAAGGAGGAGGCGGAGGCCTGGATCAACTTTATGGCCTCCACTGAGGCAAACCTGCGGAATATGGACTATATCTGGTACGCCTCTCCCAACGCTGAGGCGCTGGAGACCTATCCTGCCTACTATGAGGAGACCTACGGAGAGCCCCTGGATCCCGCTCTCTATGAGATCATGGCCCCCTCCCAGGAGGTGCTGGACCGGTGTGAGGCCTACTTGGTCCTCCCTGCTGAGACGCGCACCCTCTATAACGACCTCTGGACCCAGCTGGGCATCTGATCCTGCCCTACAGCTTTGACAGCGCCGGAACCATTCCGGCGCTGTTCTCAATCAGACTTGATGACAAGGAGGACTTTCCCATGATTCTCATTGGAACCAAATGCCGCCTGGAGCAGACCGTCACCCAGGAACTGACCGCCGCACAGATCGGCTCCGGCGCCCTGCCGGTGTTCGGCACGCCCTATATGTCCGCCCTGATGGAAAATGCCGCCATGACCTGTCTGCAGAGCTTTCTGGAGGAGGGCCAGGGCAGTGTGGGCACCCATCTGGACATCTCCCACGACGCTCCCACTCCCATCGGCATGAAGGTGTGGGCGGAGGCAGAGATCACCGCCGTTTCGGAAAACGGCAAAATGGTGGACTTCGCTGTGAAAGCCTGGGATGAGAGCGGCCCCATCGGCAGCGGCACCCACACCCGGGCCATCGTCAAGAACGAAAAATTTCTGGCAAAATGCAATGCCAAGCTGGAGAAGAAGTAATTCTTTCCACATGGACAAAACAAGGGAGGACCCGGAATGGGTCCTCCCTTTTCTTCTGCTATCGCGGTGCCGTGGGGAAATCGCTCCCACGGGGATCAAAACAGCGTCAGCTGGCTGGTCTCCGCCATCCCGGCGAAGGCTCCCAGCGCCTTCAGCTGCTCAATATGGGTCTTGGACAGCTTGTTGCAGCACATGGCGAACTCCTCAACGGAGACGAACTCCTTCCCATTCCGCTTCTCCACTGTGTCGATGGCCGCCGCCTCTCCCAGGCCGTGGACCGTTGTGAAGGGCGGCAGCAGACCGTTCTCCGTCACTTTGAACTTGGTGGCATCGGACTCATAAATGTTGATCGTGTCGAAGTGGAAGCCCCGCAGGTAGAACTCATAGCACACCTCCAGGGTGGTCAGCAGGTTCTGCTCCACCGCCGTGGCGTCCTTGTTGTTCTCGATCTCCCGGATCTTCCGCTTCACCGCATCCTTTCCGGCACAGCAGTACTCCGCATCAAAGGCCTTGGCCCGGACGGAGAAAAAGGTTGCATAGAATGCCAGGGGCTCATGGACCTTGAACCAGGCGATGCGGAAGGCCATCATCACGTAGGCCACCGCGTGGGCCTTGGGGAACAGGTAGCCGATCTTGGCCAGGGAGTCGATGTACCACTCCGGCACGTCGTGGTCCCGCATGGCCTCCACCCAGCCCTCGTCAAAGCCGCCCTTCTTCACCTTGCCCTTGCGGACCTTCTCCATGATCTTGAAGCTCATCTTGGGGTCCAGGCCCTTGGAGATCAGGTACAGCATGATATCGTCCCGGCAGCCCACCGTCTCCAGAACGGAGGCGGTGCCGCTGACGATCAGCTCCCGGGCGTTGCCCAGCCACACGTCTGTCCCGTGGGAGAAGCCGGAGAGCCGTACCAACGTGTTGAAGTCCTTGGGCTGGGTATCCACCAGCATCTGCCGGGTGAATCGGGTGTTGAACTCCGGGATCGCCACGGCGCCGGTGGGGCCCAGAATCTCGTCGTTCTCGTATCCCAGCACTTTGCTGGAGGTGAAGATGGACATGGTGTCCGGGTCATCCAGGGGAATCTGGCGGGCGTTGACACCGGTCAGATCCTCCATCATGCGGACCATGGTGGGGTCATCGTGTCCCAGCATGTCCAGCTTCAGGAGGTTTGCCTCCATAGAGTGGTATTCAAAATGAGTGGTGATGGTGTCGGAGTCGTCGGCGTCCGCCGGGTGCTGGACCGGGCAGAAGTCCTCCATGTCCATATCGTCGGGAACGACCACCAGGCCGCCGGGGTGCTGACCGGTGGTCCGGCGGGTGCCCACGCAGCCCAGGGTCAGGCGATTCTCCTCTGCCCGGCCCACAGTCATGCCGTTCTCCTCCAGGTATTTTTTCACGAAGCCGTAAGCGGTCTTCTCCGCCAGTGTACCGATGGTACCGGCCCGGAACACCTGGGTCTCTCCGAACATCTCGATGGCGTGGCGGTGGGCCCGGGCCTGATACTCACCGGAGAAGTTCAGGTCGATATCCGGCACCTTGCCGCCGCCGAAGCCCAGGAAGGTTTCAAAGGGGATGTCGAAGCCGTCTTTGATGTATTCTGTGCCGCACACCGGGCAGATCTTGTCCGGCATGTCCGCGCCGCAGCCGTAGGAGCCGTCCTGAATGAACTCCGCATGCTTGCAATTCGGGCAGCGGTAGTGGGGCGGAAGGCTGTTCACCTCTGTGATCCCGGACATATAGGCCACCAGGGACGAGCCTACGGAGCCTCGGGAGCCCACCAGGTAGCCGTTTTCCAGGGACCGCTGCACCAGCTTCTGGGCGGACATGTACACCACGTCGTACTTGCCCAGAATGCCGCCCAGCTCCACGTTCAGCCGGTCCACAATCAGCTTGGGCGGGTCCTCGCCGTACAGCTCATGGACCTTGTTCCACACCAGGGAATTCAGCTCCTCCTCGGAGTTCTCCAGCCGGGGCGGGAACAGCTCCTCCGGCAGCAAGGGGAAAGTCTCCACCTGGTCGGCGATGGCCTGGGTATTGGTCACCACCACCTCATAGGCCTTCTCCTTCCCCAGGTAAGCGAACTCCTCCAGCATCTCATCGGTGGTCTTGAAGTAGATGGGCAGCGGGGCGTTGGCGTCCGGGAACTTCTTGGAGGCCAGCAGGATGTGGCGGTACACCTCGTCCTCCGGCTCCCGGAAGTGGACGTCGCCGGTGGCGCAGACAGGCTTGCCCAACTCCTCTCCCAGCCGGACGATGGTGCGGTTGAACTCCCGCAGCTCCTCCTCCGACTGGACGTCGCCGTTTCGCAACATGAAGGCGTTGTTGCACAGGGGCTGGATCTCCAGATAGTCGTAGAAAGAGGCGATGCGTTTCAGCTCTTCCCAGTCCTTGTGGTCCGCCACGGCCCGGAACAGCTCGCCCGCCTCACAGGCGGAGCCCACAATGATGCCCTCCCGGTGCTCCAGCAGCAGACTCTTGGGGATGGTGGGCACCCGCTTGAAATACTTCAGATTGGAGGCGGAGATCATCTGGTACAGGTTTTTCAGCCCCACCTTGTTCCGGGCGATCAGAATGATGTGCTTGGGGAAGCGGTTGGTCTTGCTGCCCAGGGGCCGCAGCTTCTCCATCTCGCGGTTTACCGCCTGGAGGGTGTGGATGCCCCGCTCGTGGAGCATCTTCCAGAAGGGGATCAGCATATAGCCCACGGTGGCGGCGTCGTCGCTGGCCCGGTGGTGGTTGAAGTTGGGCAGCTCCAGCCGGTCCGCCACGATGTCCAGCTTGTACTTTCCCAGATCCGGCAGCAGGTTCTGTGCCAGGATCAGGGAGTCCACATAGGTGGGCTGGAAGTCCAGCCCCACCTTCCGGCAGCCCGCCCGGATGAAGCCGATGTCAAACTCTGCGTTGTGGGCCGCCAGGGGGCGGCCGTCCACGAACTTCAAAAATTCCGCCAGGGCCTCCTTCAGTTGAGGGGCGTCCTTCAGCATGTCATCGGTGATGCCGGTGAGGCCGATGATCTCCGGCGTCAGCCGCCGGTTGGGGTTGACGAAGGTCTGGAACCGATCCGTAATCTCACCGTTTTTCAGCACCACGGCGCCGATCTCCGTAATGGCCTCCCGGTCCACCTTGAGGCCCGTGGTCTCGATGTCGAAGCACACGAACTCCCCGTCCAGGGAGCAGTCCTGAGGGCCGTGGACCACCACCCGGTCATCGATGTTGTTGACAAAGTAGCCCTCCACGCCATAGAGGATCTTGATCTTGTCCCCAGCGGCGTGCCAAGCGTCCGGGAAGGACTGGGCCACGCCGTGGTCCGTGATGGCGATGGCGGGATGTCCCCACCGGATAGCCTGTTGGACCACCTCTTTCGTGTCCGTCAGGGCATCCATATTGCTCATCTTCGTGTGGAGGTGCAGCTCCACACGCTTCTCCGGGGCGGTATCCTGCCGCTCAGTGTGCTCCGCCAGCTGGATGTGGTAGGGGTTCAGCTGGATGTCCTTCCCGTCCCAGGTGGGCTCCATCTTGCCCTGGACGCACAGCCACATGCCGGGCTTGATGGCGCTCTCCAGTCCCTGAGCCTCCTTCTCCGTCAGGTTCTTCTGAACGGTGACGGAGTTGGTATAGTCCGTCATGTCGAAGCTCAGCCGCCACATACCGGGCCGCCGGGTCTCCCGGCACTCGAAGGCGAACACCTTCCCCGCCACGGTGGCATTCCCCATCTTCAGGTCCAGGATCTTCATGGGCACCGGCTGGATGCGAATGGGCTTGCCCATCAGGACCTTGCCTGCGGCCTGCTTCTCGCCCTTACTGCCGGAGGGGGCCGCCGGGACCGAAGCAGCCGGGCGGCTCCCTGCGGCTGCGGCCTGGGAAGAAGGAGCCTTGCAGGTGACTTCCGTCGTCACCTGTCGGAAGCCGTATACGCCCATCAGCAGATGCTTCAGCTCCTCCAGCTCCGCATCTCCCAGCTCCGCCCTGGTGGTGAGGCGCAGCGCCAGCGACATGCCGGCCTGGTCGATGCAAGCGCCGTTCACCACTGCGCCGGCCAAACGAAGCCGCAGCTCTCCGGAGAGCTGCAGCTCAGTAAACATTTCAAAAAAGGGTATATCTCTTGACATAGACGCCACCTTGTTAAACAGGAATCAAATGCTGAGAAATCAGAAATTAGGAATGAGGAATTCCGGCGTCCGGCAACGCCGGACGTATGAGCATTGTCCCACCAGAGGCGGAACACAACAATTCCGAATTCCTAACTTCTCATTCCTCATGGGAGTTTTTCAATTTCCTCCATCAGCTTGTCCACCAGCTGCTCCTGCGGTACTTTGTAAAGGATTTCTCCTTTGCGGAAAATCAGTCCCTCACCCTTGCCGCCAGCGATGCCGATATCTGCCGCCGCTGCCTCGCCGGGGCCGTTGACGGCACAGCCCATCACCGCTACGGTGATGTTCTTCGTGCAGTTCATGAGGCCCCGCTCCACCTCTTCCGCCATGGGGATCAGGTCGATGCGGGTGCGGCCGCAGGTGGGGCAGGCGATCAGGTTGGGCCCCTCCCGCCGAAGGCCCAGGGCCCGCAGGATGTCCCGGGCGGCATAGACCTCCTCCACCGGGTCGGCGGAGAGGGAGACCCGGAGG
>OLGD01003980.1_pt1 | contig 12932 bp, 10 predicted proteins | sample 1605311 | NCBI WGS metagenome assembly OLGD01 (sample SAMEA3888917, study PRJEB22519) | human gut metagenome | biome: human gut; feature: human-associated habitat; material: faeces | place: Denmark | collected 2010 | reverse complement strand
AGGGCAAAACGTTCCTTGTTGCTGTCTTGCACAACCGACAGTTTTCTGTAAACGGTGTACGCAAAGTCATTTCCTGTTCATTGCATTTGACTGTTTAATTTATGAACTAATGGTAATACCAAAATTTTAATTTGTCAAATGCTTTACGCTAATTTTGTCAACTTGAACAAATAGCAACTTTTATAAAAGTCCTCGTTTGTATATTTTTGAACATTTTGTAAACGAACAGATAGCACATAATATACACAAGTCGATTTTATTTTACATTGAATTACGCATTGAAAGATTGATTTTATCGGTAATCATTGCTATAAATTCCGAATTTGTCGGCTTGCCACGTTCCGACTGAATTGTATAACCGAAGTATGATGATAGAACATCAACATCGCCTCTGTCCCAAGCAACCTCAATTGCATGGCGAATTGCTCTTTCAACACGTGAGGAAGTCGTTTTATATTTCTTTGCAACGCTTGGATAAAGAATTTTAGTAACAGATGAAAGCATTTCGCTGTCGTCAAGGCAATATTTTATAGCCGTTCTCAAATAATGATAGCCTTTGATATGTGCCGGCACGCCAATTTGCCTCATAATATCTGAAATCAACAAAAAGGACAGTTTCATTTTCAGTCACAAGTAAATAGCCTTCGCTGTGAAAGAATCCGCAAAAATAACCGATATTCTTCTCATTAGTCAACAAAACAGCCTGACTGTTACTGTCAAGAACCGTCTTTAAATTTTCAAGTCTTTGCTCAAATAAAGAGTTTTGCATTACATCAAGTCCTTTAATGCATTGATTGCGAGAAAGTAACTGTTTTTGCCAAAACCTGCAATCTGACCGACACAAACAGGTGCGATTACAGATGTATGTCTGAACTCTTCTCTTGCGTGAATATTAGACATATGAACCTCTACAAAAGGAATCTTTACACAAGCAATGGCATCTCTTAAAGCATAACTGTAATGTGTGAGAGCGCCTGCGTTAATTACAACACCGTCAAAGTTACCCTTTGCCAAATGAATTTTATCGATAAGATCTCCCTCGTGATTTGACTGAAAAACTTCGGCAGAAAAGCCGTTGCTTTCTGCATATGAAATAATCTGCTTTTCAATATCGGAGGCAGTTTCTTCTCCGTATATTCCTTTTTCACGGACGCCTACCATATTGAGGTTAGGTCCGAGTATAACAAGAATCTTTTTCATAGTGTCACCTTTTTTGAAAAAAATATGAAGATAAAACAAAAAGCGGACAGAATGCTCTGTCCGCCTGTTTGATTACCTGTATTTGCGTTTGCGAGCTGCTTCGGATTTTTTCTTACGCTTTACAGAGGGCTTTTCATAAGCTTCTCTTTTGCGAACCTCAGCAATAACGCCAGCTCTGGCACACTGCTTTTTGAATCTTCTTAAAGCACTTTCAAGGGATTCATTCTCTTTAAGTCTAATCTCTGCCATCTATCTTCCCTCCCATCTGCCACCGGGCATGGGTAATTTGCATATAATTGCAAATGTTATTATACATTATAACTCGAATAATGTCAATAGCATTGTAGAAATTTAGGTCAAATTAATTTTAAAAGTTGAATTATGGCTTAACAACAAGGTTTACAAGTTTCTTTGGAACAACAATCTCTTTAATAATTTTCATTCCGTCAATAGCCTTTTTGACATTTTCATCATTCTTTGCAAGATCAAGAACAGCATCCTTGTCTGCATCAACAGGAATGTTAAGCTTAGCTTTAATTTTGCCGTTTACCTGAACAACAATTTCTACACTTTCGTCAACGCATTTTGACTCATCATATTCAGGCCACTCAGCTTCGGCAAGAATACCGTTGCCAAGCTTACAAGCCTCGTAAACTTCTTCCGTAACATGAGGAGCAAACGGATTAAGGAGAATTGAGAAAATTCTGAGTTCTTCTTTATTAATTGACTTTACATTTGAAATATCGTTGATTAAAGCCATAAGAGTTGCGATAGCAGTATTGAACTTTATATTTTCAATATCCTCGCCAACCTTTTTGATTGCCTTGTTAAATGCACCTTCAAGCTCAGGTCGGATTTTATCACCGTCAATGAGAACACTCTGAAGATTCCAGTAACGCTCAACGAATCTGCGACAGCCTCTGATGCTTGCCTTACTCCACGGAGCAGCCTTTTCAAAGTCACCAATGAACATTTCATATAAACGCATTGTATCTGCACCGTATTCGTCAACGATTTCATCGGGATTTACGACATTGCCTCTTGATTTACTCATCTTCTCGCCGTTTTCACCGAGAATCATACCGTGTGAAGTACGCTTAGCGTATGGTTCCGGAGTAGGAACAACACCGATATCATAGAGGAACTTATGCCAGAAACGGCTGTAAAGAAGGTGGAGAGTTGTATGCTCCATACCGCCGTTGTACCAATCAACAGGTGACCAGTAGTTAAGAGCCTCTTTTGATGCAATGGCATTTTTATTGTGCGGGTCCATATATCTGAGATAGTACCATGATGAACCTGCCCACTGAGGCATTGTATCGGTTTCTCTCTTAGCCTTACCGCCGCAGCAAGGACAGGTTGTGTTAATCCAGTCTGTCATCTTGGCAAGCGGTGATTCTCCGTTATCAGTCGGTTCATATGACTCAACCATAGGAAGTCTGAGCGGAAGGTCTTTTTCATCAATCGGAACATAGCCGCACTTCTCACAATATACCATAGGAATAGGCTCGCCCCAATAACGCTGACGGGAGAATACCCAGTCACGGAGTTTGTAGTTAACCTTTGAATGGCCCTTACCCTCACTTGTGAGCCAGTCAATAATTTTCTTCTTTGCTTCATCAACAGTAAGGCCGTCAAGCATGCCCGAGTTAACCATAATACCCTTGGCACAATCTGTGTAAGCCTCTTCCTGAACATTGCCGCCTTTAACAACTTCAATAATAGGAAGGTCGAATTTTTTTGCAAATTCCCAGTCACGGGTATCGTGAGCAGGAACAGCCATAATAGCACCTGTACCGTATGATACAAGAACATAGTCAGAAATAAAGATTGGGATTTCCTTATTGTTTACAGGGTTTATAGCATTAACACCGTCAATTCTGACGCCTGTCTTTTCTTTAGCTACCTCTGTTCTTTCAAAGTCAGACTTACGAGCGGCAGCCTCCTGATATTTCTTAATTTCGTCCATATTAGAAATCTTGTCGGCCCACTTTTCAATCATTGGGTGTTCAGGAGAAATTACCATGTATGTAGCACCGTAAAGTGTATCGGCACGAGTTGTATAAATTGTAAGTGTGTCGCCTGTTGTAGTTGTAAAATCAACCTCCGCACCCTTACTTCTGCCAATCCAGTTCTTCTGCTGTGCTTTTACTCTGTCAGGATAATTTACAAGGTCAAGGTCATTGATAAGTCTGTCTGCATATTCTGTGATTTTAAGCATCCACTGTGACTTAACCTTGTGAACGACTTCACTTCCGCAACGCTCGCAAACGCCGTTTACAACTTCTTCGTTTGCAAGAACGCATTTGCACGAAGTACACCAGTTTACATTCATCTCTTTTTTATAAGCAAGACCGTGCTTATAAAGCTGAATGAAAATCCACTGGGTCCACTTGTAGTATTCGGGATCTGTTGTATTGATTTCTCTGCTCCAGTCAAAAGAAATACCGAGTGACTGAATCTGCTTTTTAAAACGGGCAATATTCTTCTTTGTTACAATTTCAGGGTGAATGTGATTCTTGATTGCGTAGTTCTCGGTAGGAAGACCGAAAGCGTCCCAACCGATAGGATAAAGAACATTGTAACCCTCAAGTCTGCGTTTTCTTGCAACTGTATCAAGTGCTGTGTACGGACGGGGATGACCTACATGAAGGCCCTGTCCAGACGGATACGGAAACTCGATAAGAGCATAAAACTTTTCTTTTTCTGTGTCATCACTTGCATGGAACACACCTTTATCTTCCCAGATTTTTTGCCATTTCTCTTCTACGGCTTTATGATTGTATTTCAAAGTAACCCCTCCTGCAATTAATCAACGATACCTGTCAGGTCAACGCTTTCGCCGTCCTGCCAAAGTCTTTCAAGGTCATAAAAATCACGGGCCTCATCATCAAATACATTGACAATAACATCAATGTAGTCAAGAAGAATCCATGAATTTGATCTGTAACCTTCTATATGACTTACCGAAATTCCTGCCTGATCAAGCTTGTATTCAACCTCATCGGCAAGCGCCTTGACATGGGTTGAGCTTGTACCTGTTGCAATTACCATATAGTCGGCAAGAACAGAAACATCGGCAATTTTTATAATCTGAATATCAAGTCCCTTTTTTGAACTCAGGGCTTTTGCTGCAAGTATTGCTTCATCGTAAGAACTCATTTGTTTTTTCCTTTCGTTTGGGATATTTGCAGAACAATTTCATTATAGCAGGCAACTTCATCGGGATGAATCGCAAGCTGTCTTTTAGAAAGATCCTTGAATGTAAACTGATAGCCGTAAAGCATAGCCTCCTCAAGGCTCTTTTTAGATTTCTTTCTCATTGTTGCCACACCGCTGTATGTACGCTCCTCGGAAGTAAAATCAGCGGTAAAAATAACTTTTTCCAAAAGACTCATTCCCGCTCGACCTGTTGTGTGATACCTTATTGCGTTGAGTATATCTTCATCGTCAATGCCAAGCTCATCACGAACAACAATGCTTCCGCTCATTCCGTGCCAAAGCTTTGGTGCATGAAGTTGAACATTGTCTAAAATTATACCACTGTCGATAATAATTTGCAACTGCTGTTCCTTTGGCATTTCTTTGGTTATATCATGCAAAATACCGGCAATCTCAGCCTTATTTTCATCAGCACCATAATGTTTTGCGAGCTTTTTAGCCTCTTTCGCAACATTTACACTGTGACTAAATCTGTAATCGCCCATTCTTTCACGGATTATTTTTTTGTAATCAGAGATATTCAAAGCACTCACTTCCGATATAAATTATTTTTTATAATATAATCGTAAACACTTTTATCAAGCATACCGCTTATCAAATCAAATTCATCAAGGTTATCCCTTATGAATGTTGACGATACGCTTATTACGGGATTTGGCAGAATAACCGCATCTGCTCCCATAGGTTTCAGAACATTCTTGTAGAATTTTTCAAGTTCAGACTTATTTCCATCATCACGGGGAATTGTTATTATTGACGATTTTTCAAATATAATTTTGGGATTTTTCCACCTATCCAGAGTCAGAAACATATCTGCACCCATTATTGTATATAAGTGATCATCAGGATAAATTTCTTTTAGCTGTGTAACAGTTTCGTAGGTGTAGCTTTTTCCCTGTCTTTTAATTTCGATATCGGACACAGAAAAGTTTTTCTTTCCCTTGCACGCAAGTTCACACATATTAAGGCGATCGTTTTCGTTTGCAAGGTTCTTGCTTATTTTGTGCGGCGGAACAGCCGTAGGTATCATAATAATACGATCAAGTCCAACGCTGTCCATACAATACTCGGCAAGCATTATGTGTCCTTTGTGAACAGGATTAAAAGTTCCGCCGAAAACACCTGTTTTCATAATTACTTCTTTGCCTTTGGAAGCTCGATGACAGGCTCATCATCGTTTCTTCTGTAAAGTACAAATTTTGAACCGATTACCTGAACAACATCCGCAGAACATTTTTCTGCGATAGCTTCGGCAGCTTCTCTTGATGAATATGCACTGTTTTCAAGAACCTTACCTTTTATAATTTCTCTTGCCGTAAGAGCATCGTCTGCCTGTTTGATGATATTATCCGTAATTTCACCCTTACCAACAATAAGAATTGTATCAATACGATTTGCAAGTCCTCTGAGAAATGCTCTCTGTTTGCTGTTCAACATATATTAATTCCTTTCAAATCAGTTGTTTTTGAAATAGTTTTCAAGTTTAGCTTTAAGTTCTGTCAAAGCCTTTCCTCGATGACTTACGGCATCCTTTTCTTCGGCTGAAAGCTCTGCAAAACTCTTGTCGCCAAACATAAAAATCGGATCATAGCCAAATCCGTCTTTGCCGATTGGCTCATAACCAATTTCACCTTCACAAATACCCTCGGCTGTTATCTTTGAGCCGTCGGGAAGAATGCAACAGATTGAAGAAGTGAAGTGAGCAGAACGCTTGTCATCATCGACATTTTTCATCTCATCAAGAAGTTTAATGTATCTTTCTTCATCTGTCAAGCCTTCACCGCCATAGCGAGCCGTGTAAACGCCGGGTCTGCCGTCAAGAGCGTCAACACACAAACCCGAATCATCGGCAACAGCCGGAAGTCCCGTTTTTAAATAAGCCGCATTAGCTTTGAGAAAAGCGTTTTCGGCAAAAGTAGTTCCGTTCTCCTCTACATCATCAAGAGTTATTCCCTCTTCTTTCGGAGTAACCGCATTGATTCCGAGCGGATTAAGTATTCTTTCAAGTTCGACAAGTTTCTTTTTATTATTGCTTGCAATTATAAACTTCATATTCATCATTCCTTAATGCTGAAAAGTGCGTCTGCAAAAGCATCGGGATTAAACGGCTGTAAATCGTCAATTTGCTCGCCTACACCGATATATTTAACAGGGATGCCAAGACCGTCCTTAATTGCAAGAACTACACCGCCTTTTGCAGTGCCGTCAAGCTTTGTAAGAACAATACCCGTAATTCCAGTTGCCTGTCTGAACTGCTCAGCCTGATTAACCGCATTCTGACCTGTTGTCGCATCAAGAACAAGAAGCTTTTCTTTTGACGCATCCGGAAGCTCACGGTCAATTACACGGTTGATTTTTGCAAGCTCATCCATAAGGTGCTTTTTGTTATGAAGTCTGCCCGCAGTATCACAGATTATTACATCTGCATGTCTTGCCTTTGCGGCTGAAATTGCATCATAAATTACAGCAGCAGGATCACTGCCTTCTTTCTGCTTAATAATTTCGCACTTGCTTCTGTCTGCCCAGATTTCAAGCTGTTCAATTGCGGCAGCTCTGAATGTATCGGCTGCGGCAAGAATAACTTTTTTACCCTCTTTTGAAAGTGCATTTGCAAGCTTACCGATTGTAGTTGTTTTTCCTACACCGTTCACTCCGATTACAAGAATAATTGACGGAGATGTTGCAAGATCAAGTTCTTCACCGCCTCTGAGCATATCGGCAATAATTTCTTTGAGAAGCGAAGTAATTTCAGACGGATCTTTTATACCTTCCTTTTTTACTCTTTCCCTGAGTTCTTTACAAATCTTTTCGGCTGTCGGAACACCTACATCGCCCATAACGAGCAATTCTTCAAGTTCTTCAAAAAGCTCATCGTCAATTTTTGTAAAAGATTTGAGCATTGAGTCAATCTGACCTACAACCGCATCACGAGTTTTTTTCAGTCCCTCTTTAATCTTTTTGAAAAATCCCATATTATCACTGTCCTTATAATTACTTTGAATCTATACCGAGTTTTTCCGCAACTTCAGTTGAACGAAGTTCGAGTAATTTTGAAATGCCCTCATCCTGCATTGTAACACCGTAAAGCACATCGGCTTCTTCCACTGTACCACGGCGATGCGTAATGAGAATAAACTGTGTATTATCTGTCATTCTGCGAAGATATGCGGCAAAACGATAAACATTTACATCATCAAGAGCCGCCTCTATCTCGTCCATTACGCAGAACGGAGCAGGTCTTACTTTCATTATAGCAAAATAAAGTGCAATTGCAACAAGCGCTTTTTCACCGCCTGACAACGCCTCAAGATTTATAACAATCTTACCCGGCGGATGAACAAGAATATCAATTCCGCTTGTCAGAATATTTTCCGGATCCGCAAGCGAAAGTGACGCTGTACCGCCGCCGAAAAGTTCTTTGAAGGTGTAGGTAAAGTTCTTGTTAATTTGGTCAAAGCTCTCCACAAACACTTCTTTCATCTGCTTTGTGAGGTCAGTAATAAGCTTTTCAATCTCTTTCTTTGACTTTTCAACATCATTTACCTGTGCGCTCATAAATTCATATCTTTCGGAAACTTCTTTGTACTCTTCAATAGCGGACACATTTACATTTCCCAAAGACCTGATTTTTTGTTTAAGCTCGTTAAGTCGCCTCTGTGCCTGTTTTGAGTCATCAATTTCAACAGCACAATCTTCTGCCTCTCGTCTCGTCAGTTCGTATTCTTCCCAAAGCTTTGAGATGATATCATCATATTGCTTCTGAATGTTGATTTTTCTCTCTTCAAGTCTGGCAAGCTCTCTGCCGGAGGTTTCACGCTCTGATGTTTTATCACGCTCAATAGTTCTGATTTCGGCACTGCGTTTTTCAAGCTGTTCTCTGTCAGCATTGATTTTTTCAATAGCTTTTGAGCGTTCATTCTGATTGGCAATCAACTTTTCAATTTCTGCACTTGTAGAATTTATAAGCTCTGTCTTTTCAAGAATAACACTTTTGATTCTCTCAATCTCTTGATTTAATTCTGCTTTTCTTTCAAGGTTTTCATTGCCTGTTGATTTTGCAAAAACAATATCCGAATTAAGAGCGTCGATATCCTTTTGCGAAGAAACAATTTCAAGTCGCAGATTCTGTAACTGCAAAGAAATTTCTTCACGCTTTTTTGTAAGCTCTGCTCTGCTGCCCGTAAGTTCATTTACCTTTTCTTCGGCAGCAAGGATTTTCTTATTGAGTTCAACAAGGAGCCGCTTTGCGGAATTTTTATCTTTTTCAAGAGTTTCAATTCTCCGACGACAATTTGTAATTTCATTCATTGAATTTTCAACAGAAGCACCTGCATTGGCAAGTTCATTGTCACAAGCTCTCTTTTCAGCCTCGAGTCTTACAAGGTCTTGTCGAAGATTTGAAAGATCTGCTCTTGAACCGAGAAGCTGAGCCTCAAACGCCGAATATTCACGAGAAATTTCAACACTTCTGTTTTCGGCATCTTTTGATTTCTGTTCAAGGACGGTAGTCTGCTTTTTAAGTGTTTCAATCTCATTTGCTCTGCTGAGAAGTCCTGTGTTTCTGTTAAGCGAACCGCCTGTGAGTGAACCGCCGGCATTAACAACCTGACCGTCAAGAGTTACAATTTTAAATCTGTAAGAATATTTCTTAGCAATTGTTGTTGCACAGTTCAAATCCTCTGCAATCACAATTTTGCCGAGTAAGGAATAGAGGATTCCGTTGTATTTATTATCGCATGAACAAAGATTTGCGGCAACCCCTACAAATCCGTAGCAATCTTCAAGACCGTTTTCACGGAGTTCTCTCGGCTTGATTGTGTTAAGCGGAAGAAATGTTGCACGACCGCCGTCAACGGATTTAAGATATCTAATTGCCCGCTTTGCATCCTCATCGGTTTCGGTTACAATGTTCTGCATAGCCGAACCGAGAGCCGTTTCAATTGCAACTCCGTATTCTTTCGGAACTGAAATTACTCGTGAAACAGGACCGCATATTCCGTGAACCTTGCCGTGACTTTGAGCATTGACAACTGTTTTTACGCTCTTTGAAAAGCCCTCAAGATTACGCTCAAGATTTTCAAGGAATGAAATTTTTCTCATATGCTCCTTGACATCAAGCATAAGTTTGTTGCTTTCTTCACGGAGTTCGTCTTTTTTCTTTTCTTTTGAAGACAGTTTAAGCTGTAAACCGTCTATTGTATTTTTCAGCGATTCAATTTTTTCTTCTGCAACACCGATTTTATTATCATAATCTTTTGAAATATCGGCAAGTTCTTCAGACTGCGTTTTCTTTTCGTCATTTGATGAAATTAAAGATTCTATTCTTGAATTAAGTTCCGAAACCGTGCTTTCGGCAGTCATCTCGGTAACTCTTGCATCAGCCGACTTTGAAGTAAGAACAGAAAGTTCGGCAGTAATTTCCTGCAAAACATCACTGCTTTTACCCGAAGTCGTATTAATTTCGTTAAGCTGTTCCGAAAGCTCACTGTACTTTTTCTTTTTAGCGATTATATCAGCGTCAAGTTCCGAAATTTCTTTTTCCTTATCGGCAATTCTTTTTACAAGTTCATCTGCATTGACATCAAACTGTGCAATATCATTTTTTATTCTGTCAATATTTTCATTGTTATGCAGAATATCATTCTCCGCAACAGACACAAGAGAACGCTTCTCTGAAATCTGCGATTCAATATCCGTGATTTCGGTTCTGATATTTTCTATTTTAGAAGAATACTCACCGTTTCTTATGTAAATTTCTTCACTTTCGGTCTGAATTTGTTCAAGTGCAGTTTCTGCGTCATCATATTGAGATTTTGCAATTGAAATTTTCTCATCCTGAACCTTTAATTCATTTTGTGAACGGTCAAGAGTTAAAAGCCAGAGTGCAATTTCAAGACCTCTTTTTTCTTCGGAATATTCAAGAAATTTTTGAGCTTTTTCAGACTGCTTTTCAAGAGGACCGACTCTTTCTTCAAGTTCGGTTACAATATCACGAAGTCTTAAAAGGTTGTCCTCCGTACTTTTTAGCTTTCTCTCAGCGTCAATTTTTCTGTATCTGTAGCGAGAAATACCCGCAGCTTCTTCAAAAATCTCTCGTCTGTCCTCACCCTTTGATGAAACAATGCTGTCAATCTTACCCTGCCCGATCATTGAATAGCCGTCACGACCGAGGCCTGTGTCCATAAAGAGTTCGTTGATATCTTTAAGACGAACAGCCGCTTTATTGATAAGATATTCGCTTTCGCCGCTCCTGTAGTATCTTCTTGTAACGGCTATGTCATCACCGTTAAAATCAAGAGCACGGTCTTTGTTGTCAATATTCAGAGTAACTTCGGCATAGCCCTGTCTTTTACGCTTATCTGTTCCGTTAAAGACAACATCTTCCATTTTGGCACAACGAAGGCTCTTCGGTGACTGTTCACCGAGAACCCAGCGGATAGCGTCACTGATGTTACTTTTGCCTGAACCGTTAGGACCGACAACCGAGGTAATTCCCTGTTCAAAAGATAATTTAGTTTTATCGGGAAAGGTCTTGAAACCTTGAATTTCCAAAGACTTTAATCGCATCAGCAAGCTCCTATTTTAAATATAATTCATATTTCTGCAAAGAATCGTCAAAACAAACCGAAAAATTATATCCGAGTTCATTCAATTTTTTGACATTACTTCTCTTTTGTCCGAGAAATTTCGACAGAGATTTAGAATTGATAACAACCGTTTTAATTTCATTCAAATCGGGAAAATCTTTTGCTTTTTCGATAAACTTATTGTAAAAAAGCATATTTTCGCACAATTCCTTAAAAGCCGGGTGATAGTTGTCACCGTAGCTGTTATTTACAAGGCTGTCGGAATAATGAAGTCCGAGCCTGATAATTTTTATATTGTTCTTTTCAAAAAGCTCAATCAGCTTTGAACAAAGGTTGACGGACTTTTCAAGACTATACGGTGTATATTCTCCGTTAAGGTAAAGTTCGGCAAGTTTTGTATCTTTCATGATAACCGTAGGATAGATTCTTACGGTATCGGGATTAATTTTCACAAATGTTTCGGCTGTGTATAAATCCTTTTGAATATCTGATTTATACAGTCCCGTCATCATCTGCAAGCCAAGTGAAAAGCCATAACTTTTAATAAGCTCTGAGAATTTAAAAACACTTTCAGCGCTATGTCCTCTGTCATTTGCAAGCAGTACATCGTCTGACATAGATTGCGCACCAAGTTCAATTGATGTCACGCCATAGCTTTTCAAAATATCAAGAATTTCTTTATCAATATAGTCGGGACGGGTAGAAATTCTTATTCCGCAAAATTTATCTCTGAACTTTTTAGTTGCATCAAGGAGAGATAACATATAGGTTCTGTCAATAGCTGTAAAACTTCCGCCGAAAAATGCAATTTCTGCATTTTTGGTGCGTTCGCCCAAATCAGAAGCCGTTTTATCAAGTGTCTGTTCAACATCAAGGGGAGTCGGCTGATATGCCTGACCTGTTATCTTATTTTGATTGCAAAAACTGCACATATGCGGACAACCGTTGTGCGGAATAAAAATTGATACATTACTGTGTTTAATAACCCATCAGCTCCAAAGCTTCTCTGGCGGCCTGTTGCTCCGCTTCTTTCTTACTTCTTCCGCCGCCTTTGCCGATTACATTACTGTTGAGATGAACTTCAACAACAAAGTGTTTGTTGTGGTCAGGACCGCTTTCACCCACAAGAACATATTCAAGCTGTTCACCGGGATTCTTCTGGATAATCTCCTGCAAGGCGGTTTTATAATCGTTAAGCTTCTTCTTCTTTGAGTTCTTGATTGCAGGAATTACAAAATTAAGAATATGTTTCGACGCAGGATCAATACCACCGTCAATATAAATTGCTGCAATCAAAGCCTCAAAGGCATCCGAAAGAATTGACGGGCGTTCTGCACCACCGTTGTTTCTTTCGCCTTTACTTAACACAAGGTACTTTCCGAGTTCAATCTGCTTTGCAAATTCAAAAAGAGTTTTCTCGCAGACAAGTGACGCTCTGAGCTTTGTCAATTCGCCTTCGGGAAAACTCTTTTTGAATTTATTGACGTGGTTGCGCTGTCCGCTGTAATTGCCGCCCGCGTAGGTCTTGAAATCGCTGGCGTAATACAGATAGTCGCGCCAGCGCCGCTGGTTGGCGACGTGTACGTCGCTGCCGTAGCGGATGACGAGGGAGGCGAGCCGCGACTTGGGCACGTTCGTGTAGTGGATGCGGATCTTATTTTCGCGGCAGTATTTTTCCAGTTCGGAGATCGCCTGCCATTCGCAGTATTCGTCGCCGCTCAGGCATAAGGGGTAGTGGAAGTATACGTTGTTCACGTACCGCTCTTTGAGGATGAGCGTATCTCCGTAGATCGCGTATTCGGGGGAAATATATTTATTCCACATGAACAGGAATCCCGCCGAAAAGTTGGCAAGATGCAGATTCTGCGCTTTGAAAAAGGGCAGAAGATCTTTGATCCTCTTGCGCGTCAGTTTTTTAAATTT
>OLGD01003970.1_pt1 | contig 12969 bp, 11 predicted proteins | sample 1605311 | NCBI WGS metagenome assembly OLGD01 (sample SAMEA3888917, study PRJEB22519) | human gut metagenome | biome: human gut; feature: human-associated habitat; material: faeces | place: Denmark | collected 2010 | reverse complement strand
CCAATTCCTGTGTTTGCAAATAAGTTTTCCATGATGAAAGTTCCTCCCTGTTTTATAATATATTTGTTAATATTTATGGACTGTTTTATTCAATTGTCATTCCCATAACTTCATCTTTAAAGATTCTGGCATCCATTAATTTGACATTGCCATCTGCATCACGATCAACGATCGGTTCGAAATCCATTTCATCGAGAACCTGTGTCTGAACATCGATACCAGGTGCAACCTCGATCAGATGAATACCGTCTGCCTTCAGTGCGAAGACTGCTCGTTCTGTCACATAAAGGACATCCTTGCCTGCTTTGCCGGCAACAACGCCTGAGAATGTAATTTCTGTAACCTTCTTAACAAATTTATGTTTCTTACCTTCTTCAAGGATTGTCAGCTTACCGTCTCCTGTCTGAATCTTAACACCATTTGTGAATGTACCGCAGAAAACAGCTTTCTTAGAGTTAGAAGAAATATTTGTGAAACCGCCGCTGCCTGTGATTCTTGTTCCGAGACGGCTGACATTCACATCACCGTTGTTATCTACTTCTGCAAGACCGAGGAAGCAAAGATCCAAACCGCCGCCATCGTAGAAGTCAAACTGATATGGCTGGTCCAAAATGCACTCGGCATTGACGCATGCCCCAAAGCGCACTCCAGCCTGCGGGATACCTCCCACAGGTCCCCCCTCGACCGTCAGGGTGATGCAGTTGCTGATGCCCTCCTCGCCGGCTACTAAAGCAACGTATTCGGGGGCGCCAATGCCGAGGTTCACGACCTTTCCAGCGGACAATTCCATGGCGGCCCGGCGTCCAATGATCTTTTTGGCAGACAGGGGCACGGGATTCCCGTTTGATATTGTCGCTCGGAACTCCCCACACATGGAGCCATCATATTCGCAGCCCAGGCTCTGGGCGTGATCGTCCGGGACCTTACAGACAACGATGCCATCCACGTAGATACCTGGTATCTTCACCAACCTAGGGTCTAACGTGCCGTCCTGAACCAATCGCTCGACCTGCACAATCACTTTACCACCGCAGTTGTGTACGGCCTGTGCCATCGAGGTGGCCTCCAGAGATGCAACCTCGCGTTCCAAAGTGACATTACCGCTCTCATCGGCATAGGTACCTCGAATAAAGGCTATATCCAACGGAATAGCCTTAAAAAGCAGGCGCTCCTGGCCATTGATGTGGATGACCTCAATAAGGTCCTCTTGGGTCATGCGGTTCAATTTACCGCCCTCGATGCGGGGGTCGACAAACGTCCCAATCCCTACATGTGTGATGTGCCCGAGGGAGCGGCTCGCTATATCACGGTAAAGCTTGCACAGAACACCCTGGGGCAGGTTGTACCCCTCGATCTTGTTCTCCAGTACCATGCGGCCCAATTGGGGCGCCAGATTCCAATGCCCGCCTATCACCCTCCGGGTCATGCCCTCATGGGCAAAATGGTCGGCACCGCTCCCATCGTGGTTACCCTGTGCCGAAGAATAGACGAATGTCAGGTTTTGGGGGGAGTTTGTCGTCAAAAAGCGCTGTTCCAGCGCCTTGGTCAAAGCCTCGGGCATACAGCTGCCCACAAACCCGCTGGTCGTTATGGTCATGCCGTCCTTCACGAGAGCTGCGGCCTCCGAAGCAGTGAGGATTGGTTTTCTAGCCATACCTGTTGCGATCCTTTCTCTTTCTCATAGTCCCGCCATCATGCCCTTGATGTGCGGTGTATAGGTAAAAAAACGTGGGAGGGATCCTTCCGTAGATTTAATCACCGCCAGACGGGATCTGCCCCCCTTCCACCCCTCCCCTACCCAGGCACATCGGGCATTTTATGGGTCCGGGCCGGGAACTTCGCTGCAACACCAGTCCCGGCCCAGATGGTCGTTACGGTGAAAACACAGAGTGGGATCAGAACTTGACCTTATCCTCGCCTTTGACCTTCAGGAGCCCTCTGGCCTCGTCGGGTGTGGCGATCTCCCGGCCCAGCTCTTTGGCAATCCGGATAATCTTGGTAACTTGTTCCGCGTTACTCTTCGCTTTTACGCCCTTCTCCAGCCACACGCTGTCCTCCAGACCTACCCGTACGTTCCCGCCCATGGCCAGAGCCACGGCACCGAGCTGCATCTGCATCTTACCGGCGCCTACGACGGACCACACGAAGTTGCCCTTGCCCAGCACCTTCTCCGCCTGATCCACCATATGTACCAGATTCTCTACGGTAGCAGGCAGACCGCCCAGTACACCCAAGATGAACTGAATGTCCACAGGCATCTTAATCTTGCCGCCCTTGATCATGAAGGCTAGGTTACTGAGCTGTCCCATGTCATAGATCTCAAACTCAGGCTTGGTATCCTTCTCAGCAAACAGGTCCAGATATTCCCGCATGGACTTAAAGGTATTGTAGTGGATGTTGTCCTCGGATTTGAGTAGGTGGGGACGTTCCCATTCGTACTGAAATGTCTCAAATTTGTCCGCAATGGGGTGCATGGAGAAGTTAAAGGAGCCTCCGTTGAAGGATGCCAACTCTGGCTCCAGCTCACTGACAGGGCGGAGTCGCTGTTCCAAGGTCATGGTGGTGGGATCGCCGCCGGTCGTGACGCAGATCAGAGCATTGCAGTTATCTTTAATCTTCTTGCAGACGGTCTTAAACATGTCAATATCGGCGGACGGATGTCCGTCCTTGGGATCACGGACGTGGATATGCACCACGGCTGCACCAGCTTGACAAGCCGCGATGGCCTCATCGGCGATTTGGTCGGGTGTAATGGGCAGGTACTCGGTCTGGGTAGGAACATGGATTGCGCCGGTAATGGCAGCGGTGATCAGAGCTTTGTTCATAACGGAAACCTCCTAAATTTTTTGCCGTTTTCTTAGGCTGTTCAGACACAAGGTCGCGTTGCTTCGGTGCTAGTTCATTTCTTGAGCGCTCATACTTGTTATTTAGCAATTTTTGTGCCAAATATTTTTCCCGCTCAAAACAGGACAGGGCAGAGAGCCTCGCTCCCTGCCCTGTCCCGGACGATCACATATTATATTTCTTAATCTTTTTATACAGCATCCCTCTGGAAATCTGAAGCAGCTCCGCCGCCTTGCTCCGGTTACCTCCGGTGATCTCCAGCGCCTCTTTGATCGTCTCCTGCTCCAGCTCATATTTTTTTTTGCGAATCGACATCTTGTCGGCAATTCCCCAGAGTTCACCCTCAGGCTGCGATTTAAAATAGGGCTTCAGATGCTGCCAGGTAATGGTCTCACTCCATGCCACGTTCATGGCGCGCTCAATGACGTTTCGCAGTTCCCGCACGTTTCCCGGCCAGTCATACTGCTTCAAATGCTCCTTGGCATTGCTGGAAAGTCCTGGAACACACATGCCCATCTGCTTGTTCAGCCGTTCGAGAAGGCTGTCCGCCAAAAGAGGGATGTCCTCCTTGCGCTCCCGGAGCGGAGGCACCCGAATATTGACGACATTCAACCGGTAATAAAGATCCTCACGGAAAACCCCGTTTAACATAAGCTCCTTTAGAGAGACATTGCTGGCCGCAACGATCCGGCAGTCCACCGGAATACTTTTCACACCGCCCACCCGCTCGATCTCGCGCTCTTGGATCGCACGAAGCAGCTTCGGCTGAAGCTCGATTGGAAGCTGATTGATTTCATCCAGAAACAGGGTCCCGCCGCTTGCCAGCTCAAATTTTCCTTTTTTCCCGTTCTTAGCAGCGCCAGTGAACGCCCCGGGATCATAGCCGAAAAACTCTGACTCCAACAGCTCTCTTGGGATCGCGGCGCAGTTCACCTTGACAAAAGCATTGGCTGAACGCTTGCTGTGGTAATGGATAGAACTTGCAACCAGTTCTTTGCCGCTCCCGGTCTCCCCCTCGATCAACACAGTGGATACTGTCCGGGCCGCCTGTAGAATCGCCTTCTTCATAGATTTGACCTGGTCGCTCTTTCCGATAATGCTGTTTACGGAATACTTGGCCCCGCGCATCTTTGTGAGGCTTTCCCGATAATAAGACAGTTCTTCCATAAGCTCGTTAATATTCGTAGACAATTCCATAACCTGCTCCATGTTACGGAGAACGATTAAAAAAATGCAGCCCTCTAATATACCGTCGATCCATATAGGATAGTAGGAACTGATGAGCTGGACCGTTTCCATATTTTTGTTCTGGATGCGATAGGGCACACTGACTAGGCTTTTACCCGTCACCAACACCTTATCCATCAGGTTATCCGGAAAAAAGTCCCGTACATATCGCCCTTTCAGCTCTTCCAAGGAGTAACCGGTAATCTCTGAAAAGGGCTGATTGACATAGACATACCGGCCGTCTTTTCCAACCAATGATACTCCGCCAATCTGGTTAATGATGAGCTCAAACATATCTGACTTTTTTAGATTGGTCAAATAATTTTCCATGATATGACCTCCTCGCCGTACAGCACCTGCCACTGCGGCCATTCTTGCGTTGTACACTATTATACACATTGTTCTTTTTGTCCGCAATCGCATCTTAGGGCAGGTAAATGAGGAATATGGTCGCCCAAGATGCTATCCACGAAGAGTATCACAGATGTGGAAAAGAATCCTCTCCCGACAGGGTGGGAGAGGATCCTTTTCATTGGATGAATGCCGAATTTAACCGAAGGAATGTTTATTGATGACCCAACTGTCGTGACCCGTTAAATACCACTTAGGCTCAAACGTTTCGGGCAACAGCTTCAGTTTGTTAAAGCTGTCATATGCCGCGAAGTGATTGTAGATAACACTGTTGAATAGATAGGGCATCATATTGTCCGGTGCCGGCGTGATGTCAATCATCTCGCCGCCCAACAGTTCCATCTTGTCCATCTTTGGAAACAGACTGGTGATCATGTGTGGCAGGTCGCCGGTGATAACAAACCGGCCCTCGGCAGTGGGCACGACGATGGCCATCGAGCCCAGGGTGTGACCGGGAATCTTATAAAGCTCTAGACCGTTGGGCAGTATCAGGTCGCCGTCGAACATGTAAATATTTTTGAGTTGGGTGAGGTCGCCGGGGGTCCGCTTATCAAAGTCCGAGCGAATCATCTGCGTCGGGATTTGGTTGAGCAAATTGGCGTACTCATCGCGCTGGAAAATCGTGCGGGCTTCGGGAAATAGAAGGGCCCCGCCAGCATGGTCGTTATGGAGATGTGTGTAGATGACCGTATCGATGTCCGTGGGCTTTAACCCTTCTTTTTCCAAGGCACCCAGCACATATTGATTACCACCTACGGCAGTATAGCCGCCCCAGGCCCGGCCATCAACGATATTGTCCTGATGGATTCCCGTATCTACCAGGACGTTTTCCTTCCCATTCTGGAGGAGATAGCCGATATACGGGATGTCAATCATCAACTCAGGGTCCAAACCGGCGGCCATGACACCGCGGGGCACGTTGATCTTGCCATAATAGAGCGATTTAATCTTCCAGTTGTTCATTAATGAGATCTTCCTTTCATTGCATATTCACTTTTATCGTTCGAGATGTAGAAAACGCTGTCATTGAGTTATACAACTTCTATGCCAAGTTTTAGTCGGGACAGGCAAGAATGTTTTTATGCCAACAACTTGGGGCATCGAAGGCTAAAATACGAATGACCTTGTGCGTATATCCAGCTTTACACGTTGTCCGGAATGCTTGAAAATAGACCAAAATAAATTTATATTATATATATATTGACCAAAAACATAGACCTGGAAACGACAGTTTTTTCGTGTAATCGGTTAGTAAGGGCCCATCCAGAGTATCGGAGAGGCTGAACGGGGATAAGGCGCCAAAGTGCATCAGTCTTTGGATATGCCTCTGGATACGGGTATTCAGATCATATCTGAGACGAACATCGGAGAAGGGAATGTATCTCCAGCTCACTTTGGTCACAGTACCAACTGGGACATAGCCTATCCTCGCACTGCAATTGGACATATATTCCTGCCGGATTTTTGTACAGGCACGTTCCGGTAAACATGACCACAAATTTTATTTTAACCCTTGGAGTTTTAGGGCGCCTACAACTAATCTTAAACTCAAAAAACAGGAAAAACGTAAACTAAAGTATACACCATCTTTGCGTGCTAATCATAAAAAGGTAGGTCTTTCAATGAACCTACCTTTTTTGACCATGCGGAAATTTTGTTCACTTTAATGTACATTTAATATATGGAAACACAAGGCGATTAAAGAAAGCAATGGATTTTAGACGTACGCAATGGTCACTTTTATGGCCGTCTAGAGGGCCGAAGCGCCTGATCCAGCAGAGCTGAAAGACGTCTGGCAGGGTGGCCGGACCCGCTGGGGCCTCTGTTCCGGTGCTTCTAGATTGCGATAGGGCAGCTACTCCTGACTAAAGCAGCTATTTTCAGTTCTTACACTGGGACTGTACAGCGGTGGCGTGCGAATAGGCTGTTTAGTGCAGTCGGCCGCACATTTTCTATTAACACGTTTTTCTTTGTCTTTCAGTGTTTACTTTTGTATTCAATTTGCGCTTAATTATGTCTTATGAACCAAGCCTGGTCCTTTCTATACTGAGCTTTTTGCTTTCTTTTGCACAGTTTAAGTTGGCATGCTTATTGCTGCTGTATATTGTTAAATCGGATGCCCACACATGCCGAAGATATCAATCAGGCCCGGTTCCCCCTTTTCTCTTCCCTATCCTTTTAAAAGGAGCACAAGTACGAAATGGGTGCCATGATCGGCAGATCACCCGGCATAGGGAAGGAGGTCCTTGTAAGAAGAGATCGCACACCAGTTAAGATGATGAGTCTCAATCATGAAAGAAATAAGGAGGAGTTGAAACATGAAGTATTATGCCCCCACAAACCTTGAGAATGCGCTCGATCTGCTGGAGAAACTATCTAGTGAAAAAAATGTCCTCTTAGCTGGCGGAACAGATATCGTCCCCAAGCTGAAAAGCAACCCCGCGAGAAGTGGCTGGTATGACAAGTATGACGCCTCTGTAAAAGATTTTAACATGATCTACTTAGGAAACCTTGGCCTCTCATATGTGACAAGCGATGACGGGGGTGCCCTGCACATCGGTGCACTGACCACCATGTCAGACATTCTTGCAGACCCCATTGCCGACAAAATCCCCGTACTGAAAGAGGCTCTGCGCCATTTGGCCGGCCTGACCATCCGTAACGTGGCCACCATCGGCGGTAACACCATGAATGCATCTCCCGCTGCGGATTCCATTCCCGCTTTAATCGCGCTGGGTGCTCTGGCTGTGTTCACCGGAAAGGCCGGTCAGCGTACAGTCGCTCTGGAGAAGGTCTTTACGGGCCCCGGCAAGACCGATATCCAGAGGGGTGAGATTCTGACAGAGCTCATCATCCCCAAACCTGCCGGCAAGGGCAAGTTTGAGAAGCTGGGCCGCAGGAAAGCCGAGACCCTATCCATTGTCAACGGTGCCGCCCAGGCCGATATGACCGGTACCCACTGCAACTCAATCCGCATCGCTGTAGGTGCTGTCGCTGCCACTCCCCTGCGTTTAGAAAAGATCGAGAAGATGCTGGAGGGCAAAGACGTGACCGAATCCCTGATCGATCAAGCTGCCGAGGCTGCGGTGAACGAAATCTCTCCCATCGATGACATCCGGGGCTCTGCGGAGTACCGCAAAAAGGTCACCAGAGTCGTGGTCAAGAGAGTTGTGGCAGGCGCTTGTTTGTAATGATTGCGAAAGGAAGGTGTAAAACATGTCTGAGATTCTAAAGTTCACATTAAATTCTCAGCCGGTCGAAGTCTTAGTGAAACCCGAAGAGTCCTTGCTGGAAGTCTTGCGGGATAAGCTACGCGTGGTGAGCCCCAAGTGTGGTTGCGACCGCGGCGATTGCGGTGCTTGTACCGTTATGGTTGACGGTAAGGCTGTCAAGTCCTGTGCTACTCTGGCACTGACCATTGAAGGCAGGAGTGTTTTGACCGTTGAGGGACTCAGTAATGGTACGGAGCTGCATCCTATACAGAAGGCCTTTATCGAAATGGGGGCTCCTCAGTGCGGCATTTGTACACCGGGCTTCGTAATGGCATCCGTGGCGTTTCTTCAGAGCAATCCCTCCCCCACCAAGGAAGAAGTCAAGGAAGCTCTGGCTGGCAACCTTTGCAGATGCTCCGGCTACACGAAGTACGTAGATGCCGTTCTCGAGGCTTCCAAGGGTACCTTTGGTAAGATTTGATGAAGGAGGATGCTCAAATGGGTAGTTATGTAGGACAACGCATGCCTCGGTATGACAGTCTTGGACATGTTACTGGTAAGACCCAGTTTGTCGATGACATCACGCTGCCCGGCATGTTGACCATCAAGGTGCGCAGAAGTCCCGTCGCAAGAGCAAAGATCTTAAATATTGATACCACAGAGGCAAAGAAGTGTCCCGGTGTTTATGCCGTGGCCACTGCCAAGGACGTTCCTCATAACCTGTGTGGCTTCTATGGCGACCACCCCGTTCTAGCTGAAAATGAGATCCGCTTCCGAGGACAGGTCATAGCAGCTGTCGCCGCCATCGACGAGGATGCCGCTATGGAGGCACTCTCCAAGGTAAAGATTGATCTGGAAGAGCTGACTCCTATCTTTGATCCTAGGGAGGCTATGAAGCCTGATTCCGAGCAAATCCGTCCCGAAGGAAACCTGTGGGAATTTGAGCCGGGCATGCGTGTGCGTCAGCTTCGCAAGGGCGATATCGAGAAGGGCTTTGCCCAAGCCGATGTTATCGTGGAAGGCGATTACTCCACCTGCGTCGGCGAGCACGCCATGCTCGAGCCCTGCTGCTCCATCGGCGATATCGATGAGCGCGGCCGTCTGGTGATCTACACTGCATCTCAGGCACCCTCCCTCCATGCTACCATGATCGCCGGCACGTTAGGGCTGCCCCTAAATAAGCTTAATATGGTCGGCGGTACCGTGGGCGGTGGCTTCGGCGGCCGTAATGACCCTGTTGCCGACCACCTCGTGGGCCTTTTGGCTATGATGACCCAAAAGCCCTGCAAGTGGAGGTGGACTCGTGAAGAAGAGATGGTCTGCTCTCAGATGCGCGGGGCCTGGCAGTTCCACATCAAGGACGGCGTCACCAAAGACGGCAAGATTGTCGCTCGCCAGATTGAAGAGATCCATGACACTGGCGCTTATGGCGGATTCGGCCCCTACGCCGTCGACAAGAGCGTGTTCACTATCACCGGTCCCTATGATGTCCCAAATGTCCACATCAACGGCTACTGCGTATTTACCAATAAGCAGGTGGCCACTTCTATGCGCGGTTTTGGTATTAATATTGGCCAATTCGCGATGGAAGCACATATGGATAAAATTGCGGAAACACTCAACATGTCCCCGTGGGAACTGCGCTTTAAGAACGCCTGGAAGGAAGGAACCCTGAGCTCTACACAGCAGGAGATGCACGCTGTTGGCCTGATCGAGACGCTGCAGGCAACCGCAAAGCTGGCTGGAGAAAAACTTTCTCCCGAACTGCTGGCCATGAGTTCCAAATAAGAGGGGAGGTAAGAATCATGATCAAGAAGGGTAGAGGTATTTCAGCAATCATGCATCCCACAGGCTTTAAAGGCGGCGGTGACCCTGATCAAGCCTTGCTCAAATTAAAGCCTGACGGTACAGTTGATCTGCTCACTGGTGTAACTGATTACGGTCAGGGCGGCAAAACTGTTCTGAGGCAGTTTGCCGCCGAAGAGCTGGGTATCGATATCGATATGATCTCCCTGCACAACAAGGGCACCGATAACGTGACCTGGTCTACCGACACCGCCGCCAGCCGTGTTACCTTCATTGCCGGCAACGCCGTGATCAAGGCCGCTCAGGATTTCAAGCGCAACCTGAAGCGGTTCGCAGCCGGCATACTGAATGTTGACGCAGATGATCTGGAGATCGACGGTGTCAAGATCTATAAGAAAGATAACCCTGAGATTGCAACTACTTATGCCGATATCGGCGCTGCTTCCACTTGGGGCGGCGGCTTTGTGGTCGGTGTCGGCGCTTACCTAGTTCCCCCTGCCGCCCCCGTCGATCCCATCACCGGCGCTATGGACTTCTGCGCCGCTATGGCCTACGCCGTCTGTGTCGCCGACGTTGAAGTCGACACTGAGACCGGTTACGTGGACGTCGTGAACATGTACACCGGCTATGAGATCGGTACTGCTGTCAACCCCCTGCTGTGCGAAGGCCAGTTCGATGGCGGTGCCGTTATGGGCATGGGGATGGCCATTATGGAGAATCTGTATCCCAAGTATCCCGATGATGCCGGCTGGGCAAGCAGCTACACCGACTATATTATTCCCACTACCATGGATTGCCCGGAAATGAAAAATACCGTTGTGGAGATCAAGGACCCCAGAGGGCCCTATGGCGCTAAAGGTATGGGCGAGATGAGTTCCAACCCTCAGGCCCCCGCTATCGCCAACGCCATCTACGATGCCATCGGCGTCAGGATGGATAGTCTGCCCATTACCGCTGAAAAAGTACTGGCTGCTTTAGAAGCAAAAAAGAACAGAATTTAATTTTCTAACAGTTTAATACTGCCAAAAAATGCACTTGGTGTGCATTTTTTGGCAGGCCGTTATGTAAATAATAACAGGACGCGCGAGGTCGTTATGAAGTATGCAGCGGTCATTGCAGCGGCCGGTCTCTCTGCTGAAAGCCACGGATTGAAGCCTATGATGTGTTTGGACGAGGAGCCCATCATCAGCAAGATCATCCGGGGATTCCAGGAAGTCGGCGCGGATGAGATTGTCGTCGTCACTGGTTATAAGTCCAAAATTCTGGGGAACTATCTACTGTCTTCCAATATCCATGTTGTTGAGAACACGCGATACGCAGAGACTAAGATGTTTGATTCCCTACTTCTGGGGCTTCATGCCCTGCACTTCGGGTATGATTATATCTTTTTGACACCGACCGATGTGCCGCTAGTGCAGGTATCAACCTTGCACGCGATGACGCAGGCCCGTGGAGGCATCATCTGCCCGGTCTGCAAGGGCTCGCCCGGTCATCCAATCATGATCCACAGCAGCCTCGTGCCCCACTTGGAGCGCCACAACGGCGTCGATGGCCTTCAAGGCGCGCTGCTTGACATGAAGATCCCTGTCACACAAGTCCTCGTGGATGATCCAGGCATCCTGCTGGATGTGAATACACCGGAGGATTTTAAACGCCTGCGCCGCACGGGGCGGGAAAATACGAGCGATAGTCAGCTTTGGCCGGACGCTCACATCTGCATTTTCAAAGCAGACGTCGTTCTGTCTCCCGAAATTGCACAGTTTCTGAATATGATCGACCATACCAATACCATTCAGGACGCCTGCTCCTGCATGCATATATCCTATTCTAAGGGATGGACTCTCTTGAAACGGATTGAAAAAGATCTGGGATACTCCCTTGTAGAGCGATCCTCCGGGGGGCCAGATGGAGGAGCCAGTCGGATCACTGCAAGGGGACGTCAATTATTAACCGCTTATATGACATATCAAAAACAAATTCGGGAGCTTTCCGTTCCACTTTTCCAACAGCTATTTCCCCCGGAGCTACATTGAGACTTGGCATTTGGACAAATGCAGTGTCCTGCGGACTAGAACCTGTGCCAGTTTATCACTCAGGACCGGCATACTCATCTATTTATCCATGATCTCATTTTACAGCGATATTGCCTGAAATATTTGTGATAATCTCTCTGGGGACATTTTGCCTCTCGACAAAGGTCATTACATATCAGTATTTCTAAGGGACCTCGGAAGAACTGACCATCTGACACTCGTTTTGGAGCAATCTTCAAGATCTTGCTCATCAGCAGGACGGGCAAGCCCTTTCTATGTCACGATTCAGACCAGGCCCCTCAAAAAAAGGGAAACTATCCCCCTATCAGGCTGCAAAAAGTTTTTTGCCGACAAGCGCAAGCGCATGTAGAGTGGCACAGGCAAACTGGGCGTATAGGCAATTTGCATTCTTCATCAACCCGCGCTACGCTATTCCCGGTCTATGCTCTGTCAGAGACATAGGGAAACCGTCTGGGACGGCGGTTGATTCTAAAATCAGTCTTGGGAGAATGCTCGTTAGTTACAATCTCGGGGCGTGTCTGGATTCCGGGATACCCCGAATCCCCGTATACAACTTCATCATCTTCTCGGCGCAGGCTGTCCGCTTATGTTATATCATGCTCGTTGGCCGCCGTGACGGTAACCGTGTGTACCAGTCCACTGCCAGCATTCACCTCAATGGGGCATTTCATTCCAAACTGCCATCCGTTGCCCTTCTTCGTCTGGTGCATCTCAGGACCCCGTGCCTTATCCGCATTTTTGGTAAATCCTTTACGAAGTTGATTCCCGTAAATTTACGCATAGCAAAGCTGTCGCAGATCGCATCTTCCGTTGCCGGGCTGGAGAGATTGAACCAGATTTGCAGCAGATACATCTGTAGCATCTTCTCGATTCCCATAGGCGGACGACCACGCTTACCGGTGGAGTAATAGGGTGCAATGACTCCGACCCACCCATCCCATGAAATGATTTTGTCCATGATTTCCAGAAATTTCTCTCGCTTCGTTTTCTTCCTGCACGGGCTGTATTCGATGTCTGTCAATGTTGCCTGCTTTCTTTCATACACCACCGATAATTTAATGGTGCTATTATTCAATGCTAAAATTCGTTTGGCTTAAATCGATTTAGTCAGAGGTTCCCTAAATGCTATTCATAATGCCAAGTGTACCGCTTCACCCGCGATGAACTGTAAGGTCCACCTCTCCCAATCCCCGGTGCCTCGAAGCAGGCGATTGTTATAATATGTACCTCCATTCGTCCGTTTGCCTTTTTGTGACGGTTAACCCGTTCCTTCTCATCCAAGGCCTTCCTCTACACCTCCTGCTACAAATTGCTTGACTTTTTGACAGATCGTGTGCGGTGGACATGATATGCTCTTTTATTTGTGCATATGTCCACTTCTGACCTTCCTCTACTAATCCGATTTCAGAAGAATC
>OLGD01003969.1_pt1 | contig 12971 bp, 8 predicted proteins | sample 1605311 | NCBI WGS metagenome assembly OLGD01 (sample SAMEA3888917, study PRJEB22519) | human gut metagenome | biome: human gut; feature: human-associated habitat; material: faeces | place: Denmark | collected 2010 | reverse complement strand
ACTCGCACGAAGATGAAGAATGTCGCAAGCGACCGCGCTCGGCGCGAGAATGTGCTGAGGCACATTCTTTCTTACTATTTTTTCGTCAGTGGAAGGGAGAAGATAAATTCTGTTCCAACTCCCTCGGTACTGATCACATTGATATTTTCATTGTGTGCCTGAATAATTTCTTTTACGATCGAAAGCCCAAGCCCGGTTCCTTTTTTGTCTTTTCCGCGGGAGAGATCGCTTTTGTAAAAACGTTCCCATATTTTGTTGATACTTGATTTCGGAATGCCAATTCCATAATCTTTGACGGAAGTATATACTTTGTCACCGCGCGGTGTGGTTTCAATCGTGATCGTAGACTCCGGATTACTGAATTTGATCGCGTTGTCCAGCAGATTGTATAGAACCTGTTGGATTTTGTGCCGGTCAGCATGTACATACAGGGTACGAGTTGCCAGAAGAAGTTCGATAGAAATTTTTTTGGCAGTGCAGGTACCTTCGAAAGAAGCTGCTGTGTTACGGATCACTTCGTGAATATCAAAATCTGTTTTATCAAGAAGAAGATCCTTCGTATCAAATTCATTCAATGTCAGCAGATCGCGTGTAAGGTCAGTAAGACGTTCTGTTTCAAATAAGATGATATTTAAGTATTTGCCCTGCATTTCAGGTGGGATCGTGCCATCCGCCATGGCTTCAACATAGCCTTTGATGGAAGTCAGAGGAGAACGGAAATCATGGGATACATTTGCCACAAATTTCTTCTGGTAATCCTCCATATCTTTCAGTTGGGAAGACATGTAGTTGAGAGATGCGGAAAGATATCCTATCTCATCCTGCGTATTAACCGGGATGACAACATCCAGATTGCCGGAAGCATACTGCTTTGCTGCATTCGTAATCTTGACGAGCGGGCGGTAGATCAGAAAATGTACACCCAGCAAAATAATGAATGAGAGCACATAAATGATCAGAATCACGATATACGTGTTACGCATCAGAACAGAATGTGCGTCTGTGATCTGCGAGTAAGGCTTATGTACAAGCAGATATCCGTGGGTTGAAAAATTCTCTGTGACCGGAGCAATCACGGTGATCATTTCTGAGTTGAAGTACCCGTGATAATCACCGGTCAGATAAGTGGAGCCGCCGGATTCGGCAGGATCAAAATTTTCAATCCGGGAAGGGGCATACGATACATCGCCGGATTTGGCAGATGCAAGTAAAGATCCCTCATTATCAACAAACCAGATATCTGAATTCAGATAATCGCTCATACCATTGAGCTGTGTATAAACATCTGCCAGAGTAATGGTTTTGGAAAAATAGTCCGGCAGATAATTGGATGCAAGCAGATTCGCCGACTGATACATATTGCCGGAAATGCTGCTTTCCAGATAGTGGGTTGTCAATGTGGATGACAGGGATGCCACTGTAAAAATACTTAAAAATCCGAGAATAATATATAAGAGGATAAATTTAAGGTAAAGAGTACTTTTCATTACTTCACCTCAAATTTGTAACCGATTCCCCAGACGGTACTAAGTCCCCAGGAAGGATGATCCTTGATTTTCTCGCGCAGACGCTTAATATGAACATCAACGGTACGGGTGTCGCCGACATACTCATAGCCCCAGATCTGGTCAAGGAGCTGCTCGCGTGTGAATACCTGGTTTGGTGAAGAGGCGAGGAAATACAAAAGTTCCAGTTCTTTTGGCGGCATATCTACATTCTTACCATCAACGGTTACTGCGTAATTGGTAAGATTGATCTCGATTCCCGGATAGTCAACAACCTTTCCGCGGCTGGCGGCAGGAGTTTCTGGTTTGGCAGGCTGATAGCGTCTGAGTACCGCTTTTACTCTTGCGACAAGCTCCTTGGAATCGAATGGTTTTAAGACGTAATCATCAGCACCAAGCTCCAGACCGAGCACCTTGTCAAATACTTCTCCTTTTGCGGAAAGCATAATGATTGGGGTATTGTGCTTACTGCGGATCTCGCGACAGACCTGATAGCCATCGATGCCCGGAAGCATCAGGTCGAGCAGCATCAGGTTTGGCTGATAGGATTCAAATGCGGTAAGAGCTTCTTCCCCGTCGTGTACGATCATCGTATCGAAGCATTCCTTTGTAAGGTAGAGAGAAATCAGTTCTGCAATATTCTCGTCGTCATCTACAATTAAGATTTTCTGTTTAGTCACCATGATAGTTCCCCCTATGATTATTTGAATTCTACGATAGTTACACCGGCATCGCCCTCCCCGAAAGCTCCCAGCCGGAAGGATTTGATATGTTTCTGGCGGCGCAGATACTGATGGATCCCGTTCCTGAGTGCGCCGGTTCCTTTCCCGTGTACAATTCGTACCGGACTTAAGTGTGCGATATAGGCATCATCCAGATATTTGTCAAGTTCGGCAACTGCTTCATCGACTGTCTTGCCAAGAAGATTGATCTCCGGACTGACATGCATGGATTTGCCCATCTTCATCTTGCCACTGCTGGTTCTGCGCATCTGCTTTGCAGTAACCGTAAGCGGTTCTTCGATCAGTTCGAGATCGGAAATATTGACCTGTGACCGGAGAATACCCATCTGGACAAACAGGTTGCCTTTGGCATCCGGTAGTGAATTTACCGTTCCGGTCAGATTCATGCTCAGTACTTTTACAGAATCGCCCAGATGGAAATCGCTTGCCTTGTAAGCTTTGGAAGGTTTTTTCTTTTCCAGACGGTTTTTATTTTCAGTTTTGGAAAGCTGCTTGCGGATCCGTTCTCTTTCTTTTTCCATCTCGGAAGCGGAAATACTGGCTTTGCCGAATTTGCGGAAGTTCTTCATTGTCTCATCAGCAAAATCTTTGGCTTCCTGAACAATGTCGGTTGCTCTGGCATTTGCCTCACGAATGATCCGGTCGCGCTGTGTATCCAGCTTTTCCTGTTGGTTCTTGAGTTCGGACTTGAGACGCTCCATCTCGCGGCGGTAAGAAGCAACCTCTTCCCGCTCTTTTTCGATGGTCTTGCGGCTCTGTTCCAGATCAGTAAGGAGATCTTCAAAAGATTCATCCTCCTCGGTCAGATGCGTTTTGGCATCCTGGATGATATAATCCGGAAGGCCGAGTTTTTCGGAAATCGCGAAAGCATTACTTTTTCCAGGAATACCGATCAGAAGATGGTAAGTCGGGCTCAATGTCTCCACGTCAAATTCACAGCAGGCATTTTCTACTCCCGGAGTAGAAAGAGCAAATACCTTCAGTTCGCTGTAGTGTGTCGTTGCCATAGTGCGGATTCCACGGTTATGCAGATGTGACAGAATGGCGATAGCGAGTGCAGCACCCTCAGTCGGATCGGTTCCCGCACCAAGTTCATCGAAAAGGACTAATGAATTCTCATCCACATGATTTAGGAAAGAAACCACATTTGTCATGTGAGAAGAGAAGGTACTTAAAGACTGTTCAATACTCTGTTCGTCACCAATATCAGCATAAACTTGGTTAAATACAGCAAGTTCTGAACGGTCAAGTGCAGGAATGTGCAGACCTGCCTGACCCATGAGGGTAAAAAGCCCCACAGTCTTGAGGGAAACGGTCTTACCACCTGTGTTCGGACCGGTTATGACGAGAAGATCAAAGGTATCTCCAAGTGTCAGACTGATCGGAACAACTTTTTTACGGTCCAGAAGAGGGTGTCTTCCCTCACGGATCCGGATCCGGCCTTCGGTGTTAAAGACTGGGCGGCTGGCGTTCATATCCAGTGCCAGTGCACCTTTTGCAAAAATAAAATCCAGTTCTACAAGTGCTTTGTAGTTCAGACGGATTTCTTCAATATATTCAGCTGCATCCACACTGAGGCGGGCAAGGATCACCTGGATTTCTTCCTGCTCCTGGGCATATAATTCTTTCAGATCATTGTTCAGTTTGACAACGGCCATCGGCTCAATGAAAAGTGTGGAGCCGGTTGCTGACTGGTCATGGATCAGACCATTTACCTGGCTGCGGTACTCGGCTTTTACCGGGAGACAGTAACGGTCGCCACGCATGGTAATAATGGCATCCTGGAGATAGGTGCGCATGGAACCGTTCAAAAGTCCGGTCATGGTAGAATGGATTTTGTCATTCATGCCGTTAATACTGCGGCGGATCTGCTTTAATTTGCTGCTGGCATCATCGCTGATCTCATCTTCACCAAGAATGCAGCGGTCAATTTCGGCAGAAAGTGGTGTAAGCGGCGCAAGCTGTTCAAAATATACATCCAGACAATCTGCCTGATCGTCTGCATTTTCATGACGGCCGTAGGATTTGATCCGGGCGGTTGTCTGAAGAAGCTTGCCGATCCGGAGGAGTTCCGGTGCGCTTAAGGCACTTCCGATCTCCAGGCGCTTAAGAGAGTCGGAGACAGCATAGCAGCCGCTGAAAGAAGGAATTCCCTTCTTTACAATGCGGGTAAATGCTGCGGCAGTCTGTTCCTGTGCAGTGATGATTTTGTTAAGGTCGGTCATCGGCTTGATTCGCCTGCAGAATGAAGCTCCGCCAGGGGAAGAAGCGTGATCGGTCAGCATCTCTATAATTTTTGGAAATTCCAATTTTGTTAAAGATTTTTGATTCATAATACATTTATACCTCATATTTTGTCTGGTTCTATTCTAACTTATTTAACGTCTAAATGAAAGTGGAAAGGTGAAATTTCGTTGAACATTTGCGGGGAATCATGTATACTAAAACCAGGTGTGGCTGAAAGCACTCCGGAGGTCTAAGGAGAAGCACAATGTCTGATAATCGGGAGAATAAGCATAACGAAGAACCGCACGACAGTGAGGAAGAAAAATATTCGTTTTTGCAGGAAACAGTAAAAGATGAACAGCGAAGTAAAAAAGGAATCATGGGAAATCTGTGCAGGCTTGCAGGAAGAGGACTGATTTTTGGACTTGCAGCAGGTCTTGCGTTTTATGCCCTTCGCCCATGGGCGATGACACATCTGGGCGGAGAGAAGGTAACGATTCCGCTGGATCAGGAGGAAACTCCGGTTGAGAATGAGACGGATACCAAGGATCAGGAAGCACAGGAGGAAGAGATTCAGTATCCGGATCTGACTGTCGAAGATTATCAGGAGATGAACCATGCATTATACCAGGTGGCATTGTCAGCAGGAAAAAGTGTGGTTGAGATCTATGCCGTGCACCGGGATGAAGGCTGGGAGAATGCAGGGGAGCAGGCTGTATCGGGAGTTATTTTCTGGGATAATGGAGCAGATCTTTTGATTGCGGCACCGGCAAGAATTGTAAAAGATGCAGAAGCACTGAAAGCCACATTTTCAGACAATACTACATATAACGCAACTTTGAAAAAGCAGGACCGGAATCTTGGACTTGCGATCATTGCGGTCAAGAGATCAGATATGTCGGATAGTACGAGGAACCAGATCCAGACGGCGATGCTTGGTAATTCTAATGCAGTGAACCGTGGGGACGGCGTGATCGTTCTTGGTGAGCAGTTTGGATATGCAGGTGGTGTCGGATATGGGATCATCAGTTCCACCAGAAATTACCGGACAGTGGCGGACGGGCAGTACCGGCTGCTTGATACAGATATTGCAGGAAGTGAAAAAGGGAGCGGAATTCTGTTTAACACGGCGGGTGAAGTGATTGGAATCTGTGACCAGTCAGAACTGCAGAGAGACGGAAATCTTGTAAGTTCCTATGCGATTTCGGATATCAAGGAAGAGATCGAACTTCTGGCAAATGGACAGGGAGTTCCGTATATTGGCGTTCACGGAGTTGTAGTGACGGAGAAGCTTGCCGGCGAACAGGGAATCCCGAAAGGCATTTATGTCAGGGAAGTAGAGGCTGATTCGCCTGCGATGCAGGCGGGGATCCAGAATGGTGATGTGATCACAGAGATTAACAAGACAGATATCACCGGTATAGCAGGATTTCATAAACAGATTGCAGAAGCCGGAACCGGTACACAGATCAGGATCAAAGGGCAGAGGCGTGGCGCAGATGGTTATGTCGATGTAACATTTGATGTGACAGTTGGAAGTAAAGAATAGATTTGCAGATAAAAAGCAACCATAAATTTAAAATATAAAGCAGGAAGAGGAATGACATGAGATATATTGAGACATTACACGAAGGCGAGACAATCAGAAATACGTATCTTTGCAAAGGGAAAAGAAGTGCGGAGACAAGGAACGGAAAACCATATGACAACCTGATCCTTCAGGACAAGACAGGAACTTTAGATGGAAAGATCTGGGATCCGAATTCAAATGGAATTGCAGATTACAGCGAAAAAGATTTTATTGAAGTTTACGGGGAGATCATCAGCTATAACGGCAATCTTCAGATGAATATCAAGCAGCTCCGTGTAGCAGACGAGGGAGAATACGATCCGGCGGATTATATGCCGACCAGCGAGAAAAGTGTGGATGGAATGTATGAAGAACTGATGCGTTATGGAAAGCAGGTGAAGAACCCGTATCTGCAGCAGGTGATCCGGTATTATTTTGTAAATGATGAACAGTTTATCAAGAGCTTCAAGGCACATTCTGCAGCAAAGAGTGTACATCACGGATTTGCCGGAGGACTTCTGGAGCACACATTAAGCGTAGTGAAATTCTGTGAATATATGGCAGGGGCATATCCGATCCTGAATAAGGATCTTCTGTATACAGCGGCAATGTGTCATGATATCGGAAAGACACAGGAACTTTCTCTGTTCCCGGATAATGATTATACCGATGATGGGCAGCTGCTCGGTCATATTGTGATCGGTGTGGAAATGCTGGATGATGCAATTCGTGAGATTCCGGATTTCCCAAAGAAGCTTGCCAGCGAATTAAAGCACTGTATCGTAGCGCATCACGGAGAACTCGAATACGGTTCGCCGAAGAAACCGGCGCTTGCTGAGGCAATGGCACTTAATTGTGCAGATAATGCTGATGCAAAGATGCAGACACTGACAGAGATTTTTAAGGCAAAAGATACAAAGGACTGGTTAGGTTATAACCGTCTGTTTGAATCTAACTTAAGAAAGACCAGTATCTAAGAGAAGTTCTGAAAGAAAGATGAGTATAAAAATGAAGAAAAATGACGTAGTGACGGTAAAAGTTACAGATATCGGAATCGGTGGTGAAGGAATCGGAAAGGTTGATGGATATACTCTGTTTATCAAGGATGCAGTCATCGGAGATACCGTTGAAGTAAAAGTAATGAAAGCAAAAAAGAACTACGGATATGCGAGATTAATGCGGATTGTAAAAGAATCCGCATTTCGTGTATCTGCACGCTGTCCGGAGGCAAGACGCTGTGGCGGATGCCAGATTCAGGAGATGGATTACCGGAAACAGCTGGAGTTTAAAAATACAAAAGTAAGAAATAACCTGATCCGTCTTGGCAGTGTGGAAGAAGAATTGCTGGATCAGATCATGGAGCCGATCGCAGGAATGGAGGAACCGTTCCGTTACCGGAATAAAGCACAGTTCCCGATCGGAGTGGATAAAGAAGGGAATCTGATTGCCGGATTCTATGCCGGAAGAACCCATCAGATCATCCCGGTTCCGAACAGGGACTGCGTACTTGGAGTACCGGAGAATAAAGTGATCCTGGATCAGATTCTGGACTACATGCGGGAAGAGAAGATTTCTGCATATGATGAGGAACGGCACAAAGGGCTGGTGCGCCATGTCCTGGTCCGGTATGGATTTACAACAAAAGAGATCATGGTTTGTCTGATCATTAACGGGGATAAGCTTCCCAGCAGTGAAAAATTGTTGGAAAAGCTGACAAAGATTCCGGGAATGACAAGTATTACTTATAATATCAATAAAGAAAAGACGAATGTGATCATGGGATCAAAGGTTTGTCCGCTCTGGGGACAGACGTATATCACCGATTATATCGGTAATGTCAAATACCAGATTTCACCGCTGTCTTTCTATCAGGTGAATCCGGTACAGACAGAGGTACTTTACGGAACCGCACTGGAATACGCCGGGCTTACTGGAAAAGAGACGGTTTGGGATGTGTATTGTGGTATCGGAACGATTTCCCTTTTCCTTGCGCAGAAAGCACAGAAAGTTTACGGCGTGGAAATCGTGCCGCAGGCAATTGAAGATGCAAAGCATAATGCTGAGATCAATGAGATTACAAACGCGGAGTTTTTTGTAGGAAAGGCAGAAGAAGTGCTGCCGGAGTATTATGCGGATTATGCAAAAGAGCATCCGGGAGAGCATGCGAGAGCGGATGTGATCGTAGTCGATCCACCGAGAAAAGGATGTGAGAGAAGCGTACTGGATACGATGGTTCAGATGGAGCCAGAGAGGATCGTATATGTGAGCTGCGATTCAGCGACTTTGGCTCGGGATGTGAAGTATCTGCGGGAGAATGGGTATGAGATCAGGAAGGTGAAGGCGACTGATATGTTTCCGATGAGTGTGCATGTCGAGACGGTATGCCAGTTAGTTCTGAGAAAACCGGCAGTACATATCAACATTGATGTGGATGTTGAGGAGTTGGTGCAGGATAAACGAGGGATGGCAACCTATGGGCAGATCAAGGATTACGTTCTTGAACATAGCGGCTTGAAGGTCAGCAGCTTGTATATCGCACAGGTAAAGCAGAAATGCGGTATTATTGAACGTGAGAATTACAACAAGCCAAAGTCTGAGGATGCTAAGCAGCCCCAATGCCCGCCGGAAAAAGAAAAAGCGATTATGGAAGCATTACGATACTATGGAATGATCAAATAATACTTTTGAGGAACCGCTGTGTGGCTAAGTCATGCGGCGGTTTTCTCTGTTTGTAACTTTGCAAAAAATGTCCTTGACATTCTGATGCTTTTTTGTTATCATGCGTAGCGTACTACATATGGAGGTGAATCTCAGTGATAAAGAACGATGTCGGATACCTCATCAAGCGCATCAATGATAAGCTGCAAAAGGCAGCGATCCATACCGATGTGCTCGGTTCAGACCACTGCCCTGTTGAGGTTGATATTGAATTTTAAATTTAAGGTTATGTATTTTTACAATCCCTTATGCAACACTTTCTTCTCGAGCTTATCCCCATCCAGTTTATACTCAACAGCATTATACGCACCGTCTCTGTATGCGAACGTCTCATTGTCATCCTGATAATGCACGAAACTGCCCTTGCCCGGATATGTCAGTATGTTGATCTTATCCTCTGTAATGTCCTCTGTAGAGCGAATTTCTCCGTCTGCAACAGGGATAATGGCTCCTGCTTTTATGAAGACAGGTACTTTATCAAGTGGTGCATCTGCTAAAATATATCTGCCGCCACTGTATTTTTCGCCTGTGTAGTAATCATACCAGTCGCCGTCAGGCAGATAAACCTCTCTTGCCTCCTTGCCCGGTGCGATCACAGGTGCAACCAGTACAAAGTTTCCGAGCATATATTCATCGGAAATATTTCTCACATGCTTATCTGCAGGATATTCGTATACGAGCGGGCGCACGATAGGTGCTCCTGTCTTTTCACACTCATGTGCCAGATCATATATATATGGGATAAATCTGTATCTGAGCTTTACTGTCTTTCTGACTGCATCTATCGTAGTCTCGTCAAACTGCCAAGGCTCCTGTCTGCGTGTTCCCATCGCTGAATGATTTCTGAAAAACGGCACAAATACTGCTGCCTCATAAAATCTGACAAGAAGCTCCGGTGTAGTATCACTTCCGAAACCGCCTATATCGCTGCCGCACATGGCAAGTCCGCTGACTGACAGATTGCACACCTGCTCGAGCGAAAGTGCTATATGCGCCCAGATGCTGTGATTGTCTCCGGTCCAGCCACCGCAGTACTTCTGGCTTCCGGCATATGCAGCCCTGGTAAGTACAAACGGACGTTTTCCACCATCATTTTTCGCAAGTCCCTCATATGTGGCTTTTGCCATAAAATGTCCGTAAATATTGTGAACCTTTTCATGTGCTCCATACTCAAACTGCACATCATCCGGCAGTGGTCCGTTGAAGCTTGCAGGCTCATTCATATCATTCCATATGCCACTGATACCGTGCTCGAGAAGTATCTTTGTCTTGTCTCCCCACCAGCTTCTGACGCTTTGCTTTGTGAAGTCCGGAAATACCGATGTGCCCGGCCAGACAGCATTTTCATATACACTGCCATCTGTATCATGTGCAAATGCATCCATCTCCATACCCTCTTTGTACATGAAGTAGTCCTCATCCTTCTTCACACCCGGGTCAATGATGGATATGAGCTTTACACCCCTGTCAGCAAGCTTCTCTGAAAGGCCCTTTACATCCGGGAATTTCTTGTCATCAAAGGTGAATACCCTGTAGCCGTTCATGTAATCGATATCCATATGTATCACATCGCATGGGATATCAAGCTCGCGGAATTTGTCAGCTATATCAAGCACCTCATCCTGTGTGTAATAGCCCCAGCGGCTCTGATGGCTGCCGTATATCCATCTCTGATAAAGCGGTGTGGTGCCTGTCATTGATGTATAAAGTCCTACCACCTCTGCCATATCATTTCCCGGCATAAAATAGTAGTCCAGCTCGCCCTTCTCATGCTCGACAAAATAGTAATCTGTGTTTTCATAACCGAAATCAAAGGTTGTCTTGTAGGTATTATCCGCAAAAATTCCATAGCAATATTCATCGCCAAGCACGATAAAAAACGGTATGGATTTGTACAGCGATTTGAAGCTGTCCACATGTGGCGCAGGATCATCCGTGTTCCAGTTTACATATGAATATCCACGCTTGTTGAGGCATCCCGGCTTATCTCCCAGACCGTAAATAGCATCATCCTTTCCAAGCTTTTTGATGATGGTAACAGCGTCAGTTTTTTCTTCATCTTTTCCGACAGTATGTCCCTCAAGCTCTGCTATTGCAAGATCCTCGTACGGATTCTTCTCACTCTTTTTGCGTGCTTTTTCATAATCTGAAAGTACAAGCTTCCCTTTGTAATAAATATCAAGCTTCTCGTTATCCTTTACATATACAGTAATATTCCTTGCGCTGATGACTGCTTTAACTGCTGCATCGCTTACACCGGCTTCTGCTGCGGTACTCTTGGCATCAGACGTATCCTTGCAGGTCACGTCCGGTGTGGCAGCCTTCGGAATAAAGTCCTCTTCTATTGCAACACTTTCGATGCCGGGTTTTTGTGCAACATGCACTATGTTATTTTCAAATATGGTAACAAACAGACTGCCGTTCTCGTAGATCAGCTCTGCTGTGTTGTCCTGTATTTTACAGTTCTTATATGAATTTCCCATTGCATAATCCTCCCTTGAATTATATAGTTTCTCCTGATGTTTCTTATAAAAATACTTCTGTTTACTATAATAGTATCATCCATTTTTTATTTTTACAACAAAGAAAGTCACCGGTCACACCTAGTATGACCGGTGACTGCCTCAGGCTGTAAGTATCTCTGTCAATACACCATACAGCTCTGTATCAAGCTCCTTTGCCTTGAGCTCTGATAAAATCACTGTTGTTTTCTTTCCCGATGTAATAAGACCGTAGATTTCATCCTTTAGCACAAAGCCTATCTCTGCCTGATTCAGGAAATCAAAGCATCTTTTTTCGATTTGATTATCAAGCGCTACTGTGTCTTTCGATATTGTAACGCTTATTTTGCTCGCTGACGATGCATTTACAGTAACGATGAGCTTTCTGTTTTCTTTATCATATTTATTCTTTGCCAATACCTCTTTACCATCCACGGATACCTTTACCTTATCGGCTGCTGCTTCGGTTCTTCTTTCAAAGACAAGCTTATAGGTTCTGTTGTCAGGTATTAATGATGTATCTCCATCTGCCGGAGAAATGACAAACATATCTTTATCCGCAGAATATTTCATAGCTGTGGTCACACATCTGCCATCCACATATCCGCAGGATTCATTGTCATCCTCGTATAGCTCAAACTCACCATCAGCCTCCGGGAATACCCTGACACATAATACATCAGGATTTTTGATAACAGATCTTGCATCAAGCTCATCAGCATCTGCACACACAAGTATGCCTCCCGCCTTCGCAAACACCGGTATGCTGCTCAAATCCCTGTAAACCTCCAGCATTCTTCCACCATCATAGCGCATGCCTGTATAGATATCATACCAGATGCCCTCCGGGAACCATACTTTGGTTTTTGCCACATTAAGTCCCTTAATACGTGGAGTTGTAACAGGTGCTACCATAAGCTGGCTGCCAAAGAAATACTGATTCTTTACCTCATAAGCCTCTGCATTTTCAGGATACTCATAATACATAGGCTCAATCAGCGGCATATTCTCGGCATAGCTGCGATAGTTCATGGTATACAGATACGGAATCATACAATGCCTCTGTCTGAGCGCCGCCTCCATCGCTTCCTCAGTCTCTTTTTTAAATCGCCACGGCTCCTTGCCGTTAAATTCGCTGCATGAGCTGTGCAGACGCATTATCGGAGAGAATATACCATATTGTGTCCATCTGGCTGTCAGCTCATCATCCTTGTAGCCAAGCATATGTCCGCCAATATCATGGCTCCACCATCCATATCCGATGTTTGTCGCTGTCGTTGTAAAATACGGTTGAAAATCAAGCGACTCCCATGTAATATGTGTATCTCCCGAAAATCCAATCGGATATCTATGGCTTCCCGGACCTGCATAGCGCGAAAATGTCATTGGACGCCTGCCGTCTCTTTTATTATCGAGATAATGAAAATGATTAAAAATCCATAGCGGATCCAATCCTTCAACCTTGCAGTTGCTGCCCTGCTGCCAGTCAATCCACCAGAAATCCACACCTTCAGCCTCTCTCGGATGATGAAGATACTTAAAATATGCATCCATAAACTTTGGGCTTGCCGGATCACATACAACCGGGTCCTCATTTTCATAGTCCACGCCCATTTCCTTTGCCATATCAACATACATTTCTTCACAGCCCTGCACACCATCCGCAGGGTGTACGTTCAGGGTAGTATGCATTCCTCTGTCATGGAGC
>OLGD01003963.1_pt1 | contig 12989 bp, 13 predicted proteins | sample 1605311 | NCBI WGS metagenome assembly OLGD01 (sample SAMEA3888917, study PRJEB22519) | human gut metagenome | biome: human gut; feature: human-associated habitat; material: faeces | place: Denmark | collected 2010 | reverse complement strand
TTACTCTATCGTTATATTCTTCTCCATTTACTTTTATCTTTACATTATAGCTTCTTATTTTTCCTATATAAATTATTCCAACTATAAAATATGCTATTTTACCAAAAACTTTTTTTAACTTATGTGGGGTTACATAAGGCACTGCTGTAAAAGCCCCAAATGCTGCAACATAATTAAAGTATACATTATTAAATGAGCCTATATCAGATTTTATTAGTCTTGATTCGTTTATGTGCTTTGATAAAAATATTTTATTTGTAGACATTCTAATTGTTCTTGCAAAATCATTCATTGTTCCAAGTGGTATAAAGCTTATTTGTGGTTTATTTTCCATTTTCATTACTGCGTTTATTAGTTCATTTAATGTTCCATCTCCTCCACAGCACACTACTAAATCAAGTTTTACATCTTTATGGTCTTTCAATATATCTTTTGGTTTGTAGTCTTTTCTAGTATAGCAAGTTTCAATAAAGTATCCCTCATCAGAAAAATTCTTAATTATTTTGGGAAGTTTTCTTTTTATTGTGCCTTTACCTGCTTTTGGGTTTACTATTAACAACATATTTTTTTGCATGGTTTACTCCTTTTCTCTAAAAAAATGTCACACTAAACTCACATTCAAATTCTTCTTTAGGTCTTAAATTTATTATCCCCTCTTTATCTTTAAAGTAACCTGTTTCTTTTACTCTGTCTGCATAATTAAACCATGGCTCCAAGCATATATATGGTGCTCCTGGTAATGACCAAATTGCAAGTATTGGAAAATCTTTAAAATTAAATTCTAATACTTTTTTATTATCTTTCTTTTGTTTTAGAGTAATTTTATTTGATTTTAGTTTCTTCATCATTATTGCATCATTTAAGAAGCTCTCTTTTGTAATTTCTATTATTTTATTTTCTTTTAATATGTTTTTAGCTGGTTTATTAGATATATAGTTTCCTTCTACCTCCATAAATTCTACTTCTGGCTCTTCTGCTTCTAGTTCAAAATAGTATTCTTCTTGTGGCATTTCTAATTTGAAACCAGGATGTCCGCCTAGTCCAAATATCATATTTTTGTCATCTTTGTTTATTACTCTTATCTTAGTTGATAAGATATCTTCTGTAAATTCATATTCTATATTTAATACAAATTTAAATGGATATTTTTTTAGCGTTTCTTCATTACTTTTTAATTCATATGTTTCTTTTATTATAATCCTAAAAACTAAAGGCAATATGCTTGTAATATCTAATAATACATATTCATTATTGTGTTTTATAAATGGCTTAAAAATATATTTAGGGTCACCAAGAAGAAAAATGTCTTCTTCACTCAAAGTCTCAAAATTGGTAACATAATTATCAATCGTATCTCCAAATATATTTTCAAACTTTTCAGCACTTAAAACTAATTTTTCTTTGTATTTATCTAATGTATTTTTGTCAGGAATATATATTTTGTTTTCAACAGGGTAAAATCTTAAACTTTCAAATTTTATGTTTAAATATTTCATGATGCCATCTGATAACGAAAGTAATCCTTCTATCTTCTTTTTTATTTGCATATATTTTTTAAAACTTATTTTTGTTTTATTTGCTTCTAATACTTTTAAAAGATTACTTAAATATATTGGTGATAAAGAATTGCTTCCCATAAAAACATACGGATTGTCAAAATATAATACTGGTAATACAAAAGGAAATTCCGGTGGGTCAGCCATCATAGAAATTGAAGTTCTTTCAAATCTATCTACTATTCTCTTAAAAGTGGTAATACTCATTTTATTTGTTAAATCTTTTGTCTCTGATGGCAATGATAAAGCTGCACTTATCATTGCTTGAAAAATTACTGACTTAGACTGATTTTGTGGAAATAGCATTAATGCTGATATATTTTTTATAAAATCTATTGTATTGTATTTTGAAATCTCTGCAACAATTTGAGCAATTTCAGAAGTAGTTCTTTTTTTTATTTTTTTTAATTCGTTATTAATTAAAACGTTCATTATCGCACCTCCATTAAAACATTAAATATAATTATTTTTGCTTTAATTGTAGTAGGAATCCTAATTGTGTTTAACGTTTTTGTTCTTTTTTTGAATAATAATCTTCTAATTTTTCCTCTACAAAATTAAATTAATCATACTTATCTTATTTTTTAATTCTCATATACTACTTTTTTCTAACTTCTAGTTAACACAAAAAGACGTAGCACAAAAAATCTATTAAATAGACCTGTACTAGCGTCTTTCTTCCTTTAACTACTTATAGTATATCAAATTATTTTTGTTTAATCAACAAATTTAGATGATTTTCTTATTCATCATCATCCTCTGAATAATAGTCATCTTCTTCTAGTTCTTCTTCTTCAAAGTTAAATGTATCATACTTCTTTTCTTTTACTAATTCTTTTTGCCAATCTTCTAAATCATTATTATCTTTTTTATTATCATCTTGAGTATCTACAAATGCTTTTATTAAGTTCCATATTAAACACATAATCTCACCACCTGAAATTATTATATCATAGTTTTTTGTTATATATGACTATATGCTTATTTTTCTACTCTTATTTATATAATTACTTCTTTATACTAAAATATTATTAGTATATATCTACTACTTATATATAATAAGTATCTTGGATACATTTAATTAAGATAAGTTTACTTAGCTTAATTAAACACTAATAAGACTTACATAGTAAGGCTTATAGTGGACATAATAGAAATAATATAAAGGTATATTAAAACTAAGACTTGATATCTTAGTTTATTATTTAGTTAATGTTAATGTTTTTATTTTAAATTCTTTAGTATCATAACCCCATGGATTAGATACTAATCTTGTATTATTTATTATTATATCTTCTTCTTTATGATCATGGCCATATATCCATACTGATGATTTATATTCTTTTACTTCTGTATAGTAACAAGAGTTATTACCCCTACTATTATTTTTATTTCTAAATGGTGGTACATGAGTTATTATTAAATCTATATTATTTGGTAAGTTATTATACCAAGATATGCTATCGTTATGTAGTTTTTGTATTTTATCTTTCTTAGATAATTCTGATAAGATAAATCTTGAATCATTCTGCATAGGATAGTTATATAGTTTATCTACTAATGTTACTGGTTTATACCAAAGGGTATCTCCCGCTAATAAGAAGGTATTATAGGTATATAGTCCTTTGGTATTATTTGTTTTATCTAGTATGATTATATCGTTATTGTCTTTAAATATTTCATTTAATCTATATACTTTATTCATACTATTATAGTTATATTCTTTAGCCATAGGATCAGTATAGATATATTTTATTACTGGTATATAGTATTCATGATTACCTAGAACGAATATTACTTTTTTATAATATTTTGAACATGAATATAATAGTTCACTCACTCTATTTATATCTTCATCGATATCTCCCGCTACTACAAGGATATCTCCTTTTACTTGCATACTTATTTTATCTTGGACTAATTTATCTATTTTGGTTATGCTTTCATTTTTACTTATGTAGTGAGTTAAGTGTAAATCAGATACGTAGTCAATGTTTAATTCCATGGTATTTTTCCTTTCTAGATGCTTATATTATATAGAAAGATGCAAATTATGTCAAATAAAAAACTATTGACACTTTTATATGTCAACAGTTTCTGTGGATAAGTTATTTATTATTACATTTTCTTATAAACTCTTCTTCATGTTCTTTTTATTTCTTTAATAATAGTTTCTTCAAGAGTTAAATATTTAAATTTTAATTTTGGTATGTTATTCATATTTCCTCCTATTTAATTATATCATATTTTGTTTATTTTCTCACGATAATCATCATAATTTCCAATATATCTAGTTATGTTCTTATTTTTTATTTCAATTATACTAGTAGCTATTTTATTTATGAAATATCTATCATGAGATACAAATAATATAGTACCAGTAAATTCTTGTAGTGACTCTTCAAGCATTTCTCTTGTATCAATATCAATGTGATTAGTGGGTTCATCTAGAATTAAGAAGTTATATGAATTTTGGATTAGACAGAATATTTTTAATCTTACTTTTTCTCCTCCAGATAAATATTTTATTTTTTTATGAATGTTTTCTCCTGCAAATAGGTATTTGAATAAGGCACTTCTTAAATATTGTTCTGCCCCAATGAAATATTTTCTGGCTTCTTCTAGTACTGATAAATTAATATCTTCAAACTCTATCTCTTGAGGAATATAACCTATCTTGATATTACTTCCTAGTTTTATACTATTATTTCCTTTTAATATTTCTTTGATTAGAGTTGATTTGCCAACTCCATTATCTCCGACTAGACAGAGTCTATCTTGATATTTAATACTTAAGTTAAGGTTGTTAAATATTTCTTTAGTACCATAAGATAGATTTAGATTATTTATTGTTAAGACATCTTTGCCTGATCTACTGGCGGTATCAAAAGTTATATTTAGTTTTTTCTTGTCTTCTGGTTTATCTAACTTTTCTAGTTTTTCTAATCTTTTTTCGATACTAGCGGCTCTTCTAAAGAATATTTCTCCACCACTTGGTCCACAAAGCCTACCATATTCTTTTAATCTTTTGATACTATTTTTCATAGCGGTTATTTGTTTTTGTTGGTCTTTATAGTTTTTTAATTCTAATAATAGTCTATTTTCACTTTCTTTAATATAGTAACTATAATTACCATGATATACTTCTATTCCTCTTTTGGTTAATAAATATACTTTGTTTATGACATTATCCATGAAATAGCGGTCATGTGATACTAGTATTATTGTACCTTTATAGTTCTTTAATGTTTTTTCTAACCAAATTATTTTATTTATATCTAAATGGTTAGTGGGTTCATCTAATAATAAGACATCTGGTTCTTGTAATAATAATCTTATTAGAGATATGATGGTTTTTTCTCCTCCAGATAGGGTATTGAAATTTCTATTTAATATTTCTTCAGTTATATTAAATACTGGTAGTATTTTTTGAATCTTTGTTTCGTATTCATATCCTCCTAACGAGATAAACTTCTCTTGCAGATTCATATACTTTGTTATTACTTTATAATCTTCAGTTAAAAGTTTATCTTCATATCTTTCTAATTTTTCTTTTAGTTCTATTATTTCTTTAAAGGCACTATTTATATAGTCTTTTACTATTATATCTTTTTCTTCAGGTATTTGACTTAAATAGCCTATACTTATATTATTTCTTATTGAAAGGGAACCGGAATCTATACTTTCTTGGCCTGCGATTATTTTTAGTATAGTACTCTTTCCACTTCCATTTGTTCCAATTAAGCCTACTTTTTCTCCTTTTTGTACTGTTATATCTATATTATTTAATATTAAGTCAAAGCCAAATGACTTACATACTTTACTTATATTTATATCTATCATAATATTCCTCCCATCAAAAAAAGTTATATGAATATATTGCATCCATATAACTTCTATTTATATATATAGATGCAGGCACGACAAAAACTCACACCCACATCTCATTTTTTTTACTTTTATTTTTGATGAGATAAAGGTGTGATATTTATAGTAAACATGATTACATTACCTACATATTTATACATAAATATCCCTCCATATATAATATATGATAGTTTTTTTGTTTTGTCAATTGTTTTTTATCACTACAAGTCTAAAGTCTTGTTAGTGCTTCTATTAGTCTAAGGTCTAATAGAAGAGTATCTACATACCTATTATATATAAGCAATTAATATATATTTAAAGTAGTTTATTATTGGTATATTTTTTACTATTTTGTGTATAATAATAGTGCAATATACTTGACTTTTAATGATAGTTATAGTATTATTGTATTACCGGAGAGAAATCTTGTCAGGTCGATAGCTCAATGTTGATTTTATTAAATTAAGTGTATGTTAAGTACACCACTTGAGTTGGGAAGAGACTAGAAATAGTCTCTTTTCTTTTTATGGAAATAATAATTTATGATCTATGATATCTATATCATCTCTATCAGCAAGTGCTTTTCTTCTAGTAGTGCCTGCGATTAGGTCTGCTGCTTGAACTAGATAACTTTTTCCTGAGTCTTGATATGATAGTGATATATCTAATTTTCCAAATAATATGTTTTTATGTGTTATATCATAATTATAATTTATTATTCCATGTAATAATTCTTCAGTTAAGCCATCTTTTAGGTTATAGTAGCCATTACTCTTTGTAGATTGTTCATCTATATTTATTATTAATCTAACATTTTTATATGGATCTATTTTTTTATCTTTTATTAATTCTTCAATGGTACTTTTAATTAATCTTCTTATTGTATAATCTATATATCTTCCTTTTGAGGCTTTATTATTTATAATATGATCATATACTCTTGTATTATCTATTATTAAAGCAATAGTATAATATTTATTTATATAATTCATTATTCTTCTTTTATGACTATTTTTAATATTAGTATTTTTTATTTCTTTACATTTTTTAGTACATTTTCCTTTTTCCTCATTACAATAAGAACATTTTATTTCATTTATTATTTTACGATACTGAGTTATAAATTTATCTTTTTCTTGTTTTGATAAAAAGACTATTCCTGCATATACTGATAATTCTTCTTTTTTTGATAATTTACCTGAATCATCTAAGTTTATATATATTTCTTGGTATTCTTCTTTTTTACTCATATAATTGCTCCCTTCAATTGTTTTAATGTTTATTATAGCACTTGCTTTTACTCTTGTCATTATTTTTTAGTAATTTTATTTATCAACAATATATGTGGATATAAGAAAAACTATAGACATAAATCTATAGCTTATATAAATACTTTTATTTTAGAGACATTTGGCCCAGTAAATTTTTTTGAAAGACCTTGGGCTTTCAAAAACCTCGAACAATGTAATGTGAGAGGGATATATTACCTTCTACTTTTTCCTTTAGAAGATAATAGTTCTTCTCTTAAACATCTATAGTATTCAATGCAATTAACATATTTATTTTCTTTTTCATTAAATATCCATATAGCAGTTAAATCTTCTAACGAGATAGCTCCCATTTGACCATCTTTTACTTTGGTATAAGGTGCTTCTAGTACTGGTCTTTTATCGTAGTAAAATAATTTATCTCCACCTCTAGTCCAAAATAATTCATTATTATGACCACCTTTTACTTTATCTTTACTTCTTGCATATCCACTAGTTATAATATCTTCTACTTGATCCATACCGGTTACTCTATATACAAAATTATCATTTGTCTTCATAGCAATAGGACTATCTTTCCCAAAAGCTAATTCTCGGACAAATACTCTATTTCTAGTAGTTTCTATTCTATTGTCTTCCATATTTACTCCTTTTCTATAGTAGTTCTACCACTTATTCTATTATCACTATCTTTAATCCAAAGATAATATTTTTTATATGTAAAGTAATTACTCTCTACTTTGTTATTTTCTATTTTATTCCAGCATAATGAATCTATACTGGGAACACTCTTAGTTGTTTTTAGACAGTATTCAGTTGAATCTCCTGCTGTTGTTATTATAAGTTTATTATTTTCTTTAGTAATATTTTCTATTTTAGCTATCATATTTTCATTGGGTTTAGCGTAATACTGATTATTATCACTATCTGGTAAGATATTTTTTGCTACAATAAAACTAAATATTGATAAGACAAGAATACCACCAAGAGCAATAAAAGTACTATTATTATTTTTCATTTTTAACCTCCCTGTAATCTTTAAATAATTTTGTATATATTGGTTTTACTAACTCTCCTAATACAAACATTATAAAACATATTCCGATAGTTATCAAGATATAATTTATTTTTATATTTGGTACTATAAAGTATTTACTTATTGGGGTTACTAATACTATGATTTGAACTAATAGTATTAAGAATACTCCTAATGTTAGTTTTTTATTTGAAAAGATGTCTTTATTTAGTACTGACTTCTTAATATTACGACAAGAGAACGAGAATAGTAATTCATGAGTTACTAAGTAGATAAATAATAATGAACCTGCGGTATTTACATCTGCTTCTTTTGCAAAATAGATAAATATTATTAACATTACTATTGATTTTATGATTGCTCCGATTACTATTTTAGCTGTTAATAATGGTGTAAAGAAACTTTCATTGTATTTATTAGCAAGAGTATTTTCCATTTGGTCTTCTGTTTTCTTTTCGAAAGCTAACATAATAGCAGGTATACTATCGGTTACTAGGTTTATCCATAGTAGTTGTAATGTTGTAAACATTTCCATATTTAGTACCATAGATATGAATACTAGAAGTACTTCTACTATATTGCCGGCAAGTAAGTATAGTATTATTTTCTTGATATTAGAGGTTATTCTTCTTCCTTCTTCAACTCCATCGACGATGGTAGAAAAACTATCATCTACAAGAATACAATCTGCTACTTTTTTTACCACTTCAGTTCCTGTTATGCCCATGCCTATTCCAATATCAGCTTTTTGAATAGCGGGTGCATCATTTACGCCATCTCCAGTCATGGCTACGACATAACCATTACTTTGAAGTGCATCTACTATCCTTAATTTGGTACTTGGTGATATTCTAGCATAAACATTATATTTTTTTACTGCTTCTTTTAATTCATCGTCTGTTAACTTATCTATTTCTTTTCCTGTTGTTGCTCCTTCATCGGTATCGATAATACCAACACTTTTAGCTATTGCACGAGCAGTATTTATACTATCTCCAGTTATCATAACTATTTTTATTCCAGAATTTTTACAAGTATTAATAGCATTTGGTACTGATATTCTTGGTGGATCCATCATTCCTATTAATCCTATAAATATCATATTATGTTCTGGATCACTTGTGTTTTCTGTTTTATAGGCTAGTGCTAAGATACGAAGGGATTTTTCTGATTCTTCTTCTTCTATTTTAAATATTTTTTCTTTATATTCAGTAGTTATATTATATAATTTATTATCTTCTAGATAATAGGAACAGTTTTGTAATACTGAGTCTAAACTTCCTTTAGTAAATGAATATTCTTTACCTTCAATGGTATTGATAGTACTCATCATTTTTCTATCTGAGTCAAATGGATACTCTTTTACTCTTGGAATATTTATTAATATATTTTTTTCTTCAAGGTATTTATAGATGGCTACTTCGGTTTCATCTCCTAGATATTTGTCGTTATTCTTTGTTACATTTTGACAACTTGATAAACAATAATTATATAGATTTATGTTTTCTATATTATCTTTTTCGGTATATAATTTATTGTTTACATAGATACTTTTTACTTGCATTTTGTTCTCAGTAATAGTTCCTGTTTTATCAGAACAGATTATATCAGTTGAACCTAGTGTTTCAACAGAGGCCATCTTTCTTATGATTACATTTCTTTTAGCCATTTCGGACATTCCTAGAGATAATATTATGGTTATTACTGATGACATTCCTTCAGGGATAGCGGCGACCGCTAATGAGATGGATAACATTAGGATATCAAAGAAATCATTCTTTTTAAGTAGACCTACGACCATCATAACTATTATTATTGCTATTATTATATAGGTTAATACTTTACTTATTTGGTTTACTTTCTTTTGAAGGGGAGTTAGTTCATTCTTATTATTCATAAGGCTTGCTCCTATTTTGCCTAGTTCTGTATTCATAGCGGTACTACATACTACTACAAAGGCATGTCCATTTGTTACATTACAGCCAGCATAAACCATATTTTTTCTTTCGTATAATTCTTTTTCTTCGGTTATATCTATATTATCTTTCTTGATACTTTTTGATTCCCCGGTTAGGGTTGATTCATTTACTTCTAAGGCCTCTGATGATATTATCCTAGCATCAGCGGATACATAGTCACCAGCTTCTAGTTCTATTATATCTCCTGGTACTATTTTTCTTACATCTATTGTTTCTTTCTTACCATCTCTTATAACATTATTATTAGTTATAAACATTTTATTTAGTTCTTCGATTGCCTTGTCGGCTTTCTTCTCTTCGATAAAACTTAGGGTTGCATTTATTATGACGATTATTAGAATTATTACTGAGTCAGCATATGATTCTTTTTGGATATAAGATATTACTGCAGAAAATACTGAAGCAAAGATAAGTAATATTATCATTAGATCATTAAACTGATTTAAAAAGATTATGAAATTTGATTTTTTCTTTCGTTCTGCTAATTTATTTTCGCCATACTCCTCTAATCTCTTACTTGCTTCTTCTTCAGTTAATCCACTTATATTGGTATTTAATTCTTTATATAGTTCTTCTACTTTTTTATTATAATAATTATTTTCTTTCATCTTTTTACTCCTTTATATTAGATATGATAGAACAAACATTACTATCATTATTATTAAGATTATTATTAAGAGTACTTTGGTTATTTTTATTAAGATATTTTGATATGGTTTTAGTACTCTTATGCCACAATTACGGCAATACTTATCACTATCTCTTACGACTTTTTTACAATTTATGCATTCTTTCATTGTTGTAACCTCTCTTTTATGATATTTATTATTTCTAATGAACTAGTACTTGACGAATCTCTATGTAAATAATAGTCATGAATGGCTTCGGCGATTACTTCGTCATAATTTACGTTTTCTTTTACTTTTTGACTAGCATAACCAGAGATACTTTTGGTAAAGTCTTCAAGTGAAATATTGGTATTATACTTTTTGTTATAACTCTCTATGGATTCTTCGACTAGTTCTTTTGAGTATGTTCCTTTTTTTAAGATATTTAGAATATTTTGATAGCTATTTATATTATCTTTTGTTACTAGTGTTATGTTATCAATATTATTTTGCTTTAACAATGTTACAAATGTTATGTAATGACCTAGTTCATGGGCTATTAGTGATTCATAACTAGCATTATTTGGATACCAGTTTTCTTTTAATCCTTTACTTAGGATATCTTTATTTAAGAAATAATAACTATTTAATAATATTTCTGTTTTATTTACTTTGTTATATTCTTTTATATCTAAGTTATTATTTATAAAGGTATTAGTAGGATTGAAATAGGCTATATAATCCTCATTACTTGGAGCATTGGTTATTGTTATGTTTGTTAGATATCCTTTTATATTAGGAAATAATTGGTATGTTGTACTTATTACTTCTTTTATTTTATTTGATACATCTTCATCAACATCACATAAACTTACACTAGGAATGTTATAGCTTTCACTTATTTCTTTTTCAATTAGGGATACATTTATATTTCTTTTACATTTCCAAGATTGTTTTGTGATATCTTGTTTTATTAGGTTTATAGCTTCTTCTTTGGTATCAACAACAATATTAGTATATTTATTATTGGTATTCATAATGGATACTTTATAACCATATTTTAAGCTAGATATTTCTTTTTGTAATTCTATGTATGGTCCAAACATATCTTTGTCACTTATTAAAGTCATAGTAATAAAACTTATTATGATAATAGAAGTTAAGGTAAATAATGAACCAATATTATTTTCTTTATATCTTAGTTTATTATCTTTTAGAGATAAATAACCATGAGGAGTTAGTTCTCCGCAGGTGGGACAGAAGTTATCATCCACTTCTAGTTCTTCATTACACTTTATACATTTCATAGTTTCTCCTTTGCTACTTTATTTAATTATATCATATTTTGTCGTATTTGTTTGTAAAAAAATGATATTTTTATTTTTAATGGGAAAATTATATTAGGTGTTAGATATGAATTTTCAAAAACTAATAGAATTAAGAGAAGACTTTAATCTTAAACAAAAGGATATTGCTAAGCTATTAAACATTACTCAGCAGACTTATTCACTATGGGAAAATGGCAGTAAAATTATTCCTTTAAAGCATTTGAATTCTTTATGTAACTATTATAATGTTAGTATGGATTATATGCTGGGGCTTTCTAATAAGAATAGTTTTAATAATGGTAAATATAATATTGATAAAAAGATTATTGGTAGGAGATTAAAAGAATTTAGAAAAGAAAAAAATATTACCCAAGAAGAACTAGCTAGTACTCTTAATACTACTCATTCAACGATTAGTGCTTATGAAAGTGGTAAGACTACTATTCTTACGGCTTTTGCCTATGAGATATGTAAAAGATATAATATTTCTATGGATTATTTATGTGGTAGAACGCTTATTTGATACTTTTATATATTATATATACTTTTATTTCAGAGACATTTGGCTCTGAAGTTTTTTTGAAAGACCTTAGGCTTTCAAAACCTCGAACAATGTAGTGTGAGAGGCATATAATTTTTTATTATATTTTTATTATTTTGGTTCATAATATTTTTGAGGAGGATATTTATGAAAGAAAATTATGAATTAATGGAACATATTTATAAAGATGCTGAAATGGCTGTTTATACTTTGACTACTCTTACTAATGATTTAAAAGATAAAGATAATAAAATAAAGAAGACTCTTGAAGATATTCTTAAAGAATATGAGTCTTGGAAAAAGAAGAGTATGAAGTATTTAAAGAAAGGAAAAGCAGAAATTACTGATAGTGGAGTTATGGCCAAAATGATGGCTAAGATGGGTATTAAGAAAGAAGTTATTAATGATAATAGTGATTCTTCGATTGCTAAGATGATTATTAATGGTGTATCAACAGGGTCTGTGGATATGGAAAAGAAAATTAAGGCTTATGATAAAGATGTTGATAAGAGTGATTTGAAGATAGCGAAAGAATTTTTGAAATTTCAAGAAAAGACTATAGATGAACTTAAAGAATATCTATAGTTTTTTTAATATTTTTATATACAATTATTTATTTATGTGGTAAAATTATAATAGGTGAAGAAGAATATGTTGGGGAGAATTATTGCTATTAATGATAATATTGTTTCAGTACAATTATCTGTTAATATTTATGATTATGATAGTTTAATTAGTAAGAATGTTATATTTAAAGATACTACTGCGATTAGTATTGGAGAAGTTATTGCTATTGGTAATGGTAT
>OLGD01003956.1_pt1 | contig 13001 bp, 10 predicted proteins | sample 1605311 | NCBI WGS metagenome assembly OLGD01 (sample SAMEA3888917, study PRJEB22519) | human gut metagenome | biome: human gut; feature: human-associated habitat; material: faeces | place: Denmark | collected 2010 | reverse complement strand
TTATCTGAAATGCAATTTGACTTTTGGATATGTATGTAAAGTTTACAAATAGTTTAAAAACATAAAGTGTTTTTTCTATTGACGAGAGTAAGTTTGAATGGTATAATTAAAATATATTGTATTTTTTTGAAACATAGATGAATATTTTTGGAGGTTAAAGAGTGAAAGTTAAATTTAATGTAAAAAGATATTTTCAAGTGCTTGGAATATCACTCGCAGTGATTATTGCCGCGGCAGCTGTCTGTATGGGAATTGACTTTTCGGGCTTAAACAATGAGGAAGCGGTGGACAACACTTCGACTGTTGAGGCGGCAGACGGAAAGATAAACGTTTTACTTATGGGTGTTGACGTTGACGGCTTGAGAACAGACGCAATAATGCTGGCAAGTTTTGATACCGAAACAAAAGAGGTGAATATGCTCTCAATTCCTCGTGATACAAAAATGTATATAGGAAACCGTTATCAAAAAATTAACGCCGCACACGCATTTGTGGATGAAAGCGGAGAAATCGGCGGTGCGACAGCAACTTGTGAGGCGGTAACGAGAATAACGGGTATTCCGATAAATTACTATGTTGATTTCAGCTTTGACGCTGTTGCTCACGTTATAGACGAACTTGGTCCTATTGAATTTACAATTCCGGACCTTTACGGCGACGGTGTAGGTATGGTATATGATGACCCTGTACAGAGTCTGCATATAAATCTTCCGCCGGGAGATTATCAGCTGAACGGTCAGCAGGCTGTATGGCTTATGCGTTACAGACACGGTAATGTTAATCCGTCAACCGGTGTATTTAAAGGTTATGTAAACGGTGACAGTGACAGAGTTGAAATGCAGCAGAAATTCCTGAAAGCTGTTGTAGACCAAAAGGTTAATGCATCTTTGATTTTGAAAATTCCTTCAATATTCAAGGATATAAGCTCTGAAATTAAGACAAACTTTACAGTAAGTGAAGTTATTAAGTATTCAAAATATTTGGCTGATTTATCAAGCGTGAATATTCATTCGTATTCATTGCCTGGTGAATATAGTTCAGATTCAGCGAACGGCGACGTTTGGATACCTAATATGGACGAAATCAGAACGATGGTACAAGATGTGTTCGGTTATCCTGCAGATAATATAACAACAGACAATCCTAAAAATGCTACAAGAGAGAGCGGTAGTTCTTCATCAAGCGGTATATCTTCAAGCTCGTCAAACACTTCAAATTCATCAAATTCATCAAATTCATCAAACTCAAAAAGCAGAAGTTCAAATTCATCATACAGTTCATCGGGAACTTCGGGTTCATCAAGCTCAGGTACCTCAAACAGTTCATCAAGCTCATCATCCGGTTCATCAAACTCATCATCCGGTTCGTCATCAAATCATGAAACGACCGAAGAAAGTACGGGAACATCAAGTTCTTCTCACGAGAGTACAGGCGAAAGATATGAATCAAGCGAAGAATCAAGCGGTGAATCTTCGAGTTCTGAATACAGTAGCAGTGAAAGCAATGACGGCAGCGATGAATAATAAAGATAAAATCACAAAAAAGTCTTGAAATTGTTGGATTTATGTGATATAATATCTTTCAAAGCGGAATATACTATATTCAGAAAGAGTGGGTTTACCCACTCTTTCATATTTATATGAAAAGATTTTTTGAAAAGTTACGGAGGTACAAATGGCTAACGGAACAGAAATCCGAGCACTTGAACTCGGAGAACAAATTGCACAGAAACAAAATGTATATATTGTTGATGTGACATACAAAAAAACCGATGACACTTATTCGCTATGCTATTATATTGACAAAGAGGGCGGAATTGGTATAGATGAATGTGAATTGTTTTCAAAGGCAGTAGAAGAACTTCTTGACGCGGAAGATTTTATTGAAGAAAATTATACGCTTGAAGTTTCGTCACCGGGGGCAGACAGAAAACTTACAAAGGAACGTGAATTTCTTTATTATATCGGCAGAGAGGTTGACGTAAAGCTTTACAAAGCAGAAAACGGCGTAAAGGAATTTACAGGCGTTTTAAAGGATTACAAGGATAAAACAGCATTTGTTGAACTTGATGGGGAAGTGAAAGAAATACCTGTTAAGCAAGCAGTTTATATAAGATTATCATTTAAGTTTTAGAGAGGAAGATTTATAAAAATGGAAAAGGGATTATTTGAGGTTCTTACGGAAATCTGTAACGAAAAGGGCATAAGTCAAGAGGTGCTTATAGACGCTCTTGAAGCGGCTCTTGTTGCGGCATATAAGAAAAACTTTTATTCAGCACAAAACGTTGAGGTTTCAATAGACAGAGAAAGCGGAACTGTAAAGGTATTTGCAAAGAAAGAAGTTGTTGACCTTGTATATGACGAATTTGAAGAAATTTCACTTGAGGACGCAAGAGCAATCAACGGTAATTATCAAATCGGTGATATGGTAAATATAGAAGTAACACCGAAAGATTTTGGCAGAATCAGTGCAATGACTGCAAAACAAGTTGTTACGCAGAGAATAAGAGAGGCTGAAAGAGGAATAATTTACAGTGAATACACCGAAAAGACAAATGACATAGTTTCGGGAACAATCGAGAGAATAGAAAAAGGAAACGTATTTATTGACATCGGCAAAATCGAAGCAATGCTGCCTGAAAAAGAACAGCCAATCGGCGAAACATATGAAGTAGGTCAAGTGCTTAAATGCTATGTGAGCGAAGTGAAAAGCGGAACAAAGGGTACACAGATTATAGTTTCAAGAACTCATCCGGGACTTGTAAAAAAGTTGTTTGAGGCAGAAGTACCTGAAATTGCCGAGGGTATTGTTGAGATAAAGAACATTGCGCGTGAGGGCGGTTCAAGAACAAAGATTGCCGTTTATTCAAACGATCCTAACGTTGACGCACAAGGTGCTTGTATCGGACCGAAGGGTATAAGAGTTCAGAATATCGGCGAAGAATTGAAGAATGAAAAGATTGATATAGTTAAGTGGAGCGAAGACCCTGCCGAATTTATTGCGGCAAGTTTAAGTCCTGCCAAGGTTATTTCAGCTGAAATCAACGAAGAGGAAAAGAGTGCACACGTTGTTGTACCTGAATATCAGCTTTCGCTTGCAATAGGCAGAGCAGGTCAGAATGTACGTCTTGCGGCAAGACTTACAGGCTGGAAAATAGACATCAGTGCGGAGGACTAATATATATGAAGCACATACCACAAAGGATGTGCGTTGCGTGCAGAAAAATGTATCCGCAAAATGAACTTATAAGATTGGTTCGTGACAACAAAACAGGTGAGATTAAATTCGACTGTGATAAAAAATTATTCGGACGTGGTGCTTATATTTGCAAGAATATAGACTGTATTCGAAATGCGGAGAAAAAAAGAGGGATTGAGCGTCATTTTAAATGTGCCGTCCCAAAGGAACTATATAAAGCGGCGGAGGAATTGATTTGAACAACAAATTTTTAGGTATGCTCGGCTTGGCAAAAAGAGCCGGTAAGGTGCAGACAGGTGAAGATATATGTTCAAAAGCCGTTAAAAGCGGTGTTTCAAAGCTTATTATAGTAGCGTGTGACGCATCTGATAATACAAAAAAATCAATAACCGATTCATGCAAATTTTATAAAACGAAATTTGTTGAGGCGGGAAGTAAGGCGGAGCTTGGCAAGTTTACAGGAGCAGACAGCCGTGCGGTAGTTTCCGTAAATGACGACAATTTTGCGAAAGCAATTTTAGATAGATTAAACGACTAATCCCTCTGGGACATGGAGAAAGGGTGATGCAAATATGGCAGATAAGATAAAATTAGGTGAGATTTCAAAAAATCTAAAGATTACAAATAAGGATATAATAGCTAAACTTGCGGAATTCGGAGTAGAACTAAAGAGTTCGGCAAGCGTGGTTGACGAAGAAACTATCGGTTTGATTTTCGATATTTATACGGAGATGAACCAAGTTTCAGATGAAGAAATCCGCGAAATGCGTGAGGCGGCTTTGAAGAAAGCAAGCGAAGACGGCAATGACGAAGAAAAGCCGGCGAAAAAGCCTGCAAAGAAAACTGAAGAAAAGGCTGAAAAACCTGCTAAGAAAGAAGAAAAGAAAGCAGAAGAAAAACCTGTTAAAGAAGTTAAAAAGACTGAAGAAAAAGCAGAGGTAAAAGCCGAAGTTAAGACTGAAACAAAGGCTGAAAAGAAAGAAGAAAAGCAAAAGCAAGAAAAGCATAAGAAAGTTGCAAAGAAACAGTCGGGTCAAAGAATTGACTTAAGCAATATCGACCATACCAATACGGAAGAAGAGTATGTTGTAAAGACGGAGGAAAAGAAACGTTATGTTGATACCCGTCAATCAACTGTTGAACTTGATACAATAGAATCCCGTGAACGTATTGAAGATATGGTTCCTGATAATATCAAGATGGATAAAAAGGGCGGTAAAGCTAAAAATAAAAAGGGCGGCAAAAACCGTCGTGAAAAGGAAAAGAACCAACAGCCTAAAAAGGAAATAAAGGCTAAGGTTATAACAGAGGTTGAAATCCCTGAAACAATTACAGTCGGTGAATTTGCGTCTAAGATGGGTAAGACATCGGCAGAAGTTGTTAAAAAACTTATGATGCTTGGAGTTATGGCATCACAAAACCAAGCTATCGACTTTGAAACAGCACAGCTTATCGGTGACGATTTCGGTATTGAAGTTAAACAGGAAGTTGTTCTTACAAAAGAAGATATGCTTATGATTGAAACCGAGGAAGAAGATAAGCCGGAAGATCTTGTTCCGCGTCCTCCTGTAGTTGTTGTAATGGGTCACGTTGACCACGGTAAGACATCACTTCTTGACGCAATCCGTGACACAAGCGTAACAGACACAGAGGCTGGCGGTATTACACAGCATATCGGTGCTTACAGCGTTAAACTAAACGACAGACTTATAACATTCCTTGATACACCGGGTCACGAAGCGTTTACAACAATGCGTGCGAGAGGTGCACAGGTAACTGACGTTGCAATACTTGTTGTTGCGGCTGATGACGGTATTATGCCACAGACAATCGAGGCGATTAACCATGCAAAAGCGGCAGGTGTTACAATCGTTGTTGCAATTAACAAGATTGATAAAGACGGTGCTAACCCTGAAAGAGTTAAGCAAATGCTTGTCGAGTACGATCTTGTACCTGAAGAATGGGGCGGAGATACTGTCTGCGTTGAAATTTCGGCTAAAAAGAGAATTAACATTGACGGACTTTTGGAAATGGTACTTCTTGTTGCAGATATGCAGGAGCTAAAGGCTAACCCTAACAGAGATGCGCAAGGTACTGTAATCGAGGCTGAAATCGATAAGGGCAGAGGTCCTGTTGCGACTGTTCTTGTACAGAACGGTACACTTAAAGTCGGTGATTTTGTAATTGCCGGAACAGCTGTCGGCAGAGTTCGTGCGATGGTAAACGATAAGGGCAGACGTGTTAAGACTGCACCGCCGTCAACACCGGTTGAAATTCTTGGCTTGTCGGAGGCACCGTCGGGTGGCGACACATTTATGGTCGTTGAAAACGAAAAACTTGCACGTGACGTTGCTGAACAGAGAAAACAGGAACTTCAAGAAAATAAATTTAATCAAGTTGTTAAAGTATCACTTGATAACTTGTTCAGCCAGATTGACGAGGGTAACATGAAAGAGCTTGACGTTATCATCAAGGCTGACGTACAAGGTAGCGTTGAGGCTGTTAAACAGTCACTTGAAAAATTGTCTAACGATGAAGTCAGAGTAAGAGCAATTCACGGCGGTGTAGGTGCGATTAACGAATCTGACGTAATGCTTGCAAATGCGTCAAATGCTATCATTGTCGGCTTTAACGTAAGACCTGACGCAGGTGCACTTGCGTCGGCTGAACAGAATGAAGTTGATATAAGACTTTACAGAGTTATTTATCAGGCAATCGAAGAAATTGAGGCTGCTATGAAGGGTATGCTTGACCCTGAATTTAAGGAAGTCGTTATCGGTTATGCGGAAGTACGTCAGACATTCAAGGTGTCAAACGTGGGTACTATCGCAGGTTGTTATGTAACACAAGGCAAAATTCAGCGTAATGCTGAAATTCGTATCGTTCGTAACGGTATCATAGTTCACGAGGGTACTATAAATTCTCTAAAGAGATTTAAAGATGACGCAAAAGAAGTTGCGGAAAACTTTGAATGTGGTATTGGTGTTGAAAACTTCAACGATATTAAAGAGGGCGATACTATCGAATGTTTTGTTATGGAAGAAATAGAAAGATAGTTATTGGCTGAAATTCAGCCATTCATCGGAGAGGAATAAATATGGCAAGAATTGACAAAATCAATGAAGAAGTTAAGCGTGAACTTGCAAATATAATTCGTGAATTAAAAGATACGCGTATTCCGCTTATGACGAGCGTTGTTACTGTAAATGTGACAAACGATTTGAGATATGCAAAGGCATATATTTCCGTTATGGGCGATGAAGAAACGAAGAAAAAAGCTATGCAGGGCTTAAAGAGTGCCGCCGGCTTTATAAGACGTGAATTGGGTAAACGAATTGATTTAAGATATACGCCGGAATTTGTGTTTGAACTTGATGATTCAATCGAGCATGGTGCAAATATCGAAAGACTTCTTAATAATATAAACAAGAAATAAAGGGGATTAGTTATGCAGGCTGTTATTGATAAGATAATGGAGGCAAAATCCGTAGCAGTGCTTACTCATTTGAATGAGGATCCGGATACAATCGGCTCATGCTTTGCATTTGCAAAGGTTATGAGAAAGTTGGGTAAAGAGGCGACCGTATATGTAAACGGAAGAATTGAGTCAAGATTGGCATTTATAGGTGATGATTATGTTTTGTATCAAGAGGGTATGAAACATAATCACGACCTTTGCGCGTGCATTGACTGCGGTGATTTGGGACGTATAGCAGAGAGAAAGTCCCTCTTTGAAGAAATAAATAATTCAATAAATATTGACCATCACTTGACAAACACTAATTTTGCCGATGCAAATTATGTTGACGGTAAAGCGGCTGCGGCAGGTGAAATTTTGTATGCTTTATTTGAAAAAATGGGCATTGAATTGGATAATGATATTGCCAAGGATTTGTATACGGCAATATGCTCCGATACGGGTTGCTTTAAGTACAGTAACGTTACGTCTAAAACAATGCGTACGGCGGCAAACCTTTTGGAATATGATTTTGACCATGCGGAAGTGGCAAGACTGCTTTTTGACAGTGAGTCGCTTGCGGCGGCGAAATTAAAAGCAGAAATTACCGAAAATATCAAGGAATATGCAGACGGTAAAATTAAAGCGGTAATTACCGATGAAAAAATCGGTGCAAAGTACGGAATGGGTAAGGAAGATATTCCGAATTTGGTTGATATTCCGAGAAGAATTGAGGGTACTGAAATTGCGGTTTGCATAAAACGTACAAACAACGGTTTCAGACTTAATTTGCGTTCAAACGGTAAAGCCGACGTTGCGGAAGTTGCAATGAAGTTCGGCGGCGGCGGTCATATTAAAGCGGCAGGTGCGACTTTGGATTTCGATTCAACCGAAAAAGCCGAAAGGGCTGTTATCGACGCTTGCAAAAGAGCTTTGGATAAAATAATTTAACGGAGATTATAATGAACGGTATAATTATAATAGATAAGCCTTTGGGACGTACTTCGCATGATATGGTTTATGTTATGCGTAAGATGACGGGTATAAAAAAGGTTGGACATACGGGAACGCTTGACCCTGAGGCAACTGGCGTGCTGCCTGTTTGTATCGGCTCTGCAACAAAGGTTGCGGATATGCTTACTTTGTCGGACAAGTGTTACAGAGCTGAGTTTGTGCTTGGTATGACGACCGATACGCAGGATGCTGACGGTGAAGTGCTTACGGAGTGTGAAGTGACTTGCAGTGAAGATGAAATCAGACAAGCTATAATGAGCTTTGTCGGTGAAATCGAGCAGATACCGCCTATGTATTCTGCGATAAAGCAAAACGGCAAGAAACTTTACGAACTTGCAAGAAAAGGTATCGAAGTTGAGAGGAAAAGCCGTAAGGTGACGATAAATTCTATTGATATACTTGAAATTAACGGCGAACGTGTGACTATTGACGTTTCGTGTTCAAAAGGTACATATATCAGAACACTTTGCGAGGATATAGGTATGAAACTGCACGTCGGTGCGTATATGAACACATTAAGACGTACAAAAACAGGACCGTTTACGATAGAAGAAAGCCACACTCTAAAGGAAATCGAAACATTGAAAAACAACGGCGAGCTTGAAAAAATCATAATTCCCGTTGACAGAATGTTTGAGGAATATCCTAAAATTAAACTTAACCCAAAGCAAGTTAAAAGCGTTACGAACGGTGTACAGATGACGTACAGCGGTAAAGAGGGACAATCTTACCGCGTGTATGACGAAAAAAATAAATTTTTGTGTATATCAAAGATTACAGACGGCAAATTAAAACTTGAAAAATCTTTCTGGAATTAAGGGGGCGATATAAATGAAGATATTCCGTGATAAAACAGATTACGATGGTACGGTTGTTGCACTCGGAAATTTTGACGGACTTCATATCGCTCATATGACGATTATCAGAAACGGTATTAAATATGCAAAAGAAAACGGCTTAAAAAGCGGTGTGCTGTTGTTTGAAGAAAACACAAATGACGTTGTTGGGCATAAGATTGAGCTTATAACGCCGAATGAGGCAAAGTTGGAGCTTTTGGAACGTGAAAAGCCCGATTTTGTGTATATGGAGAAATTTGATAAGGAGTTTATGAAAAAAACTCCCGAAGAATTTGTACAGTATCTTGTTGAAAATCTTCATATAAAGGCTGTTTGTGTCGGATATGATTACAGTTTCGGCTACAAAGCACAAGGTGACGTCAAACTTTTAAAATGGTTTGGCGAGAAATACGGATTTAAAGTGTTTGTTACGGACGTTATAAAGCTTGACGGAAAAATCGTTTCGAGTACATACATAAGGAGCATTATAAAAGCCGGTGATATGGAAAAAGCGGAACGTTTTTTGGGCAGACGTTATTGCATTGAAGGCAATGTTGTGAAAGGTTTGCAGAACGGCAGAAAAATGGGTATTCCGACTGCGAATGTTGATTATGACGTGAATATGGCACTTCCCGAAGAGGGTGTTTACGCAGGTATAACGTATGTGCGTGGTAAGCGTTTGAAATGCGTTGTCAATGTCGGAAAAAATCTGACATTCGGTGCAAAAAAATTGACAGTGGAAAGTCATATCCTTGATTTTGACGAGGATATTTTTAATGTGGTTGATAACTTCCGTAAATTATCTGTAATAGTTGATTCGTGTGAGGGAGAAAAGATGAAAGTAGTACATAAACTTATTGAACAGATACATCACGATATGGAAGTTACATCAAAAATGGATTTATAAGTGTTTTTGGGAGGAGTTATTTATGTTTACAAGTGTAATTTTAGCGGCAGGAATGGGAACAAGAATGAAATCGAAAATGCCGAAGGTACTTCATACAGTATGCGGTAAACCACTTTCAAAGTGGGTTATTGACGCGTCTAAGGCGGCAGGTGCGGACAAGGTTTGCGCGGTTGTCGGTCATAAGGCAGAAACGGTTAAAGAGGTACTCGGCGATGTGTGCGAATTTGCATTGCAGGCTGAACAAAAAGGCACAGGTCACGCAGTTATGCAGGCTATCGACGTTATAAAAAATTCAAAGGGCGAGGTTGTTATTCTAAACGGTGACACTCCTCTTATAACTGCCGAAACAATAAACAAGGCTATCGAATATCACAAAAATAATGATAATCAAGCAACTGTTATAACCGCAATTCTTGACGATGCGACAGGTTACGGAAGAATTGTAAGAGATAATGACGGTTCTGTTTTGAAAATCGTTGAGCAAAAGGACGCAAGCGAAGAAGAAAAGAAGATTAATGAAGTAAATTCCGGAATGTACGTTTTTGACGCACAGTCGCTTGTATATGCACTTGATAAGATTACTCCGAACAATGCACAGGGCGAATATTACCTTACAGATACTCTTGAAATACTTCTAAGTGCCGGCAAGAAAATCGGCGGTTACGCAATTTCGGACAATGACGAAATCAGAGGTATAAACGACAGAGTACAGCTTAATGAGGCTGAAAAGATTATGCAAAAGCGTATTAATGAATACCATATGAGAAACGGTGTTACAATGCGTAATCCTGAAAGCGTTTATATCGAAGACGGCGTTGAAATCGGCAATGATACGGAAATTTGTCAGAACGTCACAATAAAGAGCGGTACAAAAATCGGCTCTGACTGCGTTATCGGTTCGGGAAGTATGCTTGACAGAGCGGTTATACATGACGGTGTTGACGTGTTAAGCTCAGTTATACTTGAATCGGAAGTTGACGAGGGTACACACGTAGGACCGTTTGCATATATCAGACCTAATTGTCATGTGGGTAAAGAAGTTAAAGTCGGCGATTTCGTTGAACTTAAAAATTCAAATATCGATGACGGTACAAAGATTTCTCACCTTACATACATCGGCGACAGCGATGTCGGTAAGAGGGTAAACTTCGGCTGTGGTACTGTAACGTGTAACTATGACGGTAAGAAGAAGTACAGAACAACAATCGGTGACGATTGCTTTGTCGGCTGTAACACAAACTTCGTTTCGCCGATTAATGTCGGTGACGGCGTTTATATTGCCGCAGGCTCGACAATAACAGAAGATATTCCTGAAAACAGCTTGTCTATCGCACGTGCAAGACAGGTTAATAAAGAGGGTTGGAAGGATAAACGTAAGTAATATGAGTTTTAAAGATATTTGGGCAGATAAATTATCTGCCCTTTTTGGACGTAAAGAGGAGATTATACCAATGTATTTAATAGTGGGACTTGGAAATCCGGGTAAGCAGTACGATATGACGCGTCATAATATCGGATTTCACACAATAGACTATATTGCGGATAAGTACGGTGCAAAACTTACCAAATTAAAGTTTAAAGCGGTGTACGGTGAGGCAACAATAAGCGGTGAAAAGGTGTACCTTGTAAAACCGCAGACATATATGAATTTAAGCGGTGATTCAGTCGGTGAAATGGCACAGTTTTATAAAATACCGCCTGAAAATATTATTGTAATCAATGACGATATATCTCTTGATGTAGGCAGAATAAGAGTAAGACCGAAAGGAAGTGCCGGCGGTCACAACGGACTTAAATCTATAATATACCGTCTAAACAGTGATACATTCCCAAGAGTAAAAATGGGTGTCGGTGCACCGAAACACGAAGATTATGATTTGGCAGACTTTGTACTCGGCAGATTTACAAAGGAAGAAATTCCTGTAATGGAGGACGCAATAGTTAAAGCGGAAAAAGCTGTTGCGGAGATTATTAAAAACGGTGTACAGTCTGCGATGAATAAGTATAACGGCAAATAAAAAAGTGCATTTTGTCCGTCCACGACAAGGTGTGTAAAGAACGGTTGTGGGCAGAAAGGCTGTAAATATGAATTTTTCTGATATTTTAAACGATTATGCACCGTATAAAGGCATAGTCGAAAATCTTAATAATACGCCTGTTTCTGTTGCGGGAATAGTTGAATCGGCTCAGGGACAGCTTATTTATTCGCTGAAAAATGAAAATAAATCCTCTGCGCTTGTTGTGTGTTACAGTGATATGGAGGCGAGAAAACTTTATTCGGATATGGAATTGTATTCGGATAATGTTTTGTACTTTCCGACAAAGGAATATATTTTCTATAATATCGAAACCTCCGGTCATCAGAACGAGCATGCAAGAATTTCTGTTATACAGAAACTTGTAAGCGGCAGCGATTATATAGTTGTGACAAGCCTTGACGCAATTCTGCAGTATACTTGCGATAAAGAAGAATTTAAGAGCCTTTGTATAGATTTTGAGCTTGGAAAAACGTTTAATCTTGAAAAGCTGACGGAGTACCTTGTTGTAATGGGTTACTCAAGAGAGGACAGCGTTGAGGGTGCGGGACAGTTCGCAATCCGCGGCGGAATACTTGATATATTTCCTGTTGGCAACGAAAATCCGTACAGAATTGAATTTTTTGATGATGAAACCGATTCTATAAGAGAGTTTGACACATATACTCAGCGTTCGCTTGATAAGATTGACTTCGCACGTGTGACACCGGCGAATGAGGCGGTTATCACTGACGAAAAACGTGACAGAATTATAGCAGAGCTTGAAAAACGCATAAGAAGTGCAAAACGTAAAAAGAGTGACGAAAGCTATTTTATCGAAACAACCGAATCGGATATAGAAAGCTTTAAGGAAGTAAGATATTTCCCGTCAATAGACAAATATGTATCGCTTGTATATGACAAAATACCGTCAATTACCGATTATTTTTCGGATAATGACCTTGTGTTTATAATTGACCCGAAACGTATAAGCGAGCGTGGCAAGACGTTTGAATGGGAGAAAAACGAAGTAGTAGCCGAACTTAAAGAAAAGGGAATAATCGGTGCGGCAAAGGACAGTTTTTATTGCTCATATCACGATAAAGTGCATGAAATGTCGGCGAAAAAACTTATTTCGCTTGACGTTCTTTCTCATTCGTCAACCGACTTTAAGTACAAGCACCTTGAAACATTCACAACTAAAACAACTGTTTCGTTCCATGGTAAAATCGAGTATTTGTATGAAGATTTGAGAAATTGGCAGAGTAAAAATTATACTGTCGTAATTCTTTGTACGTCAAGAGGTCGTGGCGAAAATCTTGCAGGTGTACTTGTTGATAAGGGGATAAGAGCACGATTTATCGGTGATGACGCAAATAAAGCAAATTTCAATAAAGGCGAAACCGTTATCATAAAGGGTGAACTTAATAAGGGTTTTGAGTATCCCGAAATTAATTTTGTGCTTGTTTCCGACAGAGAAATTTTTGAAACAAAGAAAAGCCGTTCAAGGCGTAAGGTTGAAAACGCAAACAGAATTAAGAATTACACAGATATAAGTGTAGGCGACTACGTGG
>OLGD01003952.1_pt1 | contig 13012 bp, 8 predicted proteins | sample 1605311 | NCBI WGS metagenome assembly OLGD01 (sample SAMEA3888917, study PRJEB22519) | human gut metagenome | biome: human gut; feature: human-associated habitat; material: faeces | place: Denmark | collected 2010 | reverse complement strand
TCGTAATATCGGTTAAATTGTTGAGGTCCGAGAACAGCGATACGTGACAGAACTTGCTGACACCGGTAATAAACAGAAAGCGTTCTTTGGCATTGCGTTCTTTAAGAACGCTGAAGAATCCTTTTAAGATTCTCTGAACTTGCGTTATTTGAGAACTTGTTATATTATCCAGAATCGGCTTGTCATATTCATCAATGAGAATTGCCACCTGGTCATTCTTTGCCAATTCATCAATCAATTCCCCAAAGCAAAGTCCCGGAGTCGAGTTCGTCAACATAATGGAATAAGCGGATGCGATCTCCTGAAGTTTGGTCTGCAAATACTCTGGCAATTCTTTCACTGGATCGGAGACAACGCTATAGTCACCGAAACTCAAATGAATAACCGGATACGGTTTCCAGTCGTATTCTTTCTTTGAGATCGCCAAGTCGTCGAACAGCTCCCTGCGTCCCTCGAAGATCGCTTTGAGAGTGGAAACCGTCAAGGACTTTCCGAAACGACGGGGACGTGACAGGAAGTATCCCTCCTGAGTTGGCTGAATCAACTTCCAGATGGACTCCGTTTTATCAACATAGAGACATCCGCCATTACGGAGTTTCTCAAAAGAGTATGTAAAACTGGTCAATCTTTTCACTGTCATATCCTCCAATATCTTACTATACAACGATTCCGGTGATTTTCAAGCATAGACACGACAAGACTGCGATGAGTTCAGTTCCCACCTGAAGGCCGCCAGTCTTCAGGTGGGAACAGCTATCTATTGTAACGAAGCTGAAAACGTCTGCTTTTATCACTGCCGGGACAGGAACTTTTGAGCTTCAAACCGCCCGTTTCGCGTCCCTCTGCACTACTGCCTTCAGCTACTGCTACTAAAGAAAGGCACGGAGAGTATTCGCGTTTCTACATCCAGTGTAGACATTTCCTGAAACTTCCATCCGGACTGATTACTCCGAAAACTTTTCCCGTCTGACATGGGGTGAAGTCTGGATTGTGGAACCGGGCAAGAAATTCCGATGGTTGATCACGACATTCACAAATCATTTCGTCACAAAACGTGTATGGGATGCCATAATCCCGTTTTTGAATTTCCGCTTTCAGTTCCGCCCATTCCTCTCTGGAAAGCGTTAAATCCAGACGATTGCGGGCACGTCCTTCCGGCATAACAGCTCCGATCTGAAGGGATGACGCTCCGGAAACCGCGGCCGCGACAATCATGGCAGACTGTCATAAAATCCCTATTTTTTTCTGACAAGAGCGAAAATCCTCACGCGCGCGTAACGGGGGTGCATAAATTCCTCACGTTCACGCCGCCATCGGTTCCCGTCGATAACCGTGAAGCAAGCCACCAAGAAATGAAACCTCTCTGACCGGGGCATTCATATCCTGAGGATACGGTTTGACCATTTTTCCGCCAAGCCCGGCATGGGGACGATAATGGTTCCAGTATTCAAGATATTCCTTGACCGCCAGCCGAAGTTGCCGTTCTGAAGTAAAAATAATCTTGTTCAGACACTCTGTCTTGATCGCCCGAATGAAATTCTCCATGCGGGCATTCATCTGCGGTGTGAACGGCGGCAGCCTCTTGATTTGAACCCCAATAGATTCAAAAACAGAATCGAATCTCTTGTTGAAAAGCGGATCGCGATCATGGATCAGGTATTTTTTCCCCAGCATGAAACCGTCCCACATATCGCACATGTTTCTGGCAATCTGTGTAGTCCAGTTGCTGTCAGGATTATGAACAATACCTCCCAGGCATACTTCCCGGCTGCCGATGTCCATAAAAAACAGCAGGCTCTCACGAACCAGTCCGAATGGAGTCAAACGTTCGACCTGAGCAAAATCCGTTGACGTGGTTACATACTGCTGCGTTTCGATGAATTGAGACCAATCTCCGCGTAATCGCCGTTCAGGATCAGGAACGATACCGTTCACTTCAAGGATATGCCGAATCGTTGTTGCGCTGACATTGTATCCCAGATACCGCATTGTTCCGGCAATGTGTTCATATCCCCAATCGGGATTGCTTTTCGCCAGCTGCAGGACTCTTTCAACTATTTCCGGAGAGACGGGCTTCCTGCCCCGCTTCTTCTGACCGTCATTGACACTGTTATATTTCGCTCCCACCAGATCCGAATACCATTTTCGGATTGTTCCGGGAGCCCATGTCGGTTCTATGGCGGCAAGCAGAAAATCATTCAATTCTTTGCCTTTTTGAGCCAATCGGCGTTTGTCGGATTCCGTCAGGATTGGGCGTTCCTTGCCCGTCAGCGAAGCCAGATGCTCCTCGTAGATGCGGAGCTTCTCCGCCATGTAGTCATTCATTTTCTGCATATTCTCAAGAATTGTCCGCAGATCCCCGTCTTTCACATCCTGCATGAACGAAAACAGTTTATTGACTGTTTCATTGACCTGTTTACTGTTCATATTGTAATCGCTCCATCAACGATTTGGCTGCTGTATTTTTCAGTTAATATACAGCAGGGGGTATCCGGTTGCGAATGCGATATGAGAATTTATACACCATCCTGGAAATCCCCGATAGTGTTGATTTAAATTCCTCCGATAAGCGGATGATTCAAAAACTGAATCGCCGGACGTCCGAGGTCATCATACTCAAACACTTCCACAACGTTTTCGCTCTTGCGCAGGAATGGCGCGGGGACGTAGAGCGTGTTGAACGGACCATTCTTGTCGTAGCGGCCAAGGATAACACCGTTGATGCGGCAGAAACCGCGGTTTCCTGCGGGGATGTGCAGAAAGGTGTCCGCTGGAGTATCCGCAATTTCAAATTTTGCCCGGAAAAAACCCATGTTATTCCTTACGGGAAATTCCGGAAGTGGGCCGTAGGCGAGTTTTGAGGTGTCTTCCATCGGCATGACAGCTGTGGTCCAGCCGTGCTGAAACTGTTGTCCGTTGAGGATGACGCCGTCGGTGATGCCTTTGCGGTTGTGCTCAATGTTGCAATAGAAATTTGTGCGGCCACGGTTTTCCACGACGATCTCAAGCATGCCGCCGTCACCGGTTTCAATCGTAAACGATTCATTGTCTTTCCAGATGTGTCTGATGAATTTACCATTGTAGTAGACCCAGCCGCGGTCGTTGAGTCCGAGAACCTTGACCGGAAGTTTGAACGACTGCGATTCCAGGTGTGTTGTGTAACGCACAAAACCGTAGTCGCCGTCGATCTCTTCCATTGTCAGCGGACAGGCGGATTTGGTCGCATGCAGAGAGAGTGCATCCAAATTTCTGGAGAGCGGAGCAAACTCGGTCAGTGCAATTTCACCGTATGCTGCTTTCGGCGTATCCGGCGGAATAGGTGTATTGATGGAGAACTCCGGATTGTATTTCGCGAATAGCGGCCGGTACATGCGGTAGAGTTCGCGGGTGTCACCGGCTTCGCTGACGGGCGCCGCGGTGTCATAGCTTGTGATGAGCTGGCTGTACCAGCCATCGAGACTGAGCATCGCACCGTTCAGGAAGCCGAAGTTCGTTCCACCGTGAAACATATAGAGGTTGATATGTGCGCCCCATTCAAGAGCTTTGCGCAGGTTTTCGACGATCAGAACTGGGTCACGCGGGCGGATCGGTTCTCCGGTGCTCATGTGCTGTCCGTTCCAGTATTCCACGATGAACTGCGGCATCTCGGGTTGTTCCGACTGATTGAATTCCAGTTGCGGAACGGGGTTCTCGCGTCCGCACATCAAGGTGCGCCAGACTCCATCGGGTATTTTGTTGGAAATGCGTGTGTCGCTGTCGCCGTCGGCGGCGATGACGACATTCTGATAGCCGCTGTCATCGACAAGTTTTTTCAGAAAGTTGTAGTAGACCATGTCGTTGCCGTAGGAGGCGTAGCCGTTTTCGATCTGGAACATGATGATGTTGCGTGTGTAGAACTCCTTAACCTGTTCAAAAACGGCTTTGAAATAGCGTTCCACAAAGCCCATGTACTGCGGTTCTGAACAGCGCAGACGCAGACCTTTGACCGCAAGCAACCATGCGGGGAATCCGCCGAATTCCCATTCGGAGCAGATGTATGGACCGGGACGCAGCAGAACTTTGATTCCAAGCTCATCCGCAAGTTCGAGAAACGCGCGGACGTCGAGCATGCCGGAGAAATCGAATTTTCCCGGAGTGCGTTCGTGAAGGTTCCACGGCATGTAGGTTGCAACGGTGTTGAGTCCGCACGCCTTGAGTTTGAGCAGACGGTCGCGCCAGTACTCGCGCGGAATGCGGAAGTAGTGCATTTCGCCCGAAAGAATGCGGAACGGTTTGCCGTCGAGGAGAAATTGTTTATTCTTGATTTCAGTTTTCATCGTTTGCCTTTCAGTGATAAGTCGGTTTCATCCTCCGCACGGAGGATGTAGTAAAGCGCGAAGTCCTGATCGTTTGCCCACGGGTCGAAAAATTCGCCGCGCCGGGCGGGAGCGATTTCGGAGCCGTCCGGATTCAGCATGGTCACCGAATACGGATGCAGATAGGCGCAGGACGCCGTGCCGTCCGGGAAGAACAGACACAGCAGATTACGCAGAGTCTTTTGGGTCTGCATGCGGAGCGCGTCGTCGCCGGTTCCTTGCGCATGAAGGAGGGATGCATAGGCGGAAAGACAGCTCCAGTAGTGAAGCGTGTCGCCGTAGAGCGCCCGTTTGCCGAACCAGTAGTCGTCCCAGTGGCGGATCGGCAGATTGTTCCATTTGTGGTCGGGCTGGTCTCCGTTGAAACGCTTCAGAATTGCGGCGTGTTTCTTTGCCTCTTCAAGCAGCGCCGGATCCCGTTCAATGAGGTTGTAATACGCGGAAAGAATCGACAGCGCGGGAGTGACGATTGTCTGTTCGAATCGAACTTCATGCGGAGGATAGAGAATTCCGTTTGCGCGGATGTTTTCAACATGTGTCCGGACGAGTCCGGCTAGTTCGCGCGCCGTTTCGGTTTTGCCTGCGTCGCGGATTGCTTTGACGGCGTCGGAAAAGACGCTTCCGTTCGAATAGAATGTTGCTCCGCCTTTGCCGTAGTAATTGCGGATGGAACGTTCGATCCGGACAAGATAGCGGTCCTCTTTGTAAAGACGGTGCATCTCCAGCCAGAAGGTGATGAGCCACGGCGCGTTGTAAAGACGTTTGAATTTGGCGTTCTTGCCGATGTTGTTGCAGACTTCTCCTGTTTCGGTGTCGAAGACCTCGCGGAGAAGAAACTGTTCGAACAGCTTCAGCGATTTTTCCATTTCATCGTCGTGTTTCCGCTGGAGGCGTCGCGCGATGAGCAGGCCCATGCCGAACCGTTCGCGGCAGGCGTTGTGGTTGGCATTCGCATAGTCGAAATACGGCGCGTTTTCTTCGCAGTCGTAGATCAGATACGCGCCGCAGAGCGGGCTGCGCGGGTCGGTCATCTGCTGATTGCGGATGATGAAGCGGATCCGGCGGTCGACAACCGTTTCCAGATCTTCCGAAACAAATCCGTTCGCACGGAAGACGCGTCCGTTGATCCGGAATTCAAACTTGTGTTCTCCGGTTTTCTCCGGCGCATAATCGACAAGAACGGAACTGTCTTCGATGCGGAACGGAATTTTGTTTCCGTTGCAGAAAACTTCCGCCGTTTCCGGTTTTGCGCTGCATTCCGCCGTGACGCGGAACCGTTCATCCGGAAAGACGGTTTCCTGTTCAAATGAAAGATATGCGGAGTTCGGACGCTTCAGCAGTTCATGCTTGAACGCGCCCGCCGGAAATGCGGCGAGCTCCCACTCCAGAACCTTTGTTTCGCCCGGGAGAAAATGCGACGGCGCGGGATGCAGAATGAAATCTCCGCGGTCGTTGCTGATCTCCTTCGCAACACGGCGGACGCTGTACGAGTCAAGCGAACCCTGCGTCAGAATGAGTGCGAGTTCGGTGTGGAATTCGCCCATTTTGAGCGCGTGAACATATGAGTTTTCTCCGCCGCACCAAATATGCGCATGACAGCGGCTTTTTTCGCAGGTTCCGGCATCGGTGTGGTTGTCGTTGAATGTGGCGAAGACACCGAGTTCGCCGCGCTGGAAATAGAGATCGTATGGGGCGGTGTTGCGGAAAATGAAGCGTTCCCGCAGAAAATCGCCGCCCATGCTGCGCTCAACGGTCAGTTCGAGAACGTCGCGGCGGTAACGGGAAACGGATTTGCCGTCTTTCTGCTCCGCTCCGAGGAACTCCATTCCTGCGGGGACGCCCCAGGTGCCGAGCCCCTCGATCCAGTTCATGCGGTCGGCGTCGTTCTTGAGAACAAGCGATTTCAGACCTCCGTTGTCTGAATTGAATTCAACTGAGAATTTGCCGTTTTCCATTTTTTTCAATTCTTCCGCGTATGTGCCGGCAGCAAAACTCAATATCGCAAAGAGAATGCCTGTTTTCAACTTCATTCCGCACCGAAAACGTTTTTGACCGCCTGAAGAAATCCGTAACCGTACTGCGTGTCGGGTTCGAGATACGCGCCTTCGGTCCATTCGTTCCAGCAGGAGATTTTGATCATCTGGCCGCGGGATTCATCGGAGTCGAGAATGTTTTTGGCGAACTGGAGTTCTTCCTGAAAGCGTTCCGGCGTGTTGTTGACGACCACCGGGCCGAACGGATAGTTGCGGTTTTCGAACATGTCCGACTGCACCGTGCGCGGGGAGGAATCCCAGCCGGTCAGGACGTTGGGGTTGAACGCGCACTTGAGATGCTTGTTGAACACAAGCGGGATATAGTGGTTGTTTTTCGCCCACTTTGCATAGTCGGTTGCGGGGAAATCGTCCTTGTAGCCCCAGCCGTAGGAGGTGATGCTGTCGACGGTGAGGGTTTCGATGAAGTGATTGATTCCGGTGAAATCGTGTTCCGGCGATTCGAGTGCGCGCCAGACATCCGGGAGCGCTTCGAAGACGGTGGAGATATGCAGTTTGCCGAGCCCGGCTTTCTCTACTTTATCGCGGAATTCGCGGATGAGCGCGGCGGCGGTATCAAGTCCGCCGACCTCTTCAACGAGTGCGCCGAGACGGTAGAGCATGAAGTAGAGCGAGCCGTCGGAGAGACGCAGATAATTCGGTCTCCCGAGGAAGTTTTTGATGCAGTAGTCCGTGCAGTCGCGGAAGGTTTCGGGATTGACTGCGCCGCTCCAGTTTATTTCCGCCGGCTTCCAGTAGCTTCCGGGGTGCGCGTAGATCGGGTTGTGGTTTGCCCACATGATGGCGAATTTGATGTCTTCGCAGTTCGGTGCTTTGAGGAAGCCCTCTTCGAGCGCGCGGTGGCGGTACGGTCCGTCGGAGAACCAGTACCAGTCCCAGATGAACGCATTGACTCCGTAGGCTTTTGCGGCGGAGATTTTCTGTGCCATGACATCGGGTTCGGATTCATCCTGATATCCCCAGAGGGGGACTTTCGGCTGCTGATGTCCGGGGAAACGTGGCGTGGCGTACTGCGCGACGCGCCATTCGGTCCATCCTTTTCCATGGAGATCTTCGACGCGCGGGTCGCAGTGCCAGTTCGGGAAGTAGTAAGCCGCAACAAGCGGTTTCCGTTTCATGATGAGAGTTCCTTTCTGTCAGCGTTCCAGTTCGTAAGCGAAAACCGCTTCGGGGAACGCAAAGTTGTCAAGATTCAAAATGTGTTTTCCGTTTTCTTTCGTCACCGGAAGAGAGCCGATGCGCTCGCCAGCGCAGTTCAGCGCATAAGCTTTCCATTCGCCTTTGAGATTCAGCGTGACTTTTGCGATTCCGTGCTGCGCAAGGAAGGGCGCCTTGCCCCAGTTCTCCAGACGGTCGCAGTCTTTCGTCGCGAACTCCATTCCGGTCGCCTGGGTGTTGGTGAGATGAATCAGAGTGAAACGCCGGGCGTTGTCCAGAGATTTGGCATCAACGGGAAGCAGAGCGAAAACACCGAAGTCGTTTTTGTTTTCGACGGAGAAATTTTTGCCGTCGAGTTTCCGGACGGTTCCGGTAGCCAGCACTTCGCCGCCGGGTGCGGTGACGCGGAAGGTTTTCCGTTTGCGGATCAGTTCAAGCTGACCACCGGGTGCGGTGAAACGTCCGTTTTCCGCATCGTAGCATCCCTTCGGAAGCAGACCGGCTTTGAGCAGATTGGCGATCAGAGCTTTTTTCGCCGGGAACGTTTTCTGTGATTGAGCGGCGCCGATGCCGAGATCGATCAGCGCGGCGTATTCCCCTTGCGCGGGAAGCTCTGTGACGAGTCCGATCTGAGCAAGGAAACCGAGGTCGTTGAACGGAAGCGGACTTTCCGCGTCGCCGTCTTTGCGGAACGGTTCGGTCGCGATTCCGGCGAAGCGTGTTTCCGCCGGACGGATTCCGGCGTTCAAGAAGAGCTGTGCGCCGATTCTCTGCGAATACGCCTTGACCGGGTCGTTGGTGATGTCGAAGAAGCCTGCCGTGTGGGTCGGCTTCTGCGCATACGGCAGCCAGTGCGCGTAGGCAAACGGGAAGAGAGCGTCCCAGTTCTGAAATGCTCCGTATGCCGCCATCAGCGCGGGACCGACGGCGCGGTAGAGGTTCGGATTCGCATATCCGAATTCAGTCACAGTGAAGCCTTTGCCGTACAGACGGGACGGGAAGAGCCGGCCGGGGATTCCGGCGAGCGCGCCGAGCACATTCCGCTGGTCTGCAAGAACCGGAAGTTTCCAGGGCGTTTCCGCAAAACGGGGATGATCCCAGTAGCCGTGGTTGTCGACGAAGTCATAATGTCTGCGGTCGGCGGAAAGCGTGAGATTGTTGCGGTAGTTCTGATCGGAAAGAAGCGTGCCGCATCCGATTTTCCGCAGAGCCGCCTTCATCTCTTCGAAGCGCGTGACGGCGCGGAAGGAGATGAACTGCTCAAAGCTCTTGTCCGGATTGGATTTCTTCCATTCCGCGAATTTCTCCCGGTACATTTTTTCGCTTCGCGGAGTTGCGCCCCAGACGCGTCCGGGATTCGCCTCGTTGACGAGCGAAAGGGTGATGAGTGCGGGATCGTCCTTCAGCGCGAGCCCCGTGTAGGGGTTGACGTGTCCGAGAAATTCGCCCGCCCAGCGTTTCCATTCATTGAACACGCGGTCATCGATATAGAACAGCGCTTTGTATTCGCGCACGTTCGAGATTTTCCCCAGATCGCCGAGCTCCGGCGCGGAGATGTTGTTACGCGAGACGTAAATGTCCGTGGTGTAATAGATTCCGCGTTTTTTCAGACAGCTCGCCAGGTAGTCGAACTTGTCCATGTTCGCGGCGTTGAGCCGGTCCGGAGCTTTCCCCGTGTGGTCGAAAAGCACGTCGTCGTGATGATGAAACCGGATGATGTTGAAGCCGAAGCTTGCAAAACGGTCCGCCATTTCCTCCGCGAGTTTTTTATCGGGGATCTGACTTGTTCCGACCAGATTCGGTCCGTAGAAGCGGACGGTCTTTTCCGGCCTGTCGCGGAAAACGAAATTTCCGTTTGCATTGCGGATGACCGGTCCGTATTTGCCTGCGGGAGCGTCAAGTTTCGCAGAAAAATCCAACGCGCTTCCGTGCTTGACATTGTGCGTATAGGTGAACGTTTTCCAGTCCTGATTCGCTTGGGCCTTGTAGGTGGATTTTGTGACGGAGCCGAGCTCTTTTCCGAACTCTCCTGTTTTGCCCTGCCGGATGCGCAGACTGATTTTCGATTTCTGAATTCCTCCGGTGTACGGCGTGTATCCGAGCCGGATATTGAATGTGGAGCCATCCCATTTGCGGTCGTCCTGAACGCGCAGATAGTAGTTGCCCTCAATCAGGATTTCGCCGTTTTTGACGGGGATGCGGAAGCGTTTTGCGCTTCCCGCATAGAGCGCTTCCTTTGTGAACTCTTTCGGGAACTGGTAAATTTCCCCGTCGACTTCAAAGGAGGTCCCGCGGTAGCGGGAAACCGGAAGCAGAGAGTTGAGGCAGAACGGTTTGACGAGAGTTCCGCGTTCCATTTCAACGGAGCTGACAACCCGTTCCTCTCCTTCGAGAGCGAGCGCGAGCTTTCCGGAGGTCCCGTTTGTGAATTCCATCTGGAAGAGCACGCCGTTTTCCGATTTGATCCTTTTGAAGATGTGGTGATCGACTGCTGGCTGCAGACCGTGCCAGTTTTCGGTGTAGGTCGTCGGAGTTGCGCGCCAGCCGTCGAGCTCAATATTGCCGTTGTCGAGCAGTTGCAGATTCCCGGCGGAGAGAAGTCCGGAGGCTCCGGCAAGCAGAAGAAACGTTGTGATTTTTTTCATGAAGAGACCTCAGTTTTGAGCCGTGTTGTTAAGAGAGCCGAGTTCTTTCCCGAACTCTCCGGACTTACCCTGGCGGATGCGCAGGCTGATTTTCGATTTCTGAATGCCGCTTGTGTACGGGGTGAAGCCGAGCCGGATATTGAATGAGGAACCGTTCCATTTGCGGTCGTCCTGTATCCGCAGATAGAAATTTCCTTCAATGAGGATTTCCCCGTTTTTTGAAGGAATGCGGAAGCGTTTGACTGTTCCTGCGTATATTACGGTCTTGTCGAATTCCTTCGGGAAATGACCGATTTTGCCGTCGGCTTCGAATTTCGTGCCTTCGTAAGCATCCACCGGGAGAAGTGTGTTCAGACAGAAGGGTTTAGCCAGAGTTCCGTTTTCCATATTGACGGAAGCCGTTGCGTTTTCTTCATTCTCCAATGCAAGCGCAAGTTTTCCGCTGACGTCGCCGGCAAAATTCATCTGAAACAGAACGCCGGATTCCGAATCGATTTTTTTGAATACCTCACGGCTGGTTGTCGGCTGAAGCGCCTGCCAGGATTCCGAGTAAGTGGTCGGGGTTGCGCGCCAGCCGTCAAGCTCGAAGTAGCCCTTGTCGTTCAGTTGCAGATCCCCGGCTGCGAGATGTCCGGAAACTCCGGCAAGCAGAAGAAGCGTTGTGATTTTTTTCATGATCTTGTCTCCTTTGATGAATTATTCTCTTGCCCAGAAGATTTTGAAATTGCCGTTGGATGATCCGGATGTGCAGCCGGGATAATAATCGCGGTGACTGACGACATGTCCGTCTGCAAATGTGTGGTTTGCAGTCAGTCCCGGGTGACGATAGGAGATATGTCCCGTTCTTGTATTGTCGGGTACGGCAATGGAGTATTCATAGCCGACAATGCATATCATATCCGCGTAAAGGAGTTTTTCGGACGGGCGTTTCAGTTTTGTGATCCAGCGGTTGTTTTTATATGTGGAATTCCAGTCTACAATCATGTGAACATTGATTCCGATTGCCTGGTTTCCGACTTTGTGGTACTGGAACGGGGCAACGGAAGGACATTGCATCGAGGGATCCACCGGTTTGTAAAGAGCTTCCGTTCCGCTTCCGCTGACAATGGTAAGGAACTCAGCGTCGCGGGTAATCGGCTTTTTGGTGATATAACTCCAGAGAATACTGAATTCCGACGGGTTCAAAGAACCGATCTGATGTTTGATCGGCAGACATCCTTCGTTGTCGTTGGCATACATCTGTGTGTAGAGACCGAGCTGTTTCTGATTCGAGGCGCAGGAGATCGCTCTGGCTTTTTCTCTTGCGGAGTTCAGGGCGGGCAGGAGCATGCCGGCGAGGATTGCGATGATCGCAATTACCACAAGGAGCTCTATAAGGGTGAAGTTACAGGTTTTGTGTTTTTCGGGTGAAATGGTTTTGGGGGCTGTTTGATTCGGTTTCATTTCTGTTTAACCCTCTTTTTGGGTTGGTTTGCGGGGTGGTTGGGAACTGAAGAGATTTTTTTGAAAGAGTCCTCCATGGTTTTTATTTTCGATAAGTTTTGTGGGCAGAAGGAGCAGCAGACGCGACTGTTCTCGCAGGAGCGGACGGTTCCGCAGGAAGAATGCGACGAAATCCTGAAGGCGATCCACATCAAAGTCGATATAGGCATCCAATTTTGGGCTTTCCTCAAGTTCGCGGATATGGGTGATGTACTCGGGATTGTTGAACATCAAACAATAGGTTTTCGCCTTGTCGCGCTTCAGCAACGGAGCAAGAACCACCCAAGGCGCACCGTTCTGGTAAAAATAAGCGTCGTAGTCCAGCTTGTGATCCGCGTAGAGACGGGGAAGTTCGCGTTCATCCCGGTAACGGACCAAGTCGCAGCGGACCTGCGGATAATATGCGGCGGCGTGTCCGTAGAAAATTGCTGCGCGCTCCGCCGAATCCGTTTGCTTCGTGTTTAGAAAGAGCGCGATGCGTCCAAATTTGCGGCAGAGAAAATCCGCCGCTTCCCGTGTGCCGCCGAGGTTGTCCGCTACAATATTCAGCTCCGTTTCGTGCGAATCGGGACAGAAGAGACCGATGCGGTAAATCGCGGGATTGATGTCGCGTGCAATCCGGGACATGTCACCTTTGTCGCCGGAGAAGATGACCGCATCGGCATCTTCAAGTTCCTTGCGGAGTTCTGCCGGATGTGAGCAGGAAGTCGTTTTGACGATCCGGTAATTCTCCAGTTTCAGCCGTTTCAGAACTTTGTCCGCAAGCCTCTCGGCGTAAAGGTTGTCGATAGAGACGTCAACCACGATTTTTTCTGTCGCGGTCCGGTTTTCAATCGTGTAGCCGTGGATGTTGAGAAGACGGATCAGCATTTCCCGCGTCTCAGGTTTGACGCATGGATCGCCGCGCAGCACCCGGAAGAGTGTTCTCCGGGAATAGCCATTCTGTTCCGCAAGTGCTTTCAAGGTCGGTCTTTTCATGAACATCTCCTGCTATTTCTTATTTAATTATACTCGAAAAAGAGAAGAAAACAAGAAGGGGAAAGAGAGAATTTTTGTCACGATAGTGCCAAATACTGCGTGTTTTTCCAGATTGTCCCATTGAAATGAGCGCTGAATAAGAAGACTCTATAGTAAAAAGATACTCGAAAAAGTCTTGACAAAACTTGAATTTGAGGAAGTTTCCGGTATATTTTCATTATGGTATTACCGGAATTTACAACATTGGCAGAGGCGCGAGACGCCATCCGAGATCTGGCTGAGGAAGTTGAAAAACTCAGCAATGAGCTGGCATGGTTCAAACGCCAGATGTTCGGTTCCAAAA
>OLGD01003944.1_pt1 | contig 13040 bp, 9 predicted proteins | sample 1605311 | NCBI WGS metagenome assembly OLGD01 (sample SAMEA3888917, study PRJEB22519) | human gut metagenome | biome: human gut; feature: human-associated habitat; material: faeces | place: Denmark | collected 2010 | reverse complement strand
AAGACGGTTCCAAGTATGGCTCCGGTCTGGTCGTTTACATTGGACACCTTCACTCTGAGATACATTGTATCATTTGTCTTGTACTTGCTGTCCTTATTATAATCAATCAAAACATTCACTTCATCCAGACGAGTATATAACTTCTTCTGTTTCAGAACCTGAACCGTCAGAGGTGCTACTTTGTCATTACTATTATTCATGATCTTGTAAATAATATCCAGGGTCTTACTGATAATAGCTTCAGAACCGGATGGCGTGATCAGTGTAGAATGGTTTTCATTGGAATTAGAACCATCACTTACCAGTGTTACATTCTTCTCATCTTCACCGTCGGTACCGGAATGGTGGGTATATGAAACATCTTCCGCCGTAAAAGGCTGGTTCTGGTTATTGGTATCAAAGAAGTTGGCGGAATAACCATACTCCACATACTTATCTACCCCGAGATTTGTATTCTGATTTCCACCTAACTCAGCCGGATAGAATGTCAGGGCATTCCACAGATAATAACTCTTTTTCTTGTTAAAATCCGAGATACTGTCGGAAGTAGCCAGCGGCCTTACATAATAGCCGGTTGTCTTGGCTGAGTAGTCATTGATACCAGAGGTAGACTTCAATTTTACTGTCTGGATATACGGAAGAATGTCCTCCATAAAACTCCGCTTGACACCATCACTGTGTCTGGCCAGAAGGTCAAACTGGATACTGACAAGGTACAGTTTTGCCACATTATTCAAGGCACCATTCATCTGGTAGTTCTGACAGTCCTTTGACATATACATGGTAGTTTCTTTGGACGAGCTGTTTCCGTCTACACCATTTCGAAGCATACTTCCCACTTTCTGGGTCCACACAAGGGGAAGGTTTTTATTGGTACTGATACGCTTCATGATCTTCACGCACAGATCCCATTCCAGATCATTTGTCTCAAAGGTTGGAAAATCTGCTTCCTGATTAAAATCATAATCTTTTTCGCCCATCCAGAATTTATGATACAGCTCATACACATTTTTAATATTACTTGTATCTGTCTTGTGGAAGGATGAAATGTATACCATGTCCGCTCTCTCTACCATATCTACTGTGGCACTTGTATCGTCTTTGGACATTTTATTCAGTTCATCCGGCGTCACACATACTACCTGAAGATTAAAATTTTTGCAATCCTTCTCATTATTAAACTTAAACAAAGACCGTTTCAGTACTTCATTGGCTTTCAAGTTATAATAGCAGTAAGTATAATAGGACTTTTTGTCACCCTTGTCATAGTTAAACTCATATGTCTGAATGGATGCGTTGTATTTCACAGTATAAACTGTCGTAAATTTAGACTGCATGATCACACGACCATACTTGCTTTCATATACACTGACCGGGATATAATAACCGGTATCCTTATAATACTGCCAGAAATTATCATTGGATGTCAGTTCTTTTCTGTCTGCCGGAATCTGGGTCACATCCGTTACATACTTCCACTGGTTCTGGCTGCTGTCAGAACTTACTGTCAGTTTAGAAATGTTGGCATTTACTATCTGGGACCATTCATCCTGCAGGGCATAATCCCCCTTGCCGGCTCCCACATAATAAACATAACCACCATAGATCTGGTCTAACACTTCCTTATTTGCTTCTTTGCTGATCTGCCAGTTTTTATCATCTGAAAGTCTGGCTGCCTCTACTGCTTTACCTGTGCTGTCTAAGCGAAATAAAGAAGGATATTTTGCCGCCAGCTGCTCGATGGTCATTTTTTCGTCTTTGACAGACTGATAATCCTCGTCTGCAATGCTTGGCGTACTGATGGTATATGAATAATCTTTGGAATCAGTCTTATTTACGCTCCAGTTACCGTAATCTGCTTTTGCTTCATCTGTGATGGCATTTCCCTGATCGTCACTGCCGGCCAGCACACTCTGATTATCCTCCACCAGATTTGCTGACGAATAATTCCACTGATTCTGGTTCTGTCTGAAGGTTAATTTATCCGATGTGACCGATTTCTCATAATGGACTTCCGAACCTACTGTCTTTTTCTTTTTGGTCCAGTTATATTTATCGGTAAGAGAAATGTCCCGGATGGCTTCTCCTTCTAAGTCTTTCTTAAAAAGATCCGGATACTTCTTGGCCAGCTGCGGAACGGTCAGATTGTTATAATCATCTTCCGTAATCTGGTCACTGTTTAATTTCACAGTATAATATTTACCGGTGTAGATCATCTTGACGGATTTTTTTTCTTTATCATTTCCCTTGTCTACATCGTCTTCATAACTGTAAATGTCATAATTAAAATCTACCATCCAGTTGCCAAACAGATCCTTGATATTATAGTTGTCCATGTTCTGCTCTGTGATAGACGCATTTTTCGCCTTGCTGGCATCAATGCCGATCTGCATTACATCAAAGGGATATTTATTATTATCAGGATTCAGATAAATCATCTGCTGCATGGCCTTATCCGGCACAATCTCCAGGATAATAAATGGATTGGAATCGGTTCCCTTAGTTCCTACGCAGGTAGGTACTTTATCATTTAAAGGTGTGGCTCCGGTACCCTGTGAGCCTTTTTTATTACCACCTTCGTCTGTTACAAATACATCGTTGCTGTCCATTACTTTTACCGGATCACTGTCTGTGTCTCCGGTATACTGCAGATAAGTAGACTCTTCACTATACTTGCCGAATACATGTCCGGTCTTTAACAAAACCAGTCCCAGAGTACAAACCGCTGTAACCCCAAAGATCCATGCAACTTTACGAGACCATTTTCTTTTTTTCATGTTTTGTCGCCTCCTATTATTTTCTCAAACTGATATCCCTCTGACACTTATAACTTACATCATCTTTTTTCATTTCCAGTTCTACACTAAGCCGGTTTGTGTGGCTGGAAGATGTAACTGACTTTTTCTCACATTTAAGACTGGATACATTCTCAGCCATTAAATGCTTTTTATCGGCGGCAAAGGATGGGACAAAATGTTCCACATCACTTTCTTGTCCGGCCTCTTTGGCCAGATCATACTTGGATGCAAAATAAATGTTGCCATCTTTTTCCCAGTAAAAATAAGTATCCGTAGCCGAAACTTTTCTCTCTGCGGTTCCTACATTCTGCACCGTCTTTTTCACAATGGTAAGGAGTTTTGCTGAATCACTCCAAACGGCACTATCCGCTTCCATGGTATAAGCACTGATATGGTTCATGGCATCTTTTGCCTGTTCCTGCAGATCCACTCTCTGCTGTGTACGTCTCATAGTAGATGTACAAAATCCCATGATCATCATGATGGCCAACATCACGATGGAAGAAGCAGCAAGGGCGATCAGCATTTCAACCAGTGAAAAACCCTCTTTACTTTTTTGTTTCATGGTTTATCCCCCTTTTTCCTTCTTTAATCAATGAAATGTCTGCCGGTGTCCTTTACAACGGTAATGGAATACGTTCTGCCATTATCATCGGTAACCGCAATCTTTGACGGCGGTACATATGTGTTGCCACCGTCTGTAACGGTAGCAAAGGCACCATCCTTTTTGCGGATCGTAAAGGAATACACATCCCCGCTTCCAAGCTCTGTACTGTCTACCTGGATCTTCATATTATCTTTACCGATTTTATGTCCGGTGTCATCCGGCGTGCAGGAAGCACTTCCGTCGTACTTTATGTAGAAATCACCGTCATATCGGTAAAGATGCATATACGCGGTTGTATTCTTGGACATATTCAATGTTTTTAATTCTGAGAAAGCGCTGTTTATCTCCCCTGTCATCTTTCTGGCATCCGCCTGGCTGATATAATTCAGACTAAAGGCAGAAAGTCCCACAAGAATCCCCATGATGGCAATAGTGATAACCAGTTCTATCAGTGAAAATCCATCTTTCTCTCTCATTTTCTGTCCTCCTTCCCGCATCAATAAGCATTCTTAACCCAGTTCTGGTAGAATACACATTTATTCATTTCTGTTGTATCCTGTGACAAGCCTCCATTAAAGGCATAGAAATACTTGGCAAATTCATCATCATATTTGATTTCTTCCAGCAGATTGCCAACGGTGATCATATCATACTCCAGTTTATGGTTCCCTGTTACGGTGACTTTGCCGCTGGCTAAGATCAAACCTTTGAAATCTGCATCTACCGTCACATCTCCTTTGACGATCAAAAGCCCACTGTCTGCCGAGGTAACATTCCGGTCACCGTTTACCACCGTAACACGACCGATCGGGTTGCCGTCTTTGTCACTGTAATCTTTGAATACAGTGCTGTCCACTTTGGAAAAATCAATGATCCTTGATGATACTAACGGAAGATCCAGCGAATCATCCAGACGGATATTGGTATCTCTTCCTGTTCCTCCGGAAGAAAGCAAGGTTTTGCACTTACCAAGGTAATCCATGGCAATCTTTCTTCCATCCTGTAAAAGGTTTTCTCTCGGTGCTCCTGAACTATTGTAATAGTTGGAACTTTGAATACTACTGCCGGCTGACGCCTCGTAGTTATAAACAATATTGGCTGCGATCAGACACAGATTGCCGGAAAACTTCGTTTTTCCCATATCCGGCACACTAAGGAAGGACTGTGCCCTCTCTTTTAACTTACTCTGATTTTCTATAATATTGCCACTTTCATCTTTGATTTCCACTACGCCGGTATAGTAATCTTTAAAGTACTCGTTTGCCTTTGCCTCACTGGCAAAATTCAAAAATAAGTACACATAATCGCCACTGGCACCATGAATGTAGTTGGCAATATATGGTTTTGCAGGATTCAGATAATCCTTCAGGGCTGCATTGCTTAGCAAATTGGCTTTTACATCACTTTCTACCGTAGCTGTCAATTCCGGGATCGCCATGGGATTGTGGTCCACCGATTCCGGAATACAGGAATCCGGAACCAGATATGCCAGCTGGTTACTCTTGATTGAAAGAGATTCACCGGTAAGGATATTGGTCGTAGTAGAAGTATAATCCGATTTGTTCTGGGATACAAACGCTCTTCCTGCCAGAATCATCTTGTCCAGCGAATTGGCATTGAGAGTCGTATTCAGGCCATTTACAAGAATAGCACTGCTATACTCAGAATTTAAGCCCTCTCCTTTTGAAGAGTCATTTTGTTCATTGTAACTATATCCATAATACTTGCCGCCAAGATTTACGGTAGCATTGTTATCCTGGATATCCAGATCATTACTGATATAGGCATTTTCATTCAATGTAACTTTTGTCTCCAGAGAAGAATCCGATCCATATTTTAAAAGGCGGATATTCTGAAGCCATAGATCACCAATGCCGCTTTCGCCATTCAGATTCAATACAGATCCGGTGTAAGCATCAAGATTTCCTCTGGAAATAATGGTCTTACTGTTAAAATTCACCAGACTCTGTGTGCCAATGTCAATACCGGTATCTTTGTTTCCGGTGTAAACATTTCCAATAAACTGTGTCCCGATATTGGCATTCTGAACCTTTAACTGATCGTCATTGATGACAATGTAATTTTTTATCTCGTTCAGGGTTGAATCACCCTCAAATTTATAATCCGGTACCTGGAATACAATATCTGACTGGATGGATGAACGGTAATCTGTATCATCTGTATAATCTACCAGAAGATTTTTGATGGTCAGAGTATACCCTGTCTTGTCATCATAGTTGGTTACAAAGCAAAGATTGGTTCCCGGTACCGTCTGTACTGCATCCGGTTTCTTTGTCAGTTTCTTTACTACATCCAGGCTGCATGTAACCGCTGTTCCCAGGTTATTCTTAATATCGTCTTCTGAATATGTCATACCTCCGCGAAGCACCGTTGCCAGTCCGCTTAAATATTTCTTTGAATATACATCTTTCATATTCTCAGACTCTTTTGTATAATTCTCCAGTACATCCGTATAAGCCGTTTCACTGGCTGTATCTGCATACTCAAGTAATCCGGTACGGACTTCTTCCAAAATCCCCTCTGTCTGATAGAAATTATCGGAAGAATACTTCTCTACAATGACCGTTGACATATAGCGTGTGGCAATGGTCAAAATCGTAATTCCCAGAGTTGCCAGAAAAGTAACGCCGATAATAACAGAAATAAAGGAAGCACCTTCTTTCCCCTCAAAAAGGTTCTTATAAAATTTTCTGTTCTTCAGCCATTTAATCATACTATCGTTCTCCTTTCGATGTATCCAGATGAACTACTCTTGTATCATCATTAAACACCGTTGCTGATTCAGGATAAACATCCACTGAAACAGCGGCAATCCTCTTGCCAGAAGCCTGTTTCTCAATGAAATCTGTCTTTGCCGTGATACCGGTACAGTTGATTCCATTGGTATAATAATTCATCCGCTGGGCTGTCCCTGTTACAGATATACTGAGGGAATAGCCACTGGTGGGAGCCATTACCTTCTTCTGACAGATCATATATACATTTACCTTTTCTGCTTCTGTGGCAAGGATGGATGGATCACAGTCCACTTTCACCTCTTCTGCCCCTGTGTCCTTGGTAATGTTGTAGAAAAGGTATATATTTTCTAATTTACTTTTTTCTATCTTTGTGTCGTTTAACACACTGTCAAAATCTGCACCCTCGTAACTGTAACGGTAAAAACATTTTACTGTATATACATCACTGTTAGAAGGATCTACCCCTAACTGGATCCAGATCACTCTGGTCATATTAGTTTTAATTTCAGACTGGGTCTTGTCCGGATGATCCGCGAGAAAATGACTAACCGCCACATCTGCCTGATCCGTCTCAGAAAGGACCACATTTTTAGGTGAATAAATTTCTTTTAACTGCGGAGTCTCAAATTCATTGAATTTTGAATCGGTGGTATCACCTGCCGAATTCACCCGGCTGTATTCATAATCCACGGTCACCTTTACCTTAAACTTCTCACCATCTTCCGTCACTTCTTTGGTAAGATGGGATTTGTGATCGGATCCGGCTGCCTTTGAATCCAATGTCCAGCCCGCCTGAGTGGATAAAACATCCTCCACCTCTTCAAAATCATCACAGTTATTTACTTCTTCCGCTACTGCCTGTCCTGCCGTTGTGGCCTTCTGGGTATGCTTTCCTCTGGAAGTAAATACCGATGCGTCTGAAAAGTAAGCCAGGATCGGCAGGGACAATAACGCCAGCACAGCAATGGCGACGATCACTTCCACTAAGGAAAAACCTTCCTTCATGCTTTTCATATATCCCTACCTCCTTGACTTATTTCTGTAATGCACCGAAGATGCTGTCTGTTCCAATGACAATACCGTCGATCTTCGGTTCTATATATGGATTTCCGTTTCCATTGATCTCATAATAGTTAATGGTAGCCGTTCCTGTCAGTTTACCGCTGGTAGCATCAAAGGTATAACTCAGATTAGAAATCGACATATGTTCCTTGTTGTCACGGACCCAGTCCACCATGTCCATGATCTGGCTCATGTTGCCGGTCATATCCACCTCATACTTGGTGTATTTTCCTACCATCTGGCTCAATGTATCTACCTGCTGTTCCGGTGCTTCTTCCACCGCACTTGGTGAAACCGCTTTCTGGCCGGAACCGTTGTTTTCTGTCTGCTCAGTAGAAACAAATTGTCCTTTTTCAATAAACTTCTGGGATTCAGAAGGCCGGATCGCTGTAACACGCACACCGCTGTCAACCATCATCTGGTATACATTGAAGATCGCCTTCTGCTGAGTCACAGTTGATGGATATTCTTTAACATAATTTTCTGTATCCGTCTTGTGCTGTTCGGAAGTCTGCTTCATCTGATTTACCTGCAGCTGCAGGTCGCTGAGATACTCTACCTGTCTTTTCAGTTTCTGTGACTGGGTATCCAGTTCTGTTGCCTGATCCTGATTTCTCTGGAATACGAGGAAAAAGGAACAGATCAAGATCAAAAGGCCCAGGCCGATCAAAATGATTTTTTTCTGCATTACTGTCAACTTATCCATTTACTGCACCCCCTGACTGGCATTTGTATCTGTGATCGCATTGACATTTTTATACTTAAAGGTCAATGTGTAGTTATACTGTCTTCTGCCTGTATTTTCATCCTCTGTTTCTGCCACTTCTTTGATGGTAACATCTTTAATATTGTCTACCTTGTTCATCTGTATCTGTGTCAGAGACAAAGAAGAAAGTCTGTCGTTGCAAGAAGCACTCATGGTAACCGCATCTTCATCGGACTGAATACTCTGGATCTTGAAACTTTTTGGCACCATTTCTGAAAGTTTGTCGATCAACTCATGGAAATGATTATTGTTTGAGTTTGTATATGTTTTAATGTTGCTCATAATATTGTACTGGTTTTCCACATCCGTCAGTTCATTGTACTGATCTTCTACCGGTGCCAGTGCATTCTTTCTGGCCTGCAGTTCATCGTGGTTACTGGATGCAGTCATCAGTTCAATAATGGAAAATCCGCTAAGCACAAGACTTACCAGTACCAGACCGGCAAAAATTGCCAGTGCGCCGGTAAGGCTTCCTTTTCTTGCATTTCTGAGAGCCATGGATTTTGGAACAAAGTTCAGTGGTGAAAATACGGAACCAAAGCAGTTCAAATACTGCAAAATAGCCGCATCAATCACGATCTTTTTGTTAAACCGTACGCCTTCCAATTCAGTAGGCGTTGTCACTTCCACACTCAACTCGCTGGATAAAAGTTCATGAATACCGGCAATGCTGCATCCAACACCCACACAGATTACATTCTGGATCTCTCTGTCTTTGTACTTGGAGTTATAATACTCGATGACACGGGCGATGTTGCTGACCAGATATTCTCCGTTATTGGTAATCTCAATTCTTTTGGCTGTAGAGAAATCTCCGGAAGGATTGGCCGCATTCATGCTGTGGACCAGAACTCTCTGAGAAGAAAGGACTTTGTATGCTTTTTCATAATCGTCTACACCAAAAACCGGTTCCTGGATCATGGCATCTGTAAATACCGACACACCATATGGGATAACTCGCTGCAGAAGCATTTCATTGGAGGTAACCACATTGACCAGTGTAGAATCACGGTTGATCTGAATACACATGGTAACAGAATTCTTTACCTGGCGGCTCATGATCTGGAAGATACTATTTCCATCTCCCTCCACGGAGATCACATTCATCTCAGCTTCTTCTGCCAGTTTGTAATAGGATTCGATCAGATCGGATGGTGCCGCAAAAATACGGACATTACGGACCTTTCCCTGATCTTTGTCCTGATAGTCGCTTCCCTGTACTTTATAAGTAAATATGTACTTATCTACATCTACCGGGAAAAGATCTGCTACTTTTGCCATTACCACTGCATCCATCTTGTTCTTAGCCACAGCCGGGATCACGGTCTCACGGCTGGCGATCTTGGCAGATGCCACGGTAAAGATCACATCCTTCGTATGGATTCCTTTCTCCAGACATGCTTTTTCAATTCTTTTGGCAATCTCTACTTCATTGATGATCATACCTTCACTGACAGATCCTTCCGGTGTCGGTACACGGACACATCCAAATACAGTAGGATTGTTTGCCACATTTTCCATATGTACAATCTGTGTTATTTTTTCGCCCACACGGACAACTACAACCTTCTTAGCCATGGTTCATTCCTCCCCTAGAGTTATTCTTTGTAGTTTTCACAGTTTTCAAGAATCTAAAAACTCTAAAAACTGCAAAGCTCTTTTCGTTAATTGATCATAAGGTTTAAATACCAGTTATATATTTTATCGCCCCAAAGTGCGGCAATCATTATACCTGCTGATAAATAAGGACCGAAGGGAAACTTTCCCCTTTTTCCGGTCCACAATATTTTGAAACATTCAATCAAAGCTCCTGCTACGGATCCGATGATAATAGCAAACAGGGCATGTCCCCAGCCGATACAAAGTCCGGCACAGCCCATCAACTCCACATCTCCCAGACCAAGACCGCTCTTTCCGGTAATCCCACGGAAAAGTAATGCAATTACCAGCAAAAAAATACTGGCAAAAAAGAGACCACCTACATAGTACAGCCAGTTATCCAGATGGAACACAAGGTGGATCACACCCAGGATCAAAATGGTTATATCTACTGCTGTAGGAATCATCATAGTCCGGTAATCGATCACACTTAATACCAATAACGCCGAAAAAAGCAGGCAATACAGCACACTGTCTGCATTCCAGCCATTGATATAAAGGATACCGCAGTACGCAAGTCCGTTGACTGCTTCTACCATTGGATATTGAGAGGAAATGCCGGCGTTACAATACCGGCATTTACCTTTCAGAAAAATCCAGCTGAACAGTGGGAACAAATCATACCATTTCAACTTGTGACCACAGTTCATACAATGAGAACCCACCGTCACCAGGCTCTCCTTTTTCGGCATTCTGTAAATGCACACATTCAGGAAACTTCCTATCACAATGCCATACAAGAATGTTACGATATAAAGGATAATAGATTCCGGTGTCATAATGGGTTCTCCTTGGTTTTTGTTAGGTTAAATTACTTGTTAGAAGATTTGATATTGTCTCCACCTTCTGCGTTTGTAACCTCAGCTTTAATTTCTTTTGTAGTTGAATCAAAGCTACATACGATATCCTGACCCTTAATTCCTGAGGAAGATAATTTCGTCTCAAGAGCAGCCAATCCAGCAGCATTTGTGCAATCAAGAGCTTCTGCAAGCTTATCTACATCAAATACAGATACCGTTGTCAAACTACCGCCTGAAGAAGAAATAGTAACTGTTGTGCTCTCAGTAATCTGCTGAGATGCAATCTCGTTCTTAAACGCAGAATAAACTGTATCAACTGTCTGCTGATCTTTACCTACTCTTGATTTCTCAAGGTAAGGAATAACTGCCAATGCAACGATACCGATCAGGATTGCCATAATAGCAATAACGATGATCAACTCCACGAGAGAGAAGCCTTCTCTCTCACCACTTAAATACTTCTGAATTTTGTTCCTCATAGTTTTCTCTCCTTTTTTTATGTATTCCCTGTTGGGGAGCCTTGTGTGTCTCACAAGCGCTTTTTCTCATTATACAACAAACCCTTACATATTTCAAGAAAAATATTCAAGCAATTTATCCTTTTTATATTTTATTTATACATAATGGCTTATTTTTGCCTTATATTACCTTTTTTTACCAGTAATTTCATCAGGCATTTCCGGCATTTTCGTAAATACCAAGCATTGGCATCAGAACCGCTCCCAGAATACCGCCTACCAGTACAGCCAGAAGGATAATGACCATTGGCTCCATAATGGTGGTAAGGTTTTTGGTGGCCTCTTCCACTTCTGCTTCGTAATACTCTGCTACTTTATCCAGCATGGATTCTGTGGTACCGGTTTCCTCACCGATCTTGATCATATGAGTTACCATAGGCGGGAACACACCGGATGCTTCCAGCGGCTCTGACATAGGGATACCTTCCATGACTTCTGATTTGCAGTTTTTTATTGCCTTCCGGATCACTCTGTTGGATATAACATCTGCCACAATATCCAAAGAATCTACTATCGATACACCGGACATGATCAGCGTAGACATGGTTACAGAGAACTTGGCTGCCGCATTTTTTACGGAAAAATTTCTGAACATCGGTATTTTCAATACCAGTTTACTGGTACACATTTTTCCTGTCTCTGTACTCTTCAGGTAAAGGATCAGCGCAATAAACAAGATAATGCCGCCCATCAATGGTAAGAAGTTATTGGTAACAAACTGACTGGCTGCCACAACTGCCTTGGTCAAAGCCGGCAATTCCGCTCCCATGGAATCAAAGGCATCCTGGAAGTTAGGGATCACAGTCTTCAGCAAAATGATCACAACGGCTACTGCTACCACCAGGACCACGATCGGATAAATCATGGCAGAACGGACCATGGACACCAGTTTCATGTCCTTGTCAAACTGCTTACAGATACGCTCAAAGGACACTTCCAGATTACCGGTTACTTCGCCGGCTGCCACCATGTGGATCAGAATCTCAGGGAACACTTTCCCCTCTGCTTTCATGGCATTGGCAAGGGAATCACCTTTTTCAACAGAAGTTGTCACATTGCTGAGGGACTTTTTCAACGTCTTATTCTCTGTCTGGTCGGTAACCATGTGTAGACCATCGATGAGGGTTACACCTGCATTTAAAATACTATGGAACTGTTTACAAAAAATCGTAATATCCTTCTTCTTTACCGGATTACCGATGGTAATATTCCATTTTGCATCATCAATGGAGGCAGATTCATGGATCTCCATGACTACGCCGCCTTCCGCCGTCAGTTTAGCAACAGCCTGTTCCTGGCTTGGCGATTCTACCACACCTCTTTTCTGTTTACCATATTTATCCGTCAGGACATATTTAAATCGAGCCATTTGGTAAGTCCCCCTTTCTAAAACAACTTACGAAGCAAACTTGTTTTATCCTGTGCAAAGGAAATTGCTTCTTCTTTGGTTATCTTTCTTGCCCGGTACAGATCAAACAACGCATCATCCATAGTGATCATACCGTCAGCACGGCTGGTCTGGATAATAGATGGAATCTGGTGAGCCTTGGATTCTCGGATCAGGTTGCGGATGGCACTGTTTGGAAACATGATCTCAAAAGCTGCCACACGGCCTTTTTTATCCGCTGTAGGTAAAAGCTGCTGGGATACAACAGCTTCCAGCAAAGTAGCCAGCTGAATACGGATCTGAGGCTGCTGAGATGTAGGAAATACATCGATGATACGCTCAATGGTAGGAACCGCACCGATGGTATGCAGTGTCGAAAATACAAGGTGGCCTGTCTCTGCCGCTGTGATAGCTGTAGAAATCGTATCCAGGTCTCGCATCTCTCCTACCAGGATCACATCCGGATCCTCACGCAGTGCCGCTCGCAGTGCCGGTGCATATCCCTGGGTATCAAAACCGATCTCTCTCTGGTTTACCACAGATTTGGCGTGGTTATGCAAATACTCGATAGGATCCTCCAGCGTAATGATATGTTTGTTATAATTCTGGTTGATCACATCAATCATAGAAGCCAGCGTTGTAGATTTACCACTTCCGGTTGGTCCTGTTACCAGCACCAGTCCT
>OLGD01003943.1_pt1 | contig 13044 bp, 3 predicted proteins | sample 1605311 | NCBI WGS metagenome assembly OLGD01 (sample SAMEA3888917, study PRJEB22519) | human gut metagenome | biome: human gut; feature: human-associated habitat; material: faeces | place: Denmark | collected 2010 | reverse complement strand
CTCTCGCATTGTAGGTATACGTCTTGTTCCCCGCGCTCAGCGTATTCCCGTTTGCGTCATATGTGTAGCTGGTGGTCTCTTCATACGTCGTTTCACTCAGCAGCCGGTTGTTCCGGTCATAGGTATAGCTGGTCACGGTACCCGCGTTGTTCATCTGTACACGGTTACCGTTTGCGTCGTATGTATAGGCTATGACTGTTCCGTCCTTGGTTTCAGATACAAGCCTCCCCGCTCCGTCATATGCATACTCCGTACTGCTCGTACTGCCGAGCATCGTCTCGGTCTTTGTATGCATATTTCCGTCCGCGTAGTAGGTATAGGCAAAGCTGCTGATCTCAACTTCCTCGCCCTGCGCGTTTTCCATCGTATTGGTCAGCGATGCCACAAGGTTTGCATAGTTGTATGTATACGCCGTGGTTACCGCTCCGATTGTCTGGCTTGCTCGGTTTCCGTTTTTATCATAGGTGTAGGTGGTTGTCTTTCCGCCCTCGGTCACCGAAGTCATTCGATCCATCGCATCATAGGTATAGACCGCACGGCTCTTTTGCACATTGCCGACGGTCAGCGTATACCCGCTTCTCCGTCCACGGCTGTCATAAGTATAGGTCTTTACCGTTTCTCCCTCTGTCTCGCTCAGCATGTTTCCCGCCCCGTCATAGGTATAGGTCACCGTACTGCCGTCCAGCGTGCAGGAACGCACCGCTCCCGTCGAGGTATAGACGGTCGTTTTCTCGGACAGCGGCGTTGTGGACGCGGCGTTTGCATAGATGATTTCGCTCACCGTGTTTCCCAGCGCGTCATACGTATACCGCGTAACCGTCCCATCCCGTTTCGTGACCGAAGTTACCATGCCCAGTATGTCATAGGTATAGATTTCTTCCTGCGAAAGCGAATCGGTAAGACCGGTATTGTTTCCCCGGCCGTCATAGACGTACCGGGTATGCGAGCAGCTTGACGGATCCATCAATGCCGTCCATTTCGCCGTCATTCCCGTATACAGATCCGTCAGGTCTCCCGCTTCATTGTAGCTGTAATGGGTATATTCTGTTGTATCTTCGTCTACCTGCCGGGCAATATCGGTCACCCGGTTCATTTCGTCATAGGTATACGCCACCGTTTTACAGATATATACCGTGTCTACGCCGATATTCTCCTGACAGGACTGCCTCTGCTCGACCACATTGCCGCTTCCGTCATACACATATTCCGTACTGGAATCAAGCAGATACTCCAGCGGTGCAGACACATAAAGCAATCTGCCCGCATTGTCATATCCATATCTTGTGTTATTTCCCAGAAAGTCGCTCTCGCTTGTTTTTCTTCCGAGATCGTCATAAAAAACGGTTCGCGTATCCCCTGCGGCGTTGGTTTCACTCAGCATATTCCCGCGAAAGTCGTAGGTATACACTCCGATATTGACCGTATTTCCGCCTGACGCGGTATAGAAGACACGTATCGGATTGCCCACATAGTCATATTCGGTTTCGGTTATGATCCCACCGACGTTTTCTTTTACCGCCTCCCCGTATTTGTTCGTATAGCTCTTGGTCACGATACTGGCCGCGCCGGTCGAGCCATGCACGGTCTTTTGCACCATCGACATCTCCGACGTATAGGCATTGTCATACGCATAGCTCTCCCGGTATTGCCGGACACCGGCCGTGTTGTATACCGCTTTTTCGGTCACACGGTCAAGCGCGTCATACGTATAGTACACAGTTCCCGACGCGCTGCTCCCCTGTCCCGTTGACTCCGCCAAAAGGCGTCCTCTCTCGTCGTAGTAATATTCCCTCTGCAATTCTCCCGACGCATAGTATACCGCCTGTCTCCGTCCCAGTCCGTCATAGTCCGCGGTATATGCCGTTCTTTCGCTCTGCTCGACTGTCGTCGTATTGCAGCCGAGATCATAGGTATACTCCGTACTGCTCCCGTCCGGATTCGTCACTTTCGTGATTCTGCCGCGCGCGTCATACGCGGTGGTCGCTGTCCTGCCTCCTCCGTCGGTCACGCTCAGCACTCTCCCCATCTCATCATAGGTATAGCTCTGTGTCAGATCAGGCTGTGCGGCACCGTCCACGTCTTTCATTCCGGTTATGGTTTCGGATATCAGTTTTGAGCCGTCATATGTATAGGTGGTTACGATGTTTTTGTTCATCTGGGCGAGCGTCGGGTACTCGGTCTTGCGAATCATCCGTCCCGCGCCGTTGTACGCATAGGCTATTTTTGACTTCAGGCTGTTGTTGACATAGACAAGCGTCTCGGCGATGTTCTTTTTATCCGCCGTCAGCACATTGACTTTGCGAACCGTCATTCCCTCGTTTTGTTTGTACTCCGCGCTCAGCGGTATCTGATAGCTCGAATCATACGTATAGCTCGTCAGGTATTCGGTATTGCTCAGATTCCCCTCGCCTTTCGGCGACAGATCGCTCAGCGTATTCCCGTATCGGTCATGGCTGTAAAGTTCCGTGCGCATCATCGTTTGGCTGCCGTAGTTTATGTTTACCACCTCGCTCGGCAGCTTGTATTTGTCATATTCCGTCTCCGTCTTTTGCAGCAGCGTGTCCCCGTCGTATACCTCTTTGCAGATACACAGATGATTCGTATCAAATGTATACTTTACCGAACGTACATTCTCTCCGTCCTTTTCGGTGACTTCCGTCTCATACGCTTCTTCTCCGGTGTAATCTCCCGTATACGCATACATCGTGTAACCGCTCATATTGGCATCCGAACCGTTTTCAAGCGCGTACCGCTCGCTCAGCCGATAAACCGTCAGATAACCCACTCCCAGGCTCACGTCCTCAGCTTCATATACATAACGCAGTTCCGCGCCCGTTCCGTATGTGACCCGGTTCAAGAGCGCATATTGAATATCGTTTCCCGTGGTCGCATCGATAAAACTGTATTCTCCCTCACTTATCGTATAGTCAAACGCCGCGCTCTCTCCGTCCGCATATACGATACGTTCCAGCACATAGTTGTCCGAACCGTACTGCTCGCTGGCAAGCATTTTCGTTTCCAATACCGTTTCCCCGCCGTCCGGCGCCGTTACGATGATCTGCTTTCCCTCGAGCATATTCACATATTCTATGCTCGTGCTCTCTCCGTCCGCGTCTATGATCTCCGACAGATACCAGTTATCTACGATCTGCACATATTTTAAGGTTACCGTATTCCCGAACCGGTCCGCCATAGCCATGCACAGGCCGTCCGCGTTGAAATAGTATACGCTGCCGTCCGCAAATGTCAGTTTCTTGGACGACGTAAACTGCCCGTTGTTGTACCCGCTGTATGACGTCAACGTCATATCTTCGCGGCTGTATTCGAGAATCGTATTCCCTTCTACCGTATATGTGCCGATTCCCGGCAGAATCAGCCGTTGGCTTTGACTCACCGTATCGATGGACGGAATATTGAATGTCCAGCCGCTCCCGATGTCAAACCATTTTTCGTTATATGTTTCTTCCTCTGTACTGTCGCAGTACCAAACAGACTCTTCATCAACAACCATGACATCGAAATATCCGCCGGCGCCATTGGAAACCTCTTTTGACAAATATCCCGAAAATTCCACCGCCCAGCGATTCTTTGTCTCATATATCATTCGCCCCGGCGCATATTCTCCGACACATTCCGTACCAAGATCTTCATCTATATATTCCTCTCCCCGATACAAAGTCCCTGTATATCCGCCTTCCGAAACGTCTATCGGCTCTGTAGGCGCGGGGCTGTCATGGGTTTCCGAAATCGTTTCCATCGGATTATCCACCCATGTCCACGTAACGGTATTGTAAAACATCATCGACGCATAATACTCATCGGGAATCGGCGGATCAATGGTACATGAAAAGATCACACCTTCCAATTCCGCCTGCCTCGCCAGCGCTTCCTCCTGTGTGTAAAATTCTTCTAAATAAACAGTCTCACTTACCAGTTCGTCTCTGCTGTACAAATTTGCATAGATTCGCACCGTATAGATACAGTTATACCCGGTATGTTCTTCTTTAATATAACCATACTGCTGCAAAGAACTCTCCGCCGAATCATAGTTGATTTTCAGTTCCATCGCTCCGTGATTGATACCCGGAACCGACAATATCGTTTCCGTATAATTCAGCGCACCCGTATTCAGCGTTACATTTTCCCTCGCGCTCATCTGCGCGTCAAACGGCTGCTGTACGTTTTCAGGCACAGGGTCTTTTGGCAGTTTCGCTCCGCCGGTTCCGTACAGCGCCGACGCCACCGAATATACCTGCTCGGTCGCCGCCGCATAGTCTATTGTGTCCGCTTTGCCGATGCTGCCTATACTGCCGATGCTGCCCGCGCTTTCCGACTGCAGCTTTGTTTCGGCCAAAAGACTCGCCTGTCTGCTGATCAGTTCGGTCTTTACGGAACGCAGAGCAACGGGATACACGTTTAAGAACGCCCGTTCCTCTCCTTTAGCCGAGACCGCCGTCATATCTTCCTCGGAGCATATCAAATCCATCGGATTCAAATCATACGTCGCGGCTACCGAATATGCGGCGCGAATCTCTTTTGCCGTATATCCCGCAAGCAAAAGCTGCTTTGCGGTTTCCAGCGCCTCTGCACTGATATATGCCGCTTTGCTCTTTCGCAGTCCCGCCGCTTTTATCTGTGCCGCAGACATCTGCCAAGTCTCAAGGCTGCCGCTCTCCTCCTGTTCAAATGACCGGGCAAATGCCTGAAATCCGATGATGTTTTGATCTCTTTCGGGCCGTTCGTCATACAGTTCGTACAGCGTAACCGCTTCTTCGACCGTAAACAGGTCGTCCTCTGTAATCTCTGCAATCAACACACAGTCAAACAGCGTATATCCCTGCGCTTCCAGTTCCGCAAACATCGGCGCGAGTTCCTTTTCGTTCCGATGCAGGTAGCCTGTAATCACGGCTTTCTCCGCTTTGTTCAGTGCGGAAAAGGTTTTCCCTTTATCCGTCATATTTGCGATTTTCGCCTCTGAACGCCGCGGTTCCGGAAGACTGTCCAGATACTGCTGTATTCTTGCTTCCTGCTCTTCCGCCCGCTTCTTTTGTTCCGGATCGGTCTCCATATGGAAAAACGCAAGTACCGCCGCTTTTTCTTCTTCTGTAAATGAATCATATTCATTCAGCCGGAAGATCAGCGATTTCAAATCCAATCCGTATGGATTCACGTCTATCGGTTCCGGTTTCTCTGCTTCTTCTATCTCTTCAAGCTCTTCTTCGAGCACTTCATCGGTTTCGATATATTCAATTGCGGCATCTTCCGATACAGGCTCCGACTTTGTTTCCGAAAGTTTGACCGTTTCCGCTATTGTGCGAATTTCCTCCGCCGCTTCTTTGGCCAGTACCGAAAAGGCGGTTGTGCCTGTCAGTATCCCAATCAGCAAAATTATGCTGAGAAATCTCTTTGCTCTGCTATATCCCTGCTTCATATGAACTCCTTTTCTTTTCCTATCATACACAGTCGTTTATCGCATTACTCTTTATGGGCTGCTTGTGAAAATATTGCTTTCGTTTTCTCCGTTTGTACTCTCAACTGGATTCATCGCAAAGCCGCATTCATCGCATATTCCGTCTGTATCGAGATCCCGGTGTCCGTCAAGCTTTGTCGCGCAATAGTCTTCATAGGTATACATGGTCACAATAGCGCCTAATACATCCAGCGACGGATCTTTTTCGTAAATTACATCATCGCGGAAGAACCAAAAGGAATCCTCAATTGCGTCTTCAACCCGCATATCCGTATATACATTCACAATGCATATCGGAAACGGCGACGGACATCCATGTATATCAAACCAACTCTCTATATCCCCTTTCAAAACGATGTTCGTGATGTAGTCAGTCCCGAGCGACGCCTTATTGAGCGTTGTTACATATAAGTAGGTAACCGTTACGTCTCCGTCTACAACGATCGTCCCCTCTGCCGGACGGGTAATATATCCGTCCCCGCGCGAAAACGGCGTCAAATATTCTACTTGCAATGTATCGTCCGGGTTTGTTTTTCCGATTGTTATGATAGATTTACCGTCATTCGTCGAAGCATTGTAGTTCCAGCCCCCGATAAAGCGATAGTCGCCCGATCGAATCGTAATATCCGAATCGATCGTCTGCCCCTCCGCGTTTGCGCCGGGGAAGCCGCCGATCACACACAGCTTGGCTTCCGTACAGGCCACGGTTTCTCCGTTCAGGGTTACAGAACCCAAATCCTGTACTGTAATGCCTTCGCCCATTACAAGCTTATGGTTCTGTGCGCAGATGACGATATTCTCATCCGAACCGATTGAGCAGAAGCCGAGATTCTCAATGGTCATATCCCCGCCCAAACGAATCCGCTTCGTACTGCCCTCAAAGCAGAGCATGCCGCCCTCGCTACCTCCGGTCAATCGGATATGTCCCGCAAAATCCGGCGTGGAATATCCGTTTGGTACCACCAAAGCGCCGCGCACCTCGATTGTCACTTCTCCCAAAGGCCGCACTGCCCATGTAGCATAGCGCACCGCCTCTGAAAGGGTCGCGAAGTGCAAAGGCGATGTTCCCGCTGCGGGCGGCGGATTGTTCGGCGTATAGTCCGTATCGACATCTCCCACAATGATTCGATCGCAAAGTGTTTCCGTATCATATACACGGTAACGCGCATTGCACGCCGTGCAGCGCATTGTCAGGATTTCGCTGCTCGCGCTGTAACCGTACCTTGGGATTCCCACATGATTATTCGGGTCTTTTTCTGTTTCATATCTCGTTCCCAAATCTTGTTTGCAAAGGTCGGTACAGCGTCTGCTCACAAAAGCGCCCTGCTTGCAAGTTGGCGCCTGCAAAACAGTCGTTTGCCATGTTCTATGCCGGCACTGTTCATATCCGCACAGTGCGCAAATCAGGCGGCCGTTGCTCTGTGTCCGTATATCGTGTCCGTATCTCGCGCAATATCCCGAAAATGTCCCGCTTCCTGTATGTGCGCCCGCATACAAATCCCCGGTCCCGCTAACCAATCGCAATGCGCTGTTCTTTACATCAGTTCGAGTCTGTTCTGCATATACATTCAGCGTGCAAACCGAATCCGTGTCCGGAATGCAGTTCATCGGGAGAAGAGCGCTTGCTTTTCCCTCAACTGGCGCTTTCAGAATCCAGTTTACCGTCATGCTGCCCGAAAACGCATTTTGCGTGAACACATACGGTTCCGCAGTATTGAGTCCTGTGCTCACGGTCACAGTCACAGTTGCATTTGTCGAGGTCAGCGGCTCGTCCATTTTGGCGCCGAGCAGTCCCGGACACAGATACCGCACCCAGAGCGTAACCGCGCCGCCCTGCATACCCAAATTGATTTTAGCCGTGCCGCCGGTTACATTCACAGCGCCGCCGTACCACGCACTGACCGACCAATATTCGCCCGAATAGGCATGCACCGCTCCGCCGGCACTGCTGCACACGGTTTCAACGGTGCCGCACGGGCAATAGGTCGCAAGGCGCACCCGCGCGCCGCTGTATGCATGTCCGCCGTGGTAGGACACGCAGTTTGTATCTCCGACAATTTCAATACTGTATCCCATTGTCAAAACATGGTTATCTGCACTGAACACCACGCCCTTTTCACTGTCATCTGCAATCCGAAGATTCCGAAATTCCGTATCTCCGCCCAGATGATAGTGCCGCTCACCGTTTCCCGAAAAGGAAAGCGTCGCATCGGTGCTGATGCCCATAACTGTGATTTTGCCTGTATGTACCGGTTCTGCAAAGCAGTTCCCATCGGTTGCGCGCACCATAACCTCCCCCTGCACATAGACAGTACCGCCCGCGCTTCCCAAAATCGCATAGGCTCGCTCAAGGCTTTCCACCGGCGCGGCCGCCGTACCCGCCGCGGTATCGTCGCCAACCTCTGATACATACACGACTCCACTCGCTGCATGCGCCGTTCCGATCATGCTCACTATAAATACCATGACGATCAGTATAACTGTTAATTTCTTATTCATTCTGCGCTCCTTTAAAGTAATCCTTCTTTGTTGTCAAATCAGCGAAACTTGTTTTTTCTGTTTTCTGAATATACATGCGCGTCACGTTGCTATTCTTTAAGAACTTTTCCGTCACCACCTCAAAATCAAAAAGCGCAGGGCAGTCCTTTCTTGACTGCCCTGCGCCAGTTGTATATCGCCGCAGTTTTCAATCGTCAAATAGGAATGTCTGTTAATACAAAAATTGAATATGTCTGTTCAAAGAAAATTCTGTTTTGATTTTCAACCGGGCTCTTTATTTTATACACATTGTACTATTAAACTTCAAATTTGTCAATAGTATATGTATAAATCGCATATTTTTCGGAGTCGATCGCGATATACAAGAAACGCTAAAAAACGTCATTATTTTTCGGAGTTTCTTGTATATATAAACTATATCTCGTTTTTTTATTTTGTATTTTCAGTCATATATGCCGTTATATATCCTCAAATTCAACTTTGTAAACTTCACAAAAATAATCGAATTGATACAGCCAAGCAAGCAATTGCGGCCGGGACATGAGCTGTCCGAACCAGGTTGCGCTGTCATTTTCAAGCATTTGATCCAGCGCTTTTGTATCCAAAATCTGCGCCAAAATTCCACAGGGGGAAGCCAGACGCCGGCGCAGCATATCAAGTACCGTCTGCTCATATACCGGATTGTGCGTCTTCGGATACGGGCTTTTCTTTCGATACAGAATCTTTTCGGGTAAAATATCCTGCATCGCATTGCGTAAAAGCGCCTTTTCCACCTGATTTTCAAATTTGATCTCCCACGGAACATTATAGACATATTCCAAAATCCGATGATCCGCAAAGGGAACACGCACCTCAAGCGAGGAATACATGCTCATGCGGTCCTTTCGCTCCAAAAGCGAAGTCATGAAAAATCCGGTTGAAAGATGCGTGGCAATCCGCGACTGCCGCATACTGTCGCTGTCATCCTCAAGCATCTCGCATCCCGAAAGCGATTTTTTATACAGTCCCGAAATATACGCATATCCCTCATCCGCATTGACAAGGCCGTTTTTCAGCAATCGAATGCGCGCATACGGATCGTGAATCCACGGGAAGAAATCACGGTACAGCATTTCCGGACGGTAAAACCACGGATAACCGCCGAAAATCTCATCCGAACACTCGCCGGAAATCGCAACCGTGTGTCGTGTTTTCACCTGCCTGCAAAAATACAAAAGCGAAGAATCGACATCCGCCTGCCCCGGCATATCACGCGCAGCGGTCGCCGCTTCCAGACACCGTGCGACCTCTTCTGTAGGCGCGGTCAAAACCGTATGGTCGGTCGCAAGCCAGTTGCCGAGCCATCTCGCATATTCATCGTCGCCCTGCGGCTGAAACAAAGACTGGTGAAAATTTTCCCGATTACCCTCATACTCAAAGGAATACGTTGAAAGCTTCTCTCCGCGCTCCCGATAAGCCGCCGCGCCAATCGCGCTGAGAACCGAAGAATCGAGCCCGCCGGACAAAAAAGTACACAGCGGCACATCGCTGACAAGCTGGCGGCGCATCGCGTCCTCCACAAGTTCACGCACCCGTCGGACCGCATCGGCGCCGCAGCCGTCAAACGGCCGAGCGCGGAGCGACCAATATCGGCTGATGTGAACGCCGTCGGCATTCACAATCATATATTCCCCGCCGCGCAGTTCAAAAATATCCCGGAACACACCGCTGCCCGGCATCTTTACCGGCGCTAAGAACCAAAGCTCAAAAAACTGCTCCCGCGACAGCACCGGACGCACATCCGGATGCGCAAGCAACGCTTTGATCTCGGAAGCAAACAACAGCGCGTCTCCCGCGCGCGTATAAAACAACGGTTTTACACCGAACCGGTCGCGCGCGAGAAATACCCGTCGATTGGCCGCATCATACACGGCAAATGCGAAAATTCCGTTGAGATGCGCTGCGCATTCGTCCCCATACAATATGTACGCCCACAAAACAACCTCGGTATCGCAATTTGTTTCAAAAACGGCTCCGCGTGCCGCAAGGTCGGTACGCAGTTCCGGGGCATTGTAGATTTCACCGTTATAGGCAATGGTATACTGTTTCCCGCCATAACTTCTGCGCATCGGCTGCTTACCGTTTTCAATATCAATGACGGCCAAACGATTGTGGTGGAATCCAACGCCGGGAAAAACAGCCGTACCGGTAGAATCCGGTCCGCGGCAGGCCATCGTTTGCCCCATTGTCTGAAGCAATGCTTCAGACGGCGTATTTTCATTTTTTAAATCAATTCCACAGTCAACACAGAAATCAGCAGTAACATCATTTAATGTAGAACAAAAACATAATTTTTGAATATTTCCATCAGTTTTTTCAAAATTATCTAACGGAAATCCGCAATTACTGCAAAACTGACTGAATTCATCATTTTCCTGTCCGCAAAAACAAAAAATAGGATAATCACATTCAAACTCGAAATTACTGTAAAGATCTTTTAATGGAGTCTCTTCATCTTCAACTAATTTCTTTCCACACATTTCACAAAACAAGTTTTCTTTAGAATTAACATGCCCGCATTCACAGCTAACGGTTGTAAATGAAAATGTAGGTTTTGGTTGGGATTTGAAAATTCTTCTTAATTTACTGTGTGTTCTTTTAACACCGCAATGATAACAGTAGTCATTTTCTTTTAAATTCAGATATCCACAGGAACAGACTTCATATTTCAAATCTTTTCTGGTGCTTTCAATATAAGGTGAAAAGTCTATATCCAAATCAAAAAATCCGATGTCGTAAATTGGAAGCGTAAACATATAATCATCACCAGCATCTACAAAAGCTGTTCTAGCTCCACAGCCTTTACAGTACTCTTCATTAAGTGATAATCTTTTGCCGCAATTGCCACAGTAGTTTTGTAAAACCATATGCATCATCATTTAGTCAAGTAAAGATAAATTCTTCTTAAAATCCATCCTATAATCCCTGTAGGAATTACGAATATTCCTGCTATAACTATACTTGCACAAATCAACAGCAAAATCGCAACAACAGGATTAACCGCAAATTCACTTGAAAAAAATTCAGAATCTACAAATAATGAAATATAAACAGAAACTGCAAAAAAGAAAGCAGCTTCCATTGCTAAAATTACTCTTAATTTGCTAATCCTGTATTTATTTTTTCTCTCATCAAATATATGAAACAATTTGAATTTAAAAGTTGGTTTAGTATGCCCATTATCTTTAAAATGTGATTCATTAAATGTATTATTAACCTTTTTCTTTTGTGAAATTTCACTTGTTTCTTTTGAATGCATGGAATTCATAATTGAATTATGTTTTTTAATTGTATTAATGTCCATGTCAACAAAAGAATTGCCACATTTTACACAAAATTTGGCATAATTAGCATTTTCAAAACCGCATTTAGGACAATATTTCATTTTAAAGTTCACTCATATTTCTTATTTCATTAACAAATTCACTTAAAACTTCTTCCCCTAAACCTTCAATGTATTTTATAGATCCGGCACATTCATGGCCTCCGCCGTCAATACCTGCTGAAGGTATCATTTCAGCCAGTTTAGGAACAATATTGTTGACACTGAATCCAAATCTTTCATTAACAGCATCAGTAGCTCTTATTACACCAAAATCAGGACCATGTCCTAAAGTTATAATTGGTTTATCCTCACCTAATGCCTGAACTACACTATCATGAACAAAACCACAGGTTTTTCCAGGAGCGGGGAATGTAAATTTATGAGCATATTTTTCAACATCAATCATATTGAAGTAAATGCCATTCTCAAAATGAGTTTTTTCAATATTAGGAATAGCTGCTTTAAGCTGAGTGTCAACACGTTTTAAATATTCCTTGTATAAAGCATCAATCATCTTTTCATGCTTATCAATATTGTCAACAGCTAAAATAGTGTCCATAATTCCCCTACCATTCATGAACCTAAGGAAATAAGCTTCAAAGTCAACACATTCGGCTATTTTAGCTAAATGTTCTTTAGTAAATCCTTTTTCTGCTGCCAATTCAAGGTATTGGTAAACTTCACCACATTCAGCATGATCTCCCAAAGCTGCAATAGCCGGAAGATGTTTGATTAAATCTTTAATTTCAGGATTTATAATATGTGCCACTTCAGTAGCCAGTGCTCCTGCAGTTAGCTGAGAATCTCCTCCAACCAGATAAGGGTTTACATGAGTGTCAACATATTCATCAACAGCAACAGTTCCGCCAACAATTTCCCCGTCTTTTTCCTCTTTAGTAATTAAATCTCCAGGAGAGTGATGGTCTATTACTACAACTTCCACATCATAAATTTTAGCCTGCATCAAAGCTACAATGTCCTCTTCTGTAGAACCATTATCCAGCAAAACAATTAACGGCAATTTTTGACCGTGTCTTTCCTTGTCTTCAAGAGCAAAGGACAAATCCTTAACTACATCTTCCAATTCATAAAACGGAGCTTTACTTGGAGATCTTTTGAAATAATAATACTGAGCATCATTACTTGGATTTACCTGTTCGACAAGAGGAACAATAGCTTTTTCCATAGCTACTCCTGAACAGATACCGTCTGCATCGTTATGATGTCTTAATAAAATAGATCTGCCATCTAAAATAGCTCTCCTAATTTTTTGAGCTGCTTCCCTCATTTTAGGTTTCAATCTGTTTAAAACATCACTTTTAACCAGGAAATCAACATCATCAGGTTCTGCCCTTTTATTTAATGCATCTTCAATTAAATCCTGAAGTTTGGCTTTTTTCTCACCTTCCAATTTGGAAATAGACTGAGATTCAATTTGAGGCTTGCCTCCATGTTGATTAACTTCACCTAAAACTTCCACAGCATCTCCAACATCAATATCTGGATATGCTCTAACTCCAGCTTCATCAAAAGCAGCTACCCATGTAATATTTGATTCATCAGTAATTGTAAAAATAGTCGGTCCTGAAGTTTGCTGAACCTGTAGAACTTCACCGTCAACACGAACCAATTTGCCCATTTTTTCTTCCAGATCAGAAATAATGGTTCTTGGAATGCTTTTTGTCTGTTTTACAATATTGTAATTTTTAAC
>OLGD01003942.1_pt1 | contig 13045 bp, 8 predicted proteins | sample 1605311 | NCBI WGS metagenome assembly OLGD01 (sample SAMEA3888917, study PRJEB22519) | human gut metagenome | biome: human gut; feature: human-associated habitat; material: faeces | place: Denmark | collected 2010 | reverse complement strand
AAACTTCCAACAAGGAGGTCCTCTTGAAAAACTCTCTCGATAAGCTCGCGAAATGGCTTTGCCGGCAACTCACTTGCGATGAATTTGCCTCCATCGTTCCGCTCTTTCTTGAAATACTTTCCGGGACACGGTCCGGATTTGAATTTAAACCGGAACCTAAAACAGAAAATTATCGCAAATTTCTTGTTGATCTCCCCCCGCCACTTTCAGCGCCTCCCTCTCGCGCCCAAGTCGACTGGCGCGAACTCAAAGATGCAATCGAAAAACAAACCGGCAAATTGCTAAAGCCGGTTCGGCGTCGCGGCGGCTTCAGCGTTCCGGAGCATTGCCGGTGCGAACACTGCAATGCTCCCGCCGACTTCCTTTACCTCAATGATGGCCAAAAAGGCAATCAAGTCCGTTGCAAAATCTGCAATCATCTTGGAACCACCGGACGCATCCGGCAAAGAAGCGGCGCCAAATATTTTTGTCCGCATTGTGGCTCGGCGCTCTCCGTCTGGAAGCAACGCGCCCATGAAACCATTTACAAATGCTTCAGCTACAAGTGTCCGCATTATCTTACTCAAGAAAGCCGATTGACCGGTGAGGAACGCGTCAAACGACAAGCGCAAAAGTTCGATCCGAACTACAAGCTCCATTATCAATATCGCGAATATCACCTGAAACCGGAGGATTTGCTCTGCCGCCGTCCGGAGTTCTCAACCAACGTCGATTTGCGGAGCATTCACAACTCCCATCATGTCGTCGGCCTAGTGTTGACCTTTTTCGTCAACGCCGGACTCTCATCCCGCCTGACCCGCGATCTGCTTTGGGGTCTCTTCGGAATCAAACTTTCCCATCAGACCGTCATCAACTACGTCAATGCCGCCGCTGCCCGAATCGCGCCATTTCTCGATGCCGACTTACCGAAACCCGGCCCTATAGCCGCCGCCGACGAAACCTATCTCATCATCGAAAACGAATGGCATTACACCTGGTTCATCATCGATGCGGCGTCCAGAGCCATCTGCGGCTACAACCTTTCCGATACGCGCGGAACCGTTCCGGCACTGGCGACGTTGCACGATGCTTACGGAAAGCCAGAAACCAATCAAGGAAAGCAATTTATCCTCGTTCGGGATGGGCTTCCGTCGTACGATTCGGCATTGCTGGCCTATAATCAAGGGCTGGAGGCTCCGGTCTTGACCGGACCAAAAGTCATCGGCCTGGAAAACCTCGACGAAATCAGCAAGGAATTCCGCCCTTACAAACAGTTGGTCGAACGCCTCAATCGCACTTACAAATTCCATACCCGGCCAAGGGCCGGAATGAAAAGCATGGAAGGCGCAACTTGCCTGACCACTTTATTTGTAGCATATTACAACTACCTCAGGCCGCATGGCGGATTGAAGCATTCACCGCTGAGCCGGGAACCATTGCAAGGCATTGAGCGTTATCCAAAACAGTGGGAAACCTTGCTGGCTATGGCCGCCGCATAATTCTGAAATCCGATTTTCAAACAACACTGGAAAAACAAATCCAATTTGTTTTTCCGGGACATTTACGTCCCCACATCCGGTTCCGGGAGCTGTCAAACGAAAAACGGAATAAAAGGGAGCGTAAAACGCAACCGGTTATGCCGGATTTTCGCTTGAACGCGGACGGGTTCGGATGTATCACCCGCCGCAAACCAAAAACTTTCATTTTTTCATATTACTTTTGACACTACCTCAGAACGATGCTCCGAGCACTTTGCCTTCGGCGGCATCGATTTTCACTGTGGCGGTGACATCCGATTCATTTGTGTTGTCGAGTTTCCGGCCGGTGACGAACCAGACTCCATTCTCAAGTGTGGCGGAGAGGGGCCGGTAGATATCGAGCTTGTCGCCGAATGAGGAGACGGCGGCCTTCAGGGCAAGATCAGGCCGGGAGATGGTCCAGTTTTCCCGTTCCGGGGGCGCGGGGCGTGGTCGTGCGAAGCGGTTCAGGAGGTCGAGCAGCCGTGCGAATTCACGATCGCCGATCCGGTTGGTATCCAGTTCGAAGACGAGAGCGCTGTCGCTGGAGAGGCGCATGGCGCCGACTGTCCGGTAACGCCATTCCCCCGCAGGAGGTTCGGAAGACGCGAATTGCCGCCGGGTCAGGTAGAGCAGGGCGCCATAGCGCCCTCCAGCGGAAAAGGGGTGGAGGTGAAGGCGTCGTTCAACCGCTTCGCGCAGCACGGGTCTGGCGGTCATGCGAACCACTCTTTCCAGCTTTTCCGGTGTATTGAACCGTTCGCGGCCGTCGTTGTCGGCGTGGAAGGTGAGCCGGGCCCGGAACGAGTCTCCGGTTCCGTTGATCACTACCGTCGCCGTGCGGCGCGGAACATATTTCAGAACCTCAACCTTCCATTCATCCGGCACGGAAATGCGGAACACATCGTCCGCGGACATACGCAGCGGTACCACTGCCGACACCGGAAGCGCGGCTGCTGCCGCCAGCAGAAATGCTGCCGGAAAGCGGATTTTTCTCTTCATTTCCATACTTCCTCCCGCTGAATATTCAGTAATTTACTGCCGACAACGCGGTTTTCAAATCGGGAGGAGAGAAAAATCACATTACTTTCCGGCAATCTCAAAGAAAACTGCGGCGCCGTCTTTGGCAGTGTCGACCGTGAAGCAGACGCTCTCGCCGTCCACCTGTTCCGGCTGGATCGTCTTCAGCCGTTTCCCGGATAGATCGAGCGGGTAGAGCTTCAGGTCGCCGGCGTGGCGGTTGCGGAGGCGGATCCGGAACTTCCCCGCTTCCAGCAGTGACGGCGTCCAACCCATGCGCTGGATCGTTTTCATCTCCTCCTCGGCAAATTTCATGCCGTTGTTGAGCGCGTTGGTGGCGTAGACGACGACAAGCCGCTCCGCCTCGCGAATCGGCCGGGTCCCATCGACGCTGACCACTGCGAGATTGCCGTTCGTGCTCATCTCCTGAATCTCGAAATCATCCAGTTTCTCCCGGGTTCCGGCGAGGGCGCAGATTCCCTGCAGACGCGGGGTGTTGACCCGCAGGAAACTGCGGCTGTTATCCAGCAGAAGTTCCCCGGTGGAACTTTCGAACACGCTCTCGCCGTCGCTCCGGTTGGAGGCGGGCAGCAACTTCTTCTGTTTCAGGATCTGGAGCATCTCCCCGGTGGAGGCCCCCGGCAGAACGCCCTGCTGTTTCAGACGGGCGACGGTGGCGGGAGCGGAGTTGTCCAGCGCGACCGCCAGCTGATGTTTCTCCACGGGCCGGAGCAGTTTCCCTTCCGGGCCGGTGATGTCGATCCCGAAGCCGCAGACCAGCGCCAGCAGGCTCTGGCGGGCGTTCATCTGAGTTGTCCAGAGCTTCTGCGTGTAGACATCCTCCGGATTGATCTCCACACGGACGGCGCTCTCCGCCCGGCTCACGTCCCCCCGCATGAACAGGAAATAGGTGAGGAATTCCGATGCAATCGCAATGGGGTCCGAATAGATCCGGAAGCAGGCCATGTAGGTCGTATCCCGGAAGATCATCGACCGATCCTTGCCCACGGCGATCGGCGCACCGTGCGCAGTCAGGAGGTCGAAATCCTGAAACGCCGCATAGGCTCCGACTTCGAACGCCTGTTCGTAGCGGTAACGGTTCCAGAAGGTGTGATTGTATTCGGAGATCACCATCGGCTTCCCGAACTGGCGCACGGCGGCGAACTCCCGGAGGAGGTTGTTGCTCCGGGCAAGCGAGCTCTCCGTGACCAGTGTGGAACCGGCCTGCATCCAGTTGGTCGGATGGGCGAAGTAGTTGTTCAGGACGACATAATCCAAGTCTTTGCGCAACAGGTCGTAATGGTGAAATTTATAGTAGTTGTACTGGGAGAACAATCCGCGGTATCCCAGTGACCGGAGGGTGTCGCGGTAGAACCGGGCCATCTCCTCCTCCACTTCGCGGAAGAAGAGCATGGCGTCGCGATCCTTCGTGCGGTCCGTGAACGACGGAATCTCGTCAAATGAGCGACAGCGGCTGCCGCGGGCCCGGTTCAACGCCTCAATGGTGCCGTATTTCCGCTTGAGAAACGCCTGCCAGTGCGGCTTGACGAGCGCCGCGTCAATCGGCTGGCGGAAGGTGATCGCCTGTTCGTTGTAACCGAGCGTGAGCGCCAGAACCGGGTCATCCACCAACCTGCTGCCGGTGTACGGGTTGACATGGGTCAGCAGCTTTTTCACTCCTTCAGCCCAGTTACGGCGCGCCTCCCGGTCGAAGTAAATTTTCAGCTTGATGTGCTCCTTCACCGGGAGTTCCGCACTGCCCCAGTAGGTGAGTTTGTACGGACGATATCCGATCGGACTGGTCATCAGGTCGAGAAAGATGTAAATGCCGTTCTGTTTGAGTTTGGCGACGACATAATCGAACAGCTGAAGACGGTGAGCGTTGAATTCCGCTTCTTTCGTCGAGCCGGCCATCAGGGCCTGATCGAGAAAATGGAAGCGCACCATATTGTAACCGTTTTTACGGAGCTCCTGCACGGTGTTGTCGATCTCGTAACAGCTTTTCAGGTCGTCAAAGACACAGCTTGCGGTGAAGAACCGTACCGCCGTCTCCGGCTTCTGTTCGAACGCCAGCTTGCCGGAAGCGTTGACAATGACCCGCCCGAATTTCCCCGCAGGGCCCGGCTGGTGGAAGCCGGAGAGATCCAGCGCCGACCCCTTTTCCCGGCGATTGAGCTCCTCGCGCGCCACCGGCAGCCAGCGGGGACCGGCCTGTATGGTGACCGGTTTCGGCGGCTCGGGGAACTTGATTTTCCGGTCGCTCAACGTCGCGCCGAGAATCAGCCAGATGGCGTCGGAGGAGCCGGCGCGAAACTCCACCTGCCGGATTTTGCCGAACTCCGGTTTCAGCAGATGACGGGAAACATAGAGCGCATTGCCGCCGTTCGGCGTATTGACCTTCTGCGGAATCGCGTTGGAGCAGTTGTAGACGCTGAACCAGTCCGCCGTGTCGACCTGGTTGACGATCGGGATTTCGACGGTTTTGCCGTTCTCATAACTGACGGATACGGAACCGATCTCGCGTTTCTCTCCCGGCGCCCAGGCCAGCGTGTGAAGCAGATAGAGATAGCGGGGGTTGTCGCACCCGGCCGGAGCGGGGACGACAGCGGCTTGCCGGCCACTCGGGAGGTTGGGCGAGTGCATGGCAAGCACGCATTTTTCCTCCACTTTCACCCGGAAGGGAACGCCGGAGAAGAGCGGCCCCTTCCAGACCAGTTCGCGGAATTTCCGGCCATCCTGGAGCGGCCCCTGATCGCTCCAGCCGCCCTTGCCGTCTCCGGCCACGTCGTCATTGAGCAGCCGGTCGGCGACGGGAGAGAGATCCAGCGGAACTCCGAGCTGTTCCAGTCGCAGATTCCGGAGATGGAACTTCCCGGCAGTCTCCTGAAGCCCGACGTTCAGGAAGAGTTTTCGCAACTTGCCGTCACAGAAGAAAACCTTCTCCGCCCGGCGCTCCGGGTAGCTGCCGGCCGGAGTCTTCACCCCGGGATATTCCGTCTTGCCGGAGAATTGCAGCATCGCCTGAATTTTCGGCCCCTGCCTCCCCGGCAGAACCTTGTCGGCGGAGAAGGTCGCGCTCAACTTCAGATAGCCGCAACCACTCTCAACCGGAATCTCCCGGCGGATGCCGGAAAAGCCGTTGTTGCGCTGTTTCAGCTCCACAGTGAAGCCGCTCTGGTCGAACCGGAGCGAATCCTTCGCGATTTTCCACGGGGTCCAGCCGTCAGCCGAGGTGAAGTCCGTCTCATATATCACCGCCGCATGCAGCAGCAGAGGAGCGGCGGTCAAAAGCAGGAGGATATTTTTCATACAGAAGCAGTTCCTTTCTCTCAATTTTCCCAGTTGATCATGGCGATTCTGCCGACTTCGGTGTCGCGGTTGAAAAAATCCGAAGAGCCGTATGGATTCGGCAGCGACGGAATCCGCTCGCTGCCCACGTGCCAGTCAAGGAACAGCACATTGGCCTGCGAACTGTGCCGCGCGGCAGGAATACCGGCCCCCGCCGCCGGAGAGGTCGACGGGTCAAACCAACAGACCCCCAGCTCCAGATTCGGAACGCCGTCGGCCCACTGCCAGGTGTCGGCGATGAGACAGCGTTGCGACAGTTTGGTCAGCATGGTGATCTTCTTGCTGTTCACCACACTGGCGCCCCCCGAGGAGAGCATCTGCTTGTTGACGCCGTAAGCGTTGTTCCACTTCCACTTCGCGTCCTCCCATTTCATCGAAGGACAGCTGACGATTCTGTAGGGAATGTAACCGTTGGTGCCGTACTTTGTGCTGGTGTCGGTCGAGGACTGTGAGATGCCGATGGAACCGGTCATGGTGCTGACCCAGTTGTAGTTAGCCCATATGTCGCTCGGATGGTTCTGATACGGCGGAAGACGATCCTGGAAGTCGTTGGTATACATCGAGAATCCGTAACCGATCTGCTTGAGGTTGTTCTGGCAGTTCGCCGAACGGGAGCGTTCGCGGGCCTGATTCAGTGCCGGCAGCAGCAGAGCGGCCAGGATGGCGATGATCGCAATCACTACGAGAAGTTCGATTAAGGTAAAATACCGTTTCTCACTTTTCATTTTTTCCTCCATTGTTCGTGTATGACAGTTGATTGGATTCGGGTTTGACCGGACAGCATCTTCTCCATGTTACATTTTCAAAATGAAGATCTTCGACTGTCTCAAAAATCATGCTTCTGCTGAATTCAGCGAAATGCTCCAGATTGCGGTGGCAGGGGCGGATGGAGAAATTGCAGTGGTCGAAAAGGATTTCCTGCACCCCGTGTTTTGCCGCCGCCCGGATGAAAGGATAGCCGCCGCTGACCGCATCCACGTCGCACAGCCGGATGTTGCGGACTCCCGCGCAACAGGCATCGTCGGCAAGCCGGATCATGAAAGGGCCGTTCTGCGTCTCCATGATGAGGTGGGAAAAGACGATGTTCTCCACCGAGAACGGCAGCGCCTTTTCCGGAGGAGGCGGGCAGTCCGGTCCACGGGGCGGATCGAACTGAACCGGCGCAATCTCCGGCAGATAAATCGAAATACCGGCGAAACTTTCCTCAATGATCAGATGACTGAAGCTGCAATTGCGGATGGCGTAATCCCGGCTCCAGCCGATCCGGATTGCGGAGCTGCCGCTTTTCAACACACAGTTGGAAACCGTCACCCGTTCACACGGCCGCGGCGTGAAGAGCTGTTCCTGATGGGAGCGCAGCACCAGGGCGTCGTCACTGCTGCGGATGATGCAGTTTGCAATCACGGCGTCGCGGCACGCGCTCAGATGGATACCGTCCATGTTCGGCAGGCGCATTTCTCCGTCGATGCGCAGCTTGTTGATCTGAATCCGTTCGCAGTCCAGCATCCACAAACTCCATCCGGCGGCATTTTCGATCTTGAATTCGTCGAGCAGAACGTCGGAACAGGCGACGAAGAGAAGCGCTCGCCCCGGGATCTTCCGATCATCCTTCCGTTTCCAGACCAAATGGAGCTCCTGCGGCGCATCCATCGCCACCTCGGTAAAGGCATGTGCATTGCCGCAGATGGTTCCCCGACCGGTGATGCCGACGTTGCGGCAATGTTCCGCATAGATCAACGTGCGGCGGTTCAGGCGGGAACAGCGGGCGGGGATCCACCATGGATTGTCCCCAATCTCCGGGTAGCGGAGGGGATCCGGACCGCCGAGGAGCACCGCGCCTTCTTCCTGATGGAGCGTCGTGTTGTCATGCAGATACAGCGTGTAGCTCATCCAGACGCCCGGGCCGATCCTGACTGTGCCGCCGCCTGCCGCTGCACAGCTGTCCAGCGCCTGCTGAATTGCGGAGGTGTTGTCGAACTCTCCGCCGGGACGTGCGCCGCAGTTTTGAATGTCAACCATTGCATTCTCCTTGAAAGTTATCCATTCTGCCTGGATGATATTATACCGTATTCTGCCTCGAGAAACAACCTTTTTTGCAATTCATAAATATGGATTTCAGACAAAAATAATACAACAATGGTTGAAAAAATATGTTTTTTGCGTTACTTTAGCTCAGAAAGGAGAAACGATGGAGCAGCCGATCCCGCATCTGCCGAAGCCGGACGAAAACATGCCGCCCGACCATCTTCTGCTCGCTCCCGGCCGGGCGATGCGGACACACTTTTTTCTGAATTCCGGCTCCTACGAAGACTATCCGCTCTACACCAACGGCATCGAAGAGGCGTCGCGGAATTCGCCCACCTGGTATCACAGTTACCATGCGCGGCACGGACTGTTGGTCTGGCTGGTCTCCGGCGAGGTCAGCTACCGGATTGAGAAGAAACACTATCTGGTGCGGCCCGGTCTGCCCCTCTTTATTCCGCCGGGGTGCGAATACTATTTCGAGACGACGGAACAATGTGGATATCAAAAATTTGTAGCATTTTTTCAGGGGGTGAATCTGCCGTCGATTCTGGAGACGTTGAAACTGAACCAGCCGATTCAGCTCTCACTGCCGCAGACCGATCTGCTGACCCGGAAACTCCGGCTTCTGCGGATATTGATTCGCCGCCGTCCTTCAGGGCACATTCTGCAGAATGCCGGTTTGACCCTGGAACTTTTGATGACACTGTCAGAGGCGATTCCCAGGCCGCAGGAGAAGTCTCTTTTTCTGCGGCTGGCATGTGAAAAGCTGAGCGGGAATTTTGAACATCCGGAGAGTATCGCCTCAATTGCCTGGACGCTCGGAATGAATGAACGGACCTTTTCCCGGCTGTTCCGGGCGCAGATGAACCAGTCTCCCCACCGTTACCGGATGCAGCGCCGCATGGAAGCCGCTTGCGAACTGCTCACTCAGACCGGTTTTTCGGTTAAGGAGATTGCATTTCAGCTCGGTTTCTGCAACTCCTTCTATTTCTGCAATCAATTTCGTCGCATACACGGCGTGACTCCGACACAATTCCGGCGCAGGAAGAGGTTTCCGGATCGGTGACTTTGATCACGAAAAGCGGACCTCGCGTGAGAGGGGCGCTGAATTTGCGTATCACGACGTTACGGATAATCGGTGATGCGATCGAATCCGGGGGGAGGGAGTCTGGAGAACGCCCGGCCCTCCAGCTCCCGGCCCGGATGATTTTCACCTCAATCGCGGTCCGCTTTCGGATGAATCAGATAGAAGCACCCGGCTGCGGCGGCGCCTCCGGCCAGATTGGCCAGAATGGTCAGCCAGATATTATTCCACGGCGTGAGTTTCATGCAGGCAAGCCCGATTTCCACCGCCGGATTGAATGCACCGGAACAGACCGTGCCGCCGACAGCAAACGCTCCCGCCATCACTGTGCCGCCGATGGCGAGTCCGAAGTAGGAGTTGTTCGCAGCTTTTTTGAGGGGTGCGACATTCAACACCACGTAGGCCAGTGCAAACGTGAAGAGAAATTCCGAAAGCAGCAGGTCATGAATGCGGAAGTTGAACGGCGGAACCGGATCCAGACGATGCTTGAATTCCAAGACCGCCAGAGCTCCGACGATGCCGCCGAGCACCTGGGCAATCATGTACGGGATGGCGTCCCGTTTCGGCATTGCACCGCGCAGCAGCACCGCCAGCGTGACCGCCGGATTGTAATGGCCTCCCGAAATCGGACCGCCGGCGTAGATCATCACCATGAGAATTCCTCCGATCGCCAGCGGCGGAATGACGCCGGAACTGTTAAGGGTGCTGGTTGAACCGATCGTCAGAATCAGGAAAAAGGTACCGATGAATTCGACCAGATATTTGCGAAATGCGTTCATATGAAAATTCCTTTTTGAAAAAAGTGAGGTTGGAAAATGTGCATACGGAGAAGGCCGGTTTCAACATCGCAGGGGCTGTAGTTCCTCCGTCGGAGGAGCGTGATCTCGCTTCGCCGACAGTTTTTGCTCTCTTGAAAATCCGGCAGACATCATACCGTCCGGGAAGAGCGGAGGCAGGAAAAACGGAGTCGGCCGGAGATGAATCTGCATCCATACCGCTTCCAAAAGATTGCTCTCATCCTGCTGGCAGATGGCTTCGGTGAGGTGTTCCTGGCGGCAGCCGGCATCGCCGCACGGGTGGTGGGAGCCGGCCGGGCAATTCCAGTCCACGCCATTGAAGATTTGCAGCAGCAGCAGGAGGACAATTGTCGGAACTGCCTGCCGACGGCGTTGTCTGGTTTGCCGGCGGTTCAAAATGGTTCTCCTTTTCGGCGTCACATCGGCGAATGGATGAGGCCGACGGGCCGTTTTATCTGTCGGATGAATATAGCTTCAAAGCCGAGAAATGCAAATAAAAATTCCACCTCATCCTCCGGGAGAGTGGATTTTTCGCGGTATCCCTTCTGACGAAATCTTCCTGTGGAGTTCCGTTTCTTCGCGGGACAGGTCCCGGCTCATCCGGAGTCAGACAATAATCTGGAGCCCCCCGGAACAAAAAAGCGCCCGGTTTTTCGACCGGACGCCTCTTCGTCGTGGGCAGATGGATCATTTGCCGCACTTTGCCTTGATGCCGTCGACGAGCTTCATGAAACGCCGACCGTATTCGACATAGTTCTGATACCGCTCTGCATCGGCGGTTGCGCTCGGCGTCGAATCGTGGAACACCAGCTTCATGTGCGGTTCCATCGAGAATCCGCCGTCATAACCATTGCGCAGCAGATCCTCGACGATGCGCGCGACGTCGCCCTCTCCTTCGCCGGGGAAGGTGAATTCCGCCTTGGCAAAACCGTTCTCCCCGCGGCCGATGAACTTCCCGTCCTTGATGTGAACGTAGTAGATGAACTCTTTTACATGAGAGTAGAACTCCCACGAGCTCTGGACATGTTCGAGGGCGTCGCCGTTGCTCCGGTCGAAGTTGATCACCGGGTTGCCGGTGTCAAAGACCAGTTTGAAGTTCGGGGATTTGACATGATCGAGCAGTTTGAGCGTGTGTTTCCACGACATGCCGCCGTAGTTGTTGCAGTTCTCGTGCAGATAGAGCACGCCAGCCTCTTCGCACATGCGGACAAGCTCATTGACCTTGCGGAAGACATTCTTCTCCACCTCCGGATCGAAGGCGGGGCGGTTCCATTCCGCACGGAAACTCATGCCGCGCAGCATGGTGCAGTTGAGCCGCTTCATCCGGACAAGCGCCCGGCTGAGCTGTTCGCGCGTCTTCTGAAAATCCTCTTCCTTGAGCGCACTCCAGCTCCAGTTTGCTACTGCGCTTCCGAAGCAGTTGATCCTGACGCCGGAATCCTCCAGCATCCCAGCCGCACGGTCGAACGCCTCTTCCGACAGATCGTGGATGTTCACCCCGTCGATGGCGCGCGATTCGATACACTGCCAGCCGAGTTCCTTCGTCGCCTTGATCTGTCCGGCCAGACCGACCGAAGCTTCGTCCGCAAATCCGGTGTAATACATCTGTAACCTCGCTTCTGTTGATGTTTGAAACGGTTTCTTTTCGTATCTTTAACATAGCCCGACAAATGGAATAGTCAATATCCGCCGGGTAGAAATTCCTTGAAAAATCGCCGATTCGACGTGGATGATTACGACCCCTTCTGCTCCGTTGCGGCGGGGGCCGATTCCAGCCGGAAGGGATACGCCGGGTCGCCGCGCACATAGCTGGTTACCGTGTTGTAGGCCATGTTGAGGCCGGCCTCGTTGAATCGGTTGACGATGGCGAGATTGATCTCGCTTCTCCATTTTTCTTCGGTCTCGTAGGTGGTGGTTTTCAACCACATGATGACCTTGAGGTTGAGCGCCGAGCCGCCGAGATTCTCAAAGAAGACGCGCGGTTGCCGGGACTGCGGATCCTTGCCGTGAAAATCATCGACGATCTCGTGGAGCAGTTTCATCGCCTTTTCGATGTCGCCTCCGGGAGTCTCGTAGACCAGTCCGATTGTGAAGGCGAAACGGATGACTCCATGATTGCTGATATTTTCGATATCGCATTCGGCGATCCGGCTGTTCGGAATGGTGTAGACGCTTTCATCTGCGGTCAGGATTCGGGTACTCCGCATGCCCACCGACTTGACCAGCCCGTCGACGCCGTTGACCTGGATGCGGTCGCCGCATCGGAACGGTCGATCCATGATGATGACCAGGGTGCCGAAAAAGTTTGCAAGTGTCTCGCGTGAAGCGAAAGCAATCGCCAGGCCGACGACGCCGGCGCCCGCGAGCAACGTCGTGATGTTCAGATTGAAGATGCTCTGGCCAATGAAGAGGAGCGATATGACGATCAGGCTGATTTTCAGTACCTTGCGTGTAATCTCCACCATCAGTAGATCCAGATTGTTGTCGGCGCTGGCGGCATACTGGGACATGCGCATGCTCAGAACGGAGATCAGGCGCATGCCCGCCCAGGTGGCGATCAGGGTCACCAGGGTGAAAAAGAGCCGCGCATCCAGTTTGTAAAGTCGCGGCAGCGTTTGCAACACCGGAAGCATCAGGATAAAGAGCGTCACCAGAATCGCCAGGAGCAGCAGCGGCAGGGAAAGCGCCCAGATGAGCTGCCAGCGCAGGGAATTCTCTTTGGCGGCGCGTTGTGAACTGATGATTTTCTGCATGCCGAAACCGATTCCCGTTCCGATCACAAGCGTCAGAACCGTGCCGCCGAGCAGGACGAAAAGGGCATGGCGTTCCCGATGAAACCAGTCGAGCACGGCATCCACCTTCTGTCCGAGCGTCTGGGCAAGTTCCTCTTCGGAAACGAGCGGAATGGTCTCTTCTCCGGAAAGAATCCGGTCGATTTCGCTTTCCTCCCGTCTGTCGTTCTTTTCTGCCGACGGTTCCCGGTCTGTGTCATTCCCGGTTTTCACGGTCGTCTCTCCCTCTTCCGCACGTGAGAGGGAGTCCTCCGGAGCGGCGAAACAGAGGCCGGCGCATGTCAGCAGTAACAGGACGGGTATCAGAAATCGTTGCATAGTGCTCTCCTCCTTCTTCACTTGCCGCGGGTCCTGCAGGTAATGTACTCCGGGAAACGAAAATATCCACTTGAAACCCGAATTTTTCGTGATATGGTACCGGAAATATCAATGACTCGTGCGAAATAAGAGAAAAACGTTGACTCGGCGACGAGCCGGAACCTG
>OLGD01003938.1_pt1 | contig 13053 bp, 10 predicted proteins | sample 1605311 | NCBI WGS metagenome assembly OLGD01 (sample SAMEA3888917, study PRJEB22519) | human gut metagenome | biome: human gut; feature: human-associated habitat; material: faeces | place: Denmark | collected 2010 | reverse complement strand
CCGGAGCGCGCGCGCTATGCGGCGCTGCCGGCGGCGGCGCGCGGCGCGTTCCTGCTCGGGCGCTGGGTGGCCAGGGAGGCGCACGGCAAGCGCACGGGCGAGGGCATTGCGGGCGGCGGCGCACATCTCGTGGTGACGGACGACGGGCGCGTGCTGGACGCCGGCGGCGCGGTGCTCTCCCGCGTCAGGACGCTTTCGCTTGCCGGCTGCCTGGTCGCCGTCGCAGGGCCGGACGCCCCGTTTACGCTCTTGACGGAGCAGATCTGACGCCCGGGCGCGTTGCCGGAGGCTTTTTTTGAAAACCTGACCCATATCCGAAACCAAATTCCCTCCCCCATAGTCTTCTATATGGAAGTGCCCATCCAAATCACATCGAACATGCGCAAAAAGGAGGAGACAACCGGTATGAAACGCAACAAGTGGAAGCTGCTGTCCCTGGCGCTTGCGTTGGTGCTGCTGCTGTGTGGCTGCAGCGCCGCGCCGCAGAGGGACGAAACGAGCGACAGCTTTGACGTATCGTCGCCCGCCGCGCCGGCGCCGGAGGGCAACATGATGACCAGTGAGGAGTCCGACGCGGTGCTCGACACCGGGGAAGCCGGCGGCCTGGCCGGCGACCCGCTCGCCTCGCGCAAGGTCATCCGCGACGCGACACTGCGCATCCAGACGCTCGAGTACGACAAATTCCTGCCCGCGCTCGAGCAGGCGGTGCTGGACGTGGGCGGCTACGTCTCGAGCCGCTATTCGAGCGGCAACAGCTACTATGGCAAGCACCTGCGCTCGGCCGAGCTCGAGGTGCGCGTACCGGCCGACCGGCTGGACGAGTTTCTGACCGGCGTGAGCGGCCTCGGCAACGTGGTCGACCGGCGCGAGAGCCTGCGCGACGTGACCACGGCTTATGTGGACACGGAGGCGCACCTGAACGCGCTCCGCACCGAGCGGGACGCGCTGCTCGAGATCCTGGCTGCGGCGGACACGGTCGAGGACCTGATCACCGTGCAGAACCGGTTGAGCGACGTGCAGTACGAGATCGAGTCGTACGAGGCCGTGCTGCGCACCTATGACGACCAGATCGCGATGAGCACCGTGACGATGTATATCGACGAGGTGGAGCGCGAGACGCCGGTCCAGGAGGAGACGTTCTGGCAGGAGGTGTCCCGCCGGTTCTCCGAGAGCCTGGGCGCCGTGGGCGAGGGCTTCCGCGCGTTTGGCGCGTGGTTTTTCGGTAACCTGCCGTCGATCGTCGTGTGGGTCGTGATCCTGGGCGGGCTGACGGTGGGCATCGTGGCCATCGTGCGCCACAGCGGCAAACGCCTGGCGCGGCAGGCTGCGGCGCGGCAGGCCGAGACGGCCAGGCGCCTGCGCGAAACGCAGGCCGCGCAGGCGGCGGCGCGCGCCGCGGAGCCGGCAGCGGAACAGCCGCGGGAGCCGGAACAGGCGCCGGAGGAGAAGCCGGAGCGCTGATCGCGCCGGCACAGGGACGCACATCGGGGGCGCGCCGGCAGGGCGCGCCCCGTTTTTTGGCTTGACACATACCCATAGGGGGTATATAATGGGCGCGACGGGTGGGGACACTGCCCATGTGGCCCGGCACGCCGGGCGGAACGGGAGGCGGAAGATGGAACACAGGTGCTGCAGCGGGCGCACCAAGCAGCGTACGCCGGAGGAGCGCAAAAAGCTCATCCACCGGCTCAACCGCATCGAGGGGCAGATCCGCGGCATCCGCGGCATGGTGGAGCGGGACGCCTATTGCAACGACATCCTGATCCAGTCGGCGGCGGTCAGCGCGGCGGTCAGCGCGTTCAATCGCGCACTGCTCGAGGCGCATTTGCGCACGTGCGTGACGGAGGACATCCGCGCCGGACGGGACGAGACGGTCGACGAGCTGCTCGCCACGCTGCAAAAACTGATGAAATAGGCGAGGGAGGACGATGAAGCAATACACGGTGACCGGGATGAGCTGCGCGGCGTGCAGCGCCCGGGTGGAAAAGGCGGTGCGCGGCGTCCCGGGCGTGACGGACTGTTCCGTCAACCTGCTGACGGGCGCCATGGGCGTGGAAGGCGCAGCGGCGGACGCGGCGGTCGTCGCGGCGGTGGAGGCCGCCGGCTATGGCGCGCGCCCAAAGGAGGCGCCGGGCGCGCCTGCGCCCGCGGCGGCGGAGGATGCGCTGCGGGATCGCGAGACGCCGGCGCTCGTGCGGCGGCTCGCCGCGTCGGTGGGCTTTCTGCTCGTGCTGATGTACGTTTCGATGGGGCATACCATGTGGGGCTGGCCGCTGCCGGCGTTCTTCCGGCAGAACCCGGTGGCGGTGGGCGTGCTGGAGCTGCTGCTCGCCGCGGCGGTGATGGTCGTGAACCAGCGGTTTTTTACGAGCGGCTTCCGCAGCCTGTGGCACCGCGCGCCGAACATGGACACGCTCGTCGCGCTCGGCAGCATGGCGGCGTTCGGCTACAGCACGGTGGAGCTGTTTTCGATGACGGCGGCGGCGGCGCGCGGAGACCTGGCGGCGGCCATGGCCGGGCTGCACGGGCTGTATTTTGAGTCTGCGGCCATGATCCTCGCGCTGATCACCGTCGGCAAGATGCTCGAGGCCCGCTCCAAGGGCCGCACGACCGACGCGCTGCGCGGGCTGATGCGGCTCGCGCCGCGGACGGCGACGGTCGTGCGCGGCGGCGTGGAGCAGGCGGTGCCGGTCGAGCAGGTGCGCCCGGGCGACGTGTTTGTCGTGCGGCCGGGCGAGCAGATCCCGGTGGACGGCGTGGTGCGCGACGGGACGGGCGCGGTGGACGAGGCGGCGCTGACCGGCGAGAGCCTGCCGGTGGACAAGGCGGCGGGCGCGCCGGTGTACGCGGCGACGCTGAACCAGACGGGCTTTTTGCGCTGCGAGGCCACGCGCGTGGGCGAGGATACGACGCTCTCGCAGATCATCCGCATGGTCGGCGACGCCGCGGCGACCAAGGCGCCGATCGCCAAGGTGGCGGACCGGGTGTCCGGCGTGTTCGTGCCGGCGGTGATCGCCGTCGCCGCGGTGACGGTCGCCGTGTGGCTGCTCGTCGGGCAGAGCGCGGGCTATGCGCTGGCGCGCGGCATCTCGGTGCTCGTGATCAGCTGCCCGTGCGCGCTCGGGCTGGCGACGCCCGTGGCGATCATGGTCGGCAGCGGCGTGGGCGCGCGCCAGGGCATCCTGTTCAAGACCGCCGTCTCGCTCGAGGAGACGGGGCGCGCCCAGACGGTCGTGCTCGACAAGACCGGCACCATCACGCGCGGCGAGCCGGGCGTGACGGACCTGCTGCCCGCGCCGGGCGTGGACGAGGACGAGCTGCTTCGCCTGGCGGCGGCGCTGGAGCGGCCGAGCGAACACCCGCTTGCCCGCGCCATATTGCGCGAGGCGGAGGCGCGCGGCCTGGCGGCCGCTTCGGTGACGGACTTTCAGGCGCTGCCCGGCAACGGGCTGACGGCCACGCTGGACGGGCACGCCCTGTTTGGCGGCAACGAGCGCTTTGCCCTCTCGCAGGCGGCGGTGCCGGAGGCGCTGCGCGCGCAGGCGGCGGCGCTCGCAGAGGCGGGGCGGACGCCGCTGTTCTTCGGCCGGGACGGGGCGCTGCTCGGCGTCGTGGCCGTGGCGGACACGATCAAGCCGGAGAGTGCGCAGGCGGTGCGGGAGCTGCAGGGCATGGGCGTGCGCGTGGTGATGCTCACCGGCGACAACGAGCGGACGGCGCGCGCCATCGGCCGCGAGGCGGGCGTGGACGAGGTGATCGCCGGCGTGCTGCCGGACGGCAAGGAGCGCGCCGTGCGCGAGTTGCAGGCGCAGGGACGCGTGGCCATGGTGGGCGACGGCATCAACGACGCGCCGGCGCTCACGCGGGCGGACATCGGCGTGGCCATCGGCGCGGGGGCGGACGTGGCGATCGACGCGGCGGACGTGGTGCTCGTCAAAAGCCGCCTGACCGACGTGCCGGCGGCCATCCGGCTCGGCCGCGCCACGCTCAAAAACATCCACGAGAACCTGTTTTGGGCGTTTCTGTACAACACCATCGGCATTCCGCTCGCGGCGGGCGTGTTCGTGCCGGTGCTCGGTTGGGAGCTGAACCCCATGTTTGGCGCGGCGGCGATGAGCCTGTCCAGCGTCTGCGTCGTGACCAACGCGCTGCGGCTGAACCTGTTCCGGCCGCACGACGCGCGGCGGGACGGGCATGGCCGGAGCAAACGGAACCAGAAGAGAAAAGGAGAGGAACGGAAGATGGAAAAGACGTTGCAGATCGAAGGCATGATGTGCGCCCACTGTGAGGCGCGCGTGAAGAAGGCGCTCGAGGCGGTGCCCGGCGTGACGCAGGCGACGGTCAGCCACGAGGCGGGCACGGCGGTCGTGACGCTCGGCGCGGCCGTGACGGACGAGGCGCTGCGCGCCGCCGTGGAGGCGCAGGACTACCATGTGACGTCGGTCGGCTGAAACGGGCTGCCCGGCAAACGCAGACGAGGCTCCGCCGGTGGCGGAGCCTCGTTTCCGTTTGCGTTGCGGGAGCGCGCGTTACGCCTTTGCGTACAGCAGCCCGACGAGCCAGTTGAGCGTGCGTACGGGCAGCAGGCGCGCCAGCAGCAGGAAGAACTGGTATTGCAGCCCGCACGAGTACAGCGCCTTGGGGTGGCGCTTTTGCGCGATGGCCACGATGCGCCGGCCCAGCACGTCCGCAGGCATGCCGTTCTGCTCGTCGCGCTCCATGCCGGCGACCGAGCGGGCGAGCGCGGCATACACCTCGCCGCCCGCGGCGCTCTTCTGCCGCGCGGCGGTGAACCCGGTCTTCACATCGCCCGGCAGCAGCGCGACGGCGTGCACGCCGAACGGGCGCAGCTCGTTTTGCAGCGCCATCGTGACCGAGGCGATGGCGGCCTTGGCGGCGGAATAAAACGCCTGGAACGGGATCGGGATCGATCCGGCGACGGAGCCGAGGTTCAATATCAGCCCGGCGCGGGCCTGCCGCATGTGCGGCAGCGCGGCGCGGATGCAGTGCAGCGTGCCGAAGAAGTTGACGTCGAACTGGCTGCGCGCCTCCGCGTCGGTCGTGAATTCCATCGCGCCCGAAATGCCGAACCCGGCGCTGTTGACGAGGATGTCGAGCCGCCCCTCCCGCGCGAGCACGGTTTCCACCGCCGCGCGCGCCTGTGCTTCGTCCGCAATGTCGGCGGTCAGGTGGGTGTGGCGCGCCGCCGGGAACGGGTGCCGGCTCAGGCCATAGACGGTGTAGCCGGCGTCGAGAAAGGCGTTGGCGGCGGCCAAACCGATGCCGCTGGAGGCGCCGGTGACGAGCACGACGCCCTTACTTTCCGACATGCCGCTTCACCACCCTTTCGATGATGTCCAGCGCCTCGTCGAGCAGCGCTTCGGTATGCGTGACCATGTAGCTCGTGCGGAGCAGGCACTCCGACGGGTGCGTCGCCGGCGGCAACACGGGGTTGACGTACACGCCCTCGTCGTAGAGCTCCTTGGCGATGGTCAGCGTGGTGACCGCGTCGTGGGTGTAGATCGGGATGATCGGCGTCGTGCTCTCGCGGATGGCGATGCCGCGGCGCTTGAGCCCTTCGCGCATGTGCCGCGCGAGCGCGGCGAGCCGCTCCGGCAGCTTCGGCTGTTCGCGCAGGATGTGCAGCGCCTCGATGGCCGTGGCGCACGAGGCGGGCGGGATCGACGCGCAGAAGATGTACGGCCGTGAGGCGTGGCGCACGTAGTCCACGACGTCCGCGCTTGCGGCCATGTAGCCGCCGATGGACGCGAGCGACTTGGAAAACGTGCCCATGACGACGTCGACCTGGTCCTCAAGGCCAAAGTACGACGCCGTGCCGCGCCCGCCCTTGCCGATGACGCCGAGCCCGTGCGCGTCGTCCACCATGACGCGCGCGCCGTATTGGCGCGCGAGGCGCACGATCTCGGGCAGGTTGCAGATGTCGCCGCCCATGGAGAACACGCCGTCGGTCACGATCAGGCAGCCGGCATTGTCCGGCACCTGCTGCAGCCGGCGCTCGAGCTCGTCCATGTCGTTGTGGCGGTAGCGCAGCATCTTGGCGTAGGAGAGCTTGCAGCCGTCGTAGATGCTGGCGTGGTTTTCCTTGTCGCAGAGCACGTAGTCGCTCTTGCCGCACAGGGCGGAGAGGATGCCGAGGTTCGTCTGGAAGCCGGTGGAGAACGTCATCACGGCTTCCCTGCCGAGAAAGTCCGCCAGTTCGCGCTCGAGTTGCGTGTGCAGGCTGAGCGTGCCGTTCAGGAAGCGGGAGCCGGAGCAGCCGGTCCCGTAGGTTTCGAGCGCGGCGACGCCCGCGGCGATCACGCGCGGGTGCACGGTCAGGCCGAGATAGTTGTTGGAGCCGAGCATGATCCGGCGCTTGCCCTCCATGATGACTTCCGTATCCTGGCGGGATTCGAGCTCGTGAAAATACGGGTAGATGCCCAGGGCGCGCGCCTGTTCGGCGTATTCGTTTTTGCGTTTGTCAAAGATGTCGTGCACGGTGATCCTCCCATTGGTTGCGTGGCGCGGCGCGCGGGCCGCGCCGGTCGGTCGGCGGCGCGGTTACCGCCCGGGTTGTGGCATCGACTCATAGGCGCGGATGAGCGCCTGCGTGCCAAGCTGGCCGTCGCCTGCGGCCAGCAGCTGTTCGTACATGGCGGCGACGAGGTCGAGCACGGGGAGCGTGGCGCCGTGGCGCTCCGCCTCTTCCCTGGCGATGCGCAGATCCTTGACCTGGTGCTTGATGAAGAAGCCGGGGTTCAGGTCGCCGCGCAGGATGCGCGGCACCATGTTGGAGAGCTGCCACGAGCCGGCGGCGCCGCCGCTGATGCACGAGAGCATGTTCTCCGGGTCGAGCCCGGCCTTCCTGGCATATTGGAGCGCTTCGCATGCGCCGGCGATTGCGCCGCAGATGGCGATCTGGTTGGCCATCTTTGTGTGCTGGCCGGTGCCGGCCGGGCCGGTGTGGTGGATGGCGTTGCCCATGCGCTCGAACAGCGGCACCGCCCGCTCAAATGCCTCGCGGTCGCCGCCGGCCATGATGGACAGCGTGGCGTTTTTCGCGCCCACGTCGCCGCCGGAGACCGGCGCGTCCACGGCAGAGAGCCCGCGCGCGCGGGCCGCCTCGTAGATGCGCACGGCGAGCGACGGCGCGGTCGTCGTCATGTCGATCAGCAGCGTGCCGGGCCGCGCGTTTTCCACGATGCCGTCTGGGCCAAAGTAGACCTCCTCCACGTCGGGCGGGAAGCCCACGATCGTGATGACGGCGTCCGCTTCCGCCACGCAACTGGCGACGGTGTCGTGCCAGTGCGCGCCGCGCTCCACGAGCGGCAGCGCCTTTTCGCGCGTGCGGGTGTAGAGGTGCATGTCATATCCCGCGTCCAGCAGGTGCCCTGCCATGGCGCCGCCCATGACGCCGAGGCCGATGAATGCAAGGTGCTGCATAGCTGTCATTCTCCTGTCCGCGCAGATGCGCAAATGATGAAAAAGTATATCATATGGCGAAAAGAATCGCAAACAAAAGCCGTCCCGCTCGTTGACATTTTTGCCGGTTGTGAGCATAATAAAATGAACTACTTTGGAAACGGACAGGGAGGCGGATGGCGATGGAAGAGCCGGCTCGCAGCAAGAACTTTATCGAGGAGCAGATCGAAGCGGATTTGCAGGCGCGCCGCGACGCGGGCGAGGCCGACCCGCGCGTGAAGACGCGGTTCCCGCCGGAGCCGAACGGCTACCTGCACATCGGCCACGCCAAGGCGCTGTGCATCGACTTTGGCATGGCGGAGCAGTATGGCGGCGTGTGCAACCTGCGCTTTGACGACACCAACCCCACCAAGGAGGACGTCGAATACGTCGAGGCCATCCAGCAGGACATCCACTGGCTGGGCTTTCAGTGGGACAAGATGCTCTTTGGCTCGTCGTATTTTGACCAGTGCTACGAACTGGCGGTGCAGCTCATCAAAAAGGGCGTGGCGTACGTGGACGACCTGACGAAGGACGAGATGCGCGAATACCGCGGCACGCTGACCGAGCCGGGGCGCAACAGCCCGTACCGCGACCGCAGCGTGGAGGAGAACCTCGACCTGTTCGAGCGCATGAAGAACGGCGAGTTTCCGGACGGTTCGCGCACGCTGCGCGCCAAGATCGACATGGCCTCGCCGAACCTCAACCTGCGCGACCCGGCCATGTACCGCATCCTGCACATCCCGCACCACCAGACGGGGGACAAGTGGTGCATCTACCCGATGTACGACTTTGCCCACCCGATCCAGGACGCGCTCGAGGGCGTGACGCACTCGCTGTGCAGCCTGGAATACGAAGCGCACCGCCCGCTCTACAACTGGGTCGTGGAGCAGTGCGGCTTTGCGCACCGGCCGCGGCAGATCGAGTTTGCGCGGCTGAACCTCGAGAACACCGTCATGAGCAAGCGCTACCTGCGCCGCCTGGTGGAGGAGGGGCACGTCTCCGGCTGGGACGACCCGCGCATGCCCACGCTGTGCGGTCTGCGCCGCCGCGGATATACGGCCGCGTCCGTGCGCGACTTTCTCGAGCGCATCGGCGTGGCCAAGGCCGACTCGGTCGTGGAGACGGCCATGCTCGAGCACTGCGTCCGCGAGGACCTGAACGCGCACGCGCAGCGCCGCATGGCGGTGCTCGACCCGCTGCGCGTCGTGATCGACAATTTTGAGCCCGGCCGCGTGGAGCAGATGGCCGTGGAGAACAACCCGAACGACGAAACCGCCGGCACGCACGAGGCGCCGTTCGGGCGTGAGCTGTACATCGAGCGGGAGGACTTTGCCGTCGACCCGCCGAAGAAATTCTTCCGGCTCAAGCCGGGCGGCGAGGTGCGCCTCAAGGGCGCGTACATCGTGCGCTATGCGTCGCACGAGTGCGACGAGGCGGGGCGCGTGACGTGCGTGCACGTCACGTACGACCCGGACACGCGCAGCGGCCAGTGCGAGCGCAAGGTCAAGGGCACGCTGCACTGGGTGGAGGCCGCGTCCGCCGTGCCGGCGGAGTTCCGCCTCTATGAGCCGCTGCTCACGGACGAGGGCGCGGACGACGGGCGCGACTTTATCGAGCGGCTGAACCCCGATTCGCTGACCGTGCGGCACGGCTTTGCGGAGCCGGCGCTTTTGGGGACGCAGCCGGGCGACCGGTTCCAGTTCCTGCGCGTCGGGTACTTCTGTACCGACCCGGACGGCACGGCGGAGCGGCCCGTGTTCAACCGCGTCGTGGGGCTCAAGGACAGCTACAAGGGCTAACGGATGCCGCGTGCCCGCCCGCGCCCGGCGCGGGCGGCAGGCAGTGGACAGACGGAGAGGGAATGGATCATGGAAAAGACGGTCAGAACCAGGTTTGCGCCGAGCCCCACGGGGTACATGCACCTCGGCAACCTGCGCAGCGCGCTGTACACCTATCTCTATGCGCGGCACAACGGCGGACGCTTCATCCTGCGCATCGAGGACACCGACCGCGAGCGCTATGTGGAGGGGGCCACGGAGGTCATCTACCGCACGCTCCGGAGCATCGGCATGGACTGGGACGAGGGTCCCGACGTGGGCGGCGCGTTCGGCCCCTATGTGCAGAGCGAGCGCAAGGAGATGTACCTGCCGTATGCCGAGCAGCTCGTGCGCGAGGGCAAGGCGTACTACTGCTTCTGCACGGTGGAGGAGCTGGAGGCGCGCCGCGCGGCGGCGGCCGCGCGCGGCGAGACGTTCAAATACGACAAGCACTGCCTGCACCTGCCCCAGGAGGAGGTGGCGCGGCGCCTGGCGGCGGGCGAGCCGTATGTGATCCGGCAGAACGTGCCGGAGAGCGGCGAGGCGTCGTTTGACGACGTGATCTACGGCCACATCGCCGTGGACTGCGCCGAGCTGGACGACATGATCCTCATCAAGGCCGACGGCATGCCGACCTACAACTTTGCAAACGTCATCGACGACCACACGATGGGCATCACGCACGTCATGCGCGGCAACGAGTACCTGGCCAGCACGCCCAAGTACAACCTGCTCTACGAGGCGTTCGGCTGGGAGAAGCCGGTCTACATCCACATGACGCCCATCATGCGCGACGCGACGCACAAGCTCTCCAAGCGCGACGGCGACGCGTACTTTGAGGACTATCTCCAAAAGGGCTATCTCCAGGAGGCGATCGTCAACTATGTGGCGCTGCTCGGCTGGAACCCGGGCGACGAGCGCGAGTTTTTCACGCTCGACGAGCTGGTGGAGGCGTTTTCGATCCGTGGGATGAGCAAGTCGCCCGCCATTTTCGACGTGAACAAGCTCACCTGGATGAACGCGGAGTACATCCGGCGCCTCTCGCCGGAGGCGTTCACGGCCCACGCGCTGCCGTATTATGAGCAGGCGGGCGTCGCCGGCATGGACGCGGGCATCCTGTGCCGCATTTTGCAGCCGCGCACGGCGGTGTTTTCGGAGATCCCCGGCATGGTGGACTTCCTCGCCGCGCTGCCGGCGTACGACACGGCGCTGTTTACGAACAAGAAGTCCAAGACCGACCCGGCCGTGGCGAAGGCCGTGCTGTCGCTCGTGCTGCCGGCGCTCGCCGCGCTGCCGGCGTGGACGGAGGCGGCGCTGCACGAGACGCTGCTCGGGATCGCCGAGCGGGAGGGGCTGAAGAACGGCACGCTGCTCTGGCCGGTGCGCATTGCGCTGGCCGGCCGGCAGGTCACGCCCGGCGGCGCGATCGAGATCGCCGCGCTGCTCGGCCGGGAGGAATCGCTGCGGCGGCTCGAGGCGGGGCTTGCCCGCCTGTGACGCGCCGCGGGACACGGAAATGCGCCGGGGGCGCGCGGCAGACGGCCCCCAAAAGGAGAGGACCATGAAATTAGGCGTCGTGGGATTGCCAAATGTCGGAAAGAGCACGCTGTTCAACGCCATCACGCAGGCGGGCGCGCAGGCGGCCAACTACCCGTTCTGCACGATCGAGCCGAACGTGGGCGTGGTGCCGGTGCCGGACGCGCGGCTGGACCGCCTGGCGGAGCTGTACAGCCCGAAGAAGGTCACGCCGACCACGATCGAGTTTGTGGACATCGCGGGGCTGGTGCGCGGCGCGAGCCGCGGCGAGGGGCTGGGCAACAAGTTCCTCTCGCACATCCGCGAGGTGGACGCGGTGGTGCACGTGGTGCGCTGCTTTGAAGATGAGAACGTCGTGCATGTGGACGGCAGCGTCGACCCGGCGCGCGACATGGAGACGATCAACCTCGAGCTGGTGTTTGCAGACCTCGAGACGGTGGAGCGCCGCATCGACCGCACGAAGAAGATGATGAAGGGCGGCGACAAGCGCCTGTTGCACGAGCTGGAGCTGCTCGTGGACATCCACGCCACGCTCGAGGCCGGCCGGCCGGTGCGCACGATGGCGTTTGACGCGGAGGACGAGCCGTTTGTCCGCGGGCTGTTTTTGCTGACCACGAAGCCGGTCATCTATGTGGCCAACGTGGCGGAGTCTGCGCTCGGGGCCGCGCCGGACGCGCTGGTGCGGCAGGTGTACGACGCGGCGGCGGCGGAGCACGCCGAGGCGCTGACCATCTGCGCCCAGCTGGAGGAGGAGATCTCCGCGCTGGAGCCGGAGGAAAAGGCGGCGTTTCTCGAGGAGATGGGCGTGGCGGAGAGCGGGCTCGACCAGCTCGTGCGCGCGTGCTACCGGCTGCTGGGGCTCATCAGCTTCCTGACCGCCGGCGCGGACGAGGTCCGCGCGTGGACGATCCGCCGCGGCTGGAAGGCGCCGCAGGCGGCCGGCGTGATCCACACCGACTTTGAGCGCGGGTTCATCCGCGCCGAAGTCGTGCCGTATGAGACGCTCGTGGCGCTCGGCTCCATGGCCGCGTGCCGCGAAAAGGGGCTCGTCCGCTCGGAGGGCAAGGACTACGTGATGCAGGATGGCGACGTGACGCTGTTCCGCTTCAACGTCTGACCGGGAGCACCCGGATGCCGGGCAGGCAGAGGCAAAAAATTGCCCGCGCAGAGGCCGTGGCCGGTGCGCGGGCTTTCTTCATTTTGAAGTCAGAGATTCAGCAGCAGCGTGCCGAAATTCAGGTACGCGGCAAAGGTGAGCCACAGCAGGTAGGGCACGAGCAGCAGCGCGGCCGTCCGGTTGCACCGCAGGCTGGCGAGCAGCAGCAGGAGTACCAGCACCCAGAGCAGCAGCAGGTCGACCAGCGCGGCGAGCAGCAGCCCGGCGGCAAAATACAGCAGCGGCCAGAGGAAGTTGAGCGCAAGCTGCACCGCGTACAGGAACAGTGCGTTGCGGCATGCGCCGTCCGCCTCGGAAAGCGGCAGGATCTTGCCGTCCGCCCCGCGCGGCAGCAGCAGATAGCTGGCCAGGCCCATGAGCAGGTAGAGAATCGTCCAGACGACCGGGAACACCCAGCCCGGGGGCGACAGCGGCGGCTGCCGCAGCGCGGCATAGGCGTCCATCGAGTCGCGGGTCAGCAGCCCGGCGAGCGCGCCCACGGCGAGCGGGATGGCCAGGCAAAGCAGCAGCGGTTTCCATTGCACATGTCGTTTCATGTCAAAAGTGTATGCTGGATCGCGGCCGGTTATGCGTCCCGGCGCGCCTGCCGGGGGCAAGGAGAGCCCGCCCGCGCCTCGCCCCGGCGCGCGAGGGGACGCGCCGCCGGATTGCCCTGCAGCGCGGCGCGAATTTTACTTGACACGCGCAGCGAACTCCTCTATAATAGACTGGCACGCGGGGTTCCCGCGGCAGGTTTGTGGCGGCGTAACTCAGCTGGCTAGAGTAGTCGGTTCATACCCGGCCTGTCATCCGTTCGAGTCGGATCGCCGCTACCACATGGTAATTGCCGTTTCCTGGCGGCAGCAGAAAAAGCCCGTTTCGACGGGCTTTTTTGCTGCGCTCTCGTCTGCGTTCTCGTCTTTGCCGCGCTCTCGCCGCTCGTCCCGTGATTCCGTTTTGACTACCACGCCCGCCGGTCAGTCGCCCGCCTGCGAAGCGCCGCCCGGCAGGCCTTCCTCCGGCGCGCCGGGGTGCAGCAGGCCGCGCAGCTGCTGCGCCAGCGCCGCCACGGCCTGCGCC
>OLGD01003932.1_pt1 | contig 13060 bp, 9 predicted proteins | sample 1605311 | NCBI WGS metagenome assembly OLGD01 (sample SAMEA3888917, study PRJEB22519) | human gut metagenome | biome: human gut; feature: human-associated habitat; material: faeces | place: Denmark | collected 2010 | reverse complement strand
AAAAGCGTGCCCGCGACGGCCGCCGCCGCGGAGACCCTGCCGCCGCGTTTCAGATAATACAGATCGTTCGCGATGATCACGTGCTGGATATGGTGTTTCATTTCGTTGACGTAATCGGCCGCCTCTTTCGCGCTCTTCCCCTCGTCTCGCAGGCGCACCGCCGCTTTGACGAGTTCGCCCTGCCCGATCGTCGCCGTCAAGGGGTCGATAACGGTGATATTCAATTCGGGATAATCTTTTTTGTCCGCATCATCGCGGGAAAAAGGTCCTAAAAACGCCCCGATAGGCATGACATCTTCCCCGCCGATGATATCGAAAGAAACGGCATCCGCGCTCTTTGCTTTTCTGTTTCTGATAGACAACGTTCCTTTCTCCTTATCACTTCAAGACGATCAGCGCGCCTTCCCCCGCTTCCAGCGTGAGCGGGATCTGGTTGCCGGCAACTTCGACCGTCTGCATGCGCTGCGTGACTTCATACCCGTAATTCTTGTCAAAAGAAAGTTGGATCGTCTGTTTGTCCGTCATGGAATAATTGACTGCATACAGCGCTGTCTTTCCGTGATAATTGAAACACCCGACTAGCGCGTCTCCGCTGACATTCTCCAGCTCGTAATACTTCCCGCTCGCAATGCATTCGGGCAGGCTTTCGATATCCGCTTTCGCCGCACCCGACGCGATCACGCCTTCGTTCGCCGCGTTCATCAGTACATTGTCCACACTTTCAATGTGCTGATTCACTTTCTGCGCATAGAAATACCACTGGTTGAGATTCCCGAACGTCCCGATCAGTCCGTTCCTGCCGAAATCCCATTCCCCGTTTTCCGCCATCGCAAAATTGTTCGGCTGCAAAAGAGGGAAATACTGAATGCCTTTCGCCCCGTAAGCAAGCTGCGTGGAAACATTCCACATGAATTCACCTTCGTTCGGGAAATGCTCGATTTTCGGGATTTCCTGCGAACTGTCGTTCCAGTGCCCGCCCGCTTGCACAAATACCCAGAACGGGATTCGGTATTGCTCCGCTTTCTGCCGTATCAGAGAAAGATTCTGAAAATAATAATCGACGTTGGATCGGTAACTTCCGTCATACGATTCAAAAACATAATGATCGTAAGAGAGAAACCGGGGATGTACCGTGTTGATATACCTGTCTACATATTCCTCGTATGTGATGTTCTCTTCGGTGCCGCCCGTATAATTGATCTGCCAATAATACGTGGGATATAGGTTCGCATAGGTATGTATTCCGTCTACCCCCAGAGAATAGAAAGCATCGTTCAGCACCCCCATCCCTTCAAACTTTACCGTCGTGGGTTCGTCTACCGTATGGATCCCAACAAACGACGCGTAAGACGTGAACTGCTTGATAATGGACGCAAGCTGCGCCATGTCCACCTGCTTGGTGCTGATCACCGTATTGAAATAACTGTGCATCACAAAATAACCCATGTTATATTGTTCCGCAAGTTCCAGCGCATTCGTTACGGACGACGGATTCGAATTGTAATATTCCGCCGGATAAACGAGAAGATTGACCCCCGCCGCGTCAAACAGACGGAAATATTCTTCGCTGACATAATCGGGAAACGCCTGCCCGTTGATGCTGCTCGACGCCGTGAACGGCCCGTAAAACGCCCCGATGGGCATGGCATCCTTTCCGCCGATGATGTCGTAGCTGACGGCATATACCTCTTTTTCTTCCCTGACCGTACTCGCCTGATAACTGTCCTCTTCTATGCGCGACAGCCCTTTTCCGCTGCACGCCGATCCGAACGCAAGCATGATCCCCGCCAGTACTATACACAGAAGTTTTTTCTTTTTCATGACTTTTTCTTCTCCCCTTTCTTGCCCAGAACAATCACCACGGCGGCAATGACCGAAATAGCACAGATGCCCGCCGCACCGATCACTGCGATCCACGGCCACCGAACACTCTTCGATTCCGGAATCTCACCGCTTTCCAGCTTCTCCGCAAGCAGATCGCTGTCCTTCCAGGTATTGGTATAGCTGAAATCGGAAGGGATTTCAATACGGTTGCTCTTGAACGGTACCTCTTCGATCTGCGCATCCTGATCCTTGTTCACCACGCGCAGATTATCCAGAGAAAAGTTTGCAACCGTTATGTTCTTCTGATCTCCGCTCGCGATCATGCTGTTGCCCTCTTCCGCGGTATGCCCCATGCCAAGTATGCCCACGTATCCGAGCGGCGTGTATCCGATATCCGCCGAAAGTATTTCAAACCAATCCGTTTCGGTCGTAGTTTTTATAAACAACCCCACCGTTCCGTCGACCACGGAAAGTTTGAAAGTGTACGTCTTCCCTTCGTTTGCCGGATCCCAGAGATTGTAATTCCCGACAAGCTCATTTCCCGCAACCGTCGTTTTCCCGTTGATCTGATACGCGACGTGCGTCGTCGCGCCCGTTGCGGTCGCATCGTGTCCCGTGCTCGGCTGGAATCCGATGGCATGGGCACTGGTAAGCATGTTGCCTGCCCAGCCCTCGTAGGAAGGACACCCGAACGAAATACCCCACCAACTAGAATGCGGCTTGATGATATCTCCCGCACTGTTGTATTCCGTCGACTTCAGCAGATAAGGCATATCGAAAGTGAATTCAAAGTTGGAATACATATACATGGTACATATGGACGACTGCCCCGTGTTGACAAAATTAAGCCTGCCGCCGGAAACGTTCATCGTCGAAGGCGCATAGCAGCTCGGCGACATGACCGTGTACCATTCGTTGGCGTTGAATTCGTCGTTCGTAAAGTCCGCCTCGCTCACTTCCGGCGTTACGGGCGTATCGTACGCGCCCGAGGTCACCGAACAGCTCGTGATCTTCACAAGGCTCTGCGCACTCTGTCCCATCCCGAAATACCCTACAAAATAGGCTCCCGCCGACGCTTCGTCACAGATCACGGTATTGTTTGCGGTCACGTTTATGCCGCCATCCGATTTGATCACTACATTTAAGGCGATATCGCTGCCCGCCGCATTGCCGCTGAACGCTTTCGCCTCGGAAATGACAATCTCTTTCTCCGATTCGTCTGTCTTGAATACCCCGCACTGCAGCCCGCTGTCCGAATTGGTGAAATATACGGTAGTCGAGGACGCACAGCCGAGTTTCGCCGCCGCAGACCGCATTCCGAAACCGATCATGAACCGCTCGCCCGTGCCGAGCGAGGATATTTTCAGGACGATCGTCGCTTCCAGCGCCTTTTCTCTGCCGTATTGCCCCACATCATCCACCTTGATCCTGGAAAGAATACGGCTGTCCTCATTGGATTCCGACCCGAATACGATCGAGTCCGATTCCCCGTATACTCCGTCCGTATAGTACCAGTTCGCCTTTCCGATCTCCCCCGCAAACGTGCTGTCGGACGCGACGGTCACATCCGACATTCCCGCATATGCCATTGTCACGGAAACCGTCGCAAAGGACAGCATCACCGCAACAAATACAATCATGATCCTGAAAAATCTGTTTTTCATAACACAATCCCCGCATTGATACAATACGTGTCAAAGTTTTTGTCAAAGGTGTTCATCATGTTCGTCCAGATCGTAACCGCCGACCAGTAATCCTCACCCCTGTTGCTCAGCTTGTTGACAATATTGATTTTTGCATAGTACGATGCCCCGCCGTACTTGAAAAGCGGACTTTCTTTATAATAAAATTCCACAACGGGCGTACTGTTTCTGAATTCCAACTGCGAAAGTTCGAACATGCTCCATCCCGTCGTATCGTATTCGCGGCCGTCGCTGTACTCGATGGGACGGATCATGTGCAGTTCGCCCGTATAGTATTCGATCATCTCGTCCGAACAGAAAAAGCGCATAAACGCCTTCGCGCCTTCCTTGCCGACCGCGTAGTTCGGGATCGCCATCTTGTGATCGGTAAACTTCGCCCCCATCAGATTGCGCGCTTCCGCTATGCGGTTATACGTCTGTTCCGTGCAGCCGTACTCGCTTTCCGAATACGCTACGCCGTCATCGATCTTGGTTATGATCGAGCTCAGCTTGCTGTCCGACATGTTTTTATCCGCACCCTCAAACGTCTCCACGATGCTGCTGATCATCGGCGGGCGGATCGTATAGAATTCTTTATAGGTCGAATCCGTCGTCTTCATTTCGTTCTGCATCCACGACCCGTTTACCATCATCGCCGCCGCTCCGTTGATAAAATGCGTCTGTGCGGTGGTGAACGAAATGGAATTCGATCCGGAAAATACATAATTGGGCGAAACAATGGATTCGAGTACATCCAGCACCTTCCGCCTGCCGTCTTCACGCATCAGGATCTCTTTCGAAGGAGATTTCCCGTTTTCATCGGTCAGCGTGAGAAAATTGTTTAAATAATAATCGTATCCGTCGTACTGCGCCTGCCAGATGGTATAAACACGGTTCCAGTATCCGCCGAAAGAATTCTGATAATGAATGAACGGAACAATGTCCTGCGCGTCCAGCTCGATCACGACTGCCTCCAGCTCGTCGGTGGTGTTGATGACGGTATCCTGCGGTACAAACGCCGCATTGCAAACGATACCTTCCCAGCCGCCGCCGTACGTGATGGCATAATACGTGCCGTCATAATTTTCCATAAACGTCTTGTCCAGCTTGTCGCCGATCGTGCGGCTCTCCCCCGGTATCGTGGATTCGAGTACGTCGTTGATCGGTTCCAGATACTCCACAAAATCATAGAAATTGGAACAGCCCGTAAGATAAAGGTCGACCGAATTGTATTTTGCCCCGCGCGCTATTTCATTGGGAAAACGTTCGCCGTCGGGCGTGGTCGTCAGATGCGCAACGTATTCGCTCTGACTTTCATTAAATGCTTTGACCATCTCGGTTATCCACTCGTCTCCCAGACCGGAACGCCAGTACACGATCTCCACGTCCGTAGCGGAATCGGGCTTGCTGCTGCATCCCGCCAATCCCGTCGCGAACAACATGCAGACCGATAACAGCAGTACAATGACCGTCTTGATTTGTTTCATAAAACACCCCTCGATATTATTTATTCTTTTATGCCGCCGAAAGAAACATTGCTCAGGATCACCCGGCTGAAACAGGAAAAAATGATCAGCGGGGGCAGAGTCAGGTATACGCAAGCCGCAAACAGCAAATCCATCCTGACATAATACTGCATATCCTTTTCTATCGTGAAGATCGCGACGCTCAGCGTCGGAATTTCCGGATAGTAAACCAACGGCGTTTCATAACCGTTCCACGAACCGATCCACGCCGTGACATACAGCGCTCCCATGATCGGCATCGCAAGCGGCAGAATGATGCGGAAAAATATCACATAATTGTTGGCTCCGTCCATTTTGGCGGCTTCCATGTACGTATTGGAAATCCCCTCGTAATACGCATAGAAAAACAGAAAGTTCGTCCCGAACGTGCCTATGCTCAACAGCGGATACAGATAGGAATTGGTCAGCCCCAGACTGTAATACAGCTTATACGACATCCCCGAGGAGCCGTATATGGGCAGCGTTATCACGATCAGCGAAAGAGGATAAAAAAATCTGCTGAACGGAAAACGGTATTTGCTGGATACATATGCGAACATCGATGTCGTAAAAATACTCACCGCAGGGCCCAGACATGAAAACCAGATACTGTTGAACAACATCATGAAAAATCCGTTGCCGTCCACTTCCAAAAAGCTCAATACTTCGATATAATGTCCGAAATACGGCGTTTCCGGCCAGGAAAACGGCGTCAGCACTACTTGCGAATGTGTCTTTAACCCGGATAAAAATGCCCATACCAACACATAAACGTAGGAGAACGCGAATACGGAAAAAAGTACGAACACAAAACAGTGCAGAACAAATTCGCTCGGCGACCTGTTGCCCTTTATGACCGCAAACAAGCTCTTCTTTTTCTGAAAATTCTTCGCGGTATTCAATAGGTCACCCCCTCGTTGATCTTATTCGCTATCTTTCTGATGCTGGTGGAGATCGTAATCGCCACGGCCGTCACCAGCAACCCCACCGCCGCCAGATAATTATACGCATTGGAAAGGACCGAGCCTCTGTTCTGATACACCTGCATATACATCCAGTTGGCAAACGTATTCGTCCCGTACTCCCCCTGCGTCAAAAGGAATACATCCCCCGAAGACGAGAATATCCCCGAAAACAAGATCACGTATTTGAGTATGAACGTCGGCCAGATGAGCGGTACAATTATGGAAACAATTTCCCTGACCCAGCCCACGCCGTCCAGCTTCGCCGCTTCCAATACCGAATCCGGGATCCGCGCATACGCCCCGCCCCAGATGATGATGTCGCCGGTAAACGATGCCCATAACAGCTTTGCCCATATCGTATAATTGGCAAATTGCGTGGACCCGAGCAGCTCCGGAGTATAGTCCAGCCCCAGCATCTCCTGCACTCCCTTCGCTATGAATCCGTTCACCCCCACCATCTCTTTGTAAACAGTCGTCGTCACGACGGAGGGGATGATCATCAAAAGACAGAACAAAACTCTGAATATTTTCGCTCCCCAGATCTTCTTGTATAAAAAGTACGATACGACCAGCCCCCACGGAAATATCACAAGATTGATCGCAAAAGTGATGAACGTATTCCTGAAAATAATGCGGAATTCCGATCCCGATTCGGAAATCTCGGTGAAAAACCGCTTGAAATTATCCAACGTCCACACCGTCTGCCCGTTTTCACGGAGCTGAAACCCCATAACAAAGGAATTCAGATTGACATACACATAAAATACGAGAAAATATGCGATCGGGAGAATAATAAAACTGATGATGAATATACATTCCTCCGCGCTCCGTCTTTTTCTCTTTTTCGCGCCACCGGTTGTTTTCATATATGTTCCCCTAAATACTTTTTGAATAGCCTGTTTCTCCAACCAACCCTTTTATTTCAGCTTTTTCCTGACAAGCACCACGGCAAAGGCGCCGAATGCCACAACCACAGCGACCGTAACGCCGAACACTGCCCAGATCGCCGTATCCCCGCCGTCCGCAGGATCGGTCACGGTGCTGTCCGCCGCCGCTTTTTCCCAAACCGCATAGACGGATGTGCTCGCCACTACCGTACCGGTCGGGTCGAAAGCCGTTCCGTCGCTCGTCTGCCAGCCCTTGAAAACATATCCTTCCTTCGCAGGAGCTGTCGGCGCCGTGATCGTGTACGCCCCTTCCGACGCTTCCGCACGCATGATCAGAACGTTGTCGCTGTAAAACATGACGAAATATTTCCCCAACAGCGAATAACTGTTCCCGTCGTACACAAACGCCCGCTGCAACGCATCATAATTGAGAACCAGATCTCCTCCCTGCACAAATACCAGTTGATCGGATACAAGATAATGGAATTCCTTTTCCTCTGTCTTGTCCCCGGAAAGGAACTGCGCCACGCCGTTCTCCTTGAGCACGATCATCGAACCCGTATCGGCAGAATAATAACTTCCCAGAACCGAATCGATATCGGAGGATTCCACGTACGACCACAGCGCGACAAGGTTCAGATCACCCTTCACCGGATTGGCCGCAAAATCGAATAACGTTTCGCCATCCTGTGACCAGCCCCCAAATGCAAACCCGTCTCTGGTCTTCGCCGCAATATTCTCCGCCGCTTCACCGTCCAGCGCGTAACGCATCTCCGCCGTGTCGCCGTAATACGAATACGTCACCGTATGCGCGTCCCGCAGCGTATACGTTTTGCCGTCCAGCTGAAGCCCGCTTTGCGTGTACGCAAAACAATTGCTGATCCCGTCCAGTGCATATACCGCATAATTCGATTCGCCGTCCGTTCCGATGAGAAGCTGCGTTCCGTACGGCAGCAGATCCTTGATATACACGGTGTTCCCCGCAAACAGGGAAATTTCAAGATTGTCTTCGCTTACATACAGGCCTGCCGCAGGATGATTCTCTGTCTGATCCAGCCACCAGGCATACAACGTCACGTCAGAAGTCACTCGGGACCCGAACGCATACAGGTTCGAATAGGGATGCTCGTCATCCGTCGTCCAGCCCGCAAACACTTTGCCTTCCGGCGCCTGCAGATCTTTATTGCTCTCCGCTTTGTCCCCGTAAACCACCTTTTGCTCCGCAACCTTTTCCGTCCCGTTCATGTATGTAATGCTGTAACTGTCGTAACGAATGCTGTCAATATAAATATGCCCGCCCGTCGGATGATCGGTCGTGTGCGTGTCATAGTAAAAATACAGCGCTCCGATATTGCCGTCTTCATCCGCAAGTTTCTGCAGATCGTTTCCCGTGATGATCACGTCCAGCCACTGCCTTTGCTGATTGCATTGCACCTTGACCGCATAATAATAAGTGTTTTCAATGTTGTAACGATCTGCCATCAGATAATAGTTTCCGCGCACGTACGATGTGCTCGATCCGTCCGATTCCACGTCCATCCAAAGACGCACGTTCAGCCCGTCGATCTCGCTCGCCTTCACGGATACATCGCTCAGCTCTCCGCTCTTGAACTGTTTGAACTGAAGCCGCGCCAAACCCTGGTGCGAATTGATAATCTCAAAGGATATGACCGAACCGTCTTCCGAACCCGCAGGCCCGCTCTGGGTGAAAACCGCGCGGCTCTCAAAGCCGAGTCCGCCCGCAACCATTCCGCTCACTCCCTTGATCCCTCCCTGCGCCGTGAGAAGCGGATCGTTGATCCTCGGATTGTCGTCAAGCTGCGCCGTGACCGAATTCATGGTGGTAAGATAAGGATATCCTCCCTGATCGGGCGAATTCTCATAGGTGATCTCGTCGATATAGATATGCCCGTACTGCCCATCGGGCGGCATATCGAATACCGAATCATGCTTCACGTTGTACGTCGTCACCACAAAATACAGTGCGCCGATGTTGCCGTCTTCATCCGCGAGGTTCAGGATATCCTGCCCCGTCAGACTGACTTCGAGCCACTGTCTCTGCTTGTTTACCAGTTCCCCGAAATTATAAAAATACTTTTTTTCAATATCCGTACGGTTCGCATAGAAATGATACGAACCGATGGTCTGCGTGTTCGGATTCCTGTCCATGTCCACCCAGATACGGAAAGTTAAAATCTTATTCTCGTTTGCCTCGACAGGCTGCGAAAAAACAAGTTTTGCCATCCCCTGATCACTGTAATGCGCCTTCAGATCAATGATCTTTCCGTCATTCGATCCGGCAAGGGCATCCGCCGCAAGCGCCGGCGCCGATTCACCGCTCTCTACAAATCCCACATTGTTCAGCGCACGGTTGAGCCCGCCGTTGACGATCCCGACGTACGGGTCCGGATTCAAAAGTTTCTGGGATTCTTCGGTGATGGGTTTATTGATCAATGTGACCGTACTTTCCGTTCCGTCTGTCAGATAAGCGCCCCCTTCCGCCGCGTTCGTCTGCAGGGGACTGAAATGCAAAACCGCCCCCACGATCAAACAAAGCGACAAGAACGCCGACAGTATGCCGACCATGAAATATCGCTTCGCCCCGATGTATCCATGATTCATAATTGTTTTCCTCCTTTTTTCGGTAACTGTTGCCTGCTTTTCCCTTTCAAACCGTTCCGGACGGCCCTTCGCCTTTCAACCGTATGCCGATCACCGTCCGTAAACGTATAAATCCCGACATCCGATCCGTCGGCGCGGCGGCCTCCGCTGCCGATCGGACTTCCAAAACCGATACGCTCTTTTTTCAAAGATCAGAATCATGCCGCGTTCTGCAAATTCAGACGTATCCGTGCGTTTATACCCTTCCGCCATGCTCCGCAAGGCGTATAGTCAAATACCGTTCAAAATCATAACCGGACAGGCTTGCCTTTCGATATGCTTTCATACACCGCATTCATCGCACAGATCGTGTTTTTGTGCCAGTCCAGATTGATCTTCGGTTTCCTGCGGAAACGGATATTCTCCACAAACTCGTCGATCATTCCGATCCACTCGTCAAAGTATGTATATTGCACCGTGTATTTGTTTTCAGGCAGCCCGTTGTGGTATGTGTTGGGACCGAAACAATCCGCATACACCGAACCGTCTGTCCCGTGTATGACAACATTCACTTCCATGCGCTTGGGAAATACCTCCCAACCCGGGCCGGGTACTTTCAGTCGGTTTTCCGGCCGCGACCAGCTCGGATCAAGAGAAAACACCACACCGTTTTTCATTTTCCCGACCACCGCCAGCATATCTTCCACTTCCAGCTCCGTTCGCATATTGGGCGCGACCTTGGCATAGATCATTTCAAATTCGCTCTTCGTGACATCGCGGATCAAATCGAATATATGCGGATGATCACACAGCGCTCCGCCGCGGAATTTCCCGCTTCCCGCTCCGACCTCTATCCTCTTTCCGTAACTCTTCTCGGGCACTCCCTGCCAGGGAAACGCCCACACCGGCGACAGCGTGATGTTCGTCGCATTGAATGCATGCATATCCCCCATCACTTTTCCCGCAATCAGTTCTTTCAGCCTGCGGACAACGGGATTGTAATGCATTTCCAGTTCGATCTGAAATACGATGCCGCTCTCCCTGACCGCCTTTTGCATCTGCGCATATTCGTCCATATCAAAAGTCGGTATTTTCATGGAAAGCACGTCGATGCCGCGCTCCGCACAGAGCTGCACCTGACGCAGATGCTCACTGTTTTCACTCGCCAGGATCACCGCCTGGATCTCGGGATGCCTGTTCAGCATCTCTTCGTCCGAATCATAACAGGGTATGCCCTTCACGCTGTTCAGAAATATCTCCCTGACTTCCTCGTTCGCCGTCGAAACCGCTATCCATTCCAGTTTCGGATTGTTTTTCAGCACGTCATAATATTTACGCGTATGCCCGTGCGTCATGCTCATCATTGCAATCTTTACTTTATCCATTTTCTTTCACCTTACAATTTTCACAAAGTTCCAGCGATTGTCTCACTGCTTTGAGGACTTCTTCCAAATGCGCCTTCCCCGCCAGATTTTCTGTCCGCGCAGCCTTGTCTTTCAAGATCGCAAATGCGTTGCGGATCCGCGCTATCTCCCCTTCGCTGTAATCATACAATTCAAAATCCGTGTCCGTGAATTCCTTGCAATCTTTACAAAACATATAAATGGAATTCTGCGGCACCTGCGTGTCGACGACCCTGTCGCACGCGATCCCGTGCCTGGCAATAATCTCGTGTTTGTCTACGTCCGCCGCCCCTTCGTTCAGCGTCGCAGCCAGCTCTATCGTGCATACACAGCCGTTCTCCGTTTCAAGAATACAGTTCATCACATCCCCGCTCCCGACGGCAAATGCTTCCCTGACCGGCGAATCCACCGTAAATTCCAAAATGCCCGCTTCCCGTTCCAACAGCGAAAACAAATCCGTACCGCGCACTGCCGTGTGCCCGATCCTGTATGTACACACGGCTCCCAGCCTGCCGCTCCTGACTATGTTCCGCAATTCCTCGAAACGCCTGGTGTTTTTCCACGGAAGCAACGGATAATCGCTCCCGTCGATCCTTACAACATCCCCGCGAAGCAGCTTTGCCGTACCGGGAATTTCATATTTTTCCATCAGCATGTCAAGCCCTTTCTGACAACGATCCATACTCTCTGATTACCTCCTCTAAATACGGTACCGAAGTTACCGCTCCTTTCCTCGTAACTGCAATTCCGGAAGCTGTATTGGCGATCTCCGCCGCTTCCTTCAGACTATCCCCTGCAACAAGTCTCGCCGCAAGGTACCCGTTGAACACGTCTCCCGCCCCGGTCGTATCGACCGCCGTTACACTTCTGGCAGGAATTGTTTCCCCCGTCGCGCGCAGCAAACAACCGCGCTTCCCCAACGTTACTACTGCATTTTTGTATCGCTCAAGCCCTTCCGTTTCGAATTCGTTCGGCGTAAAAAGCCAGACCGCTCTCTTGAGTTCTTCCGACAGTTTCACGGACGGCGCCGGGTTCAATATGATCTTTGTCCCGTGCCGCTTAGCTGTCCGCGCCGCCGCTTCGTTCACCCGCAGCGGCACTTCGTTGCTCAGCAGCAATATGTCCGCACACGCGATCTCTTCTTCAAAATCCGATACGTCCCGTTCCTCCAGCTGCGCGCCGATGTATTCCGTTACCCGGTTTGCTCCGCTGCGGTCGGTCAGGATCGCTGCATACGCCGTCCTGTCCGCCTTTCGCGGCAATTTCCACCGAATCTCTTCCTTTGTCAAAAAAGATTGTATGCTTTCCGCATACGCATCGTTCCCCGCCGCGGCAAGAAAACTTACTTCCGCTCCCGCACGTTTTGCCGCAACCGCCTGGTTAAAACCTTTTCCCCCCGGCTGCGTGACAAACGCGTCCGCAACCAAGGTTTCTCCCCCTTCATGAAATTTCTCCACCGTCAGAAATACAGATTCCCCGGCTAACCCGATCACCGCGACCTTGCTCACAGATGCTTGATCCTCCCAAGATATTTCTCTTCCAGCCCAAGATTATGCTCGCGCCCGCCTTCTATGTTTCCGCTCCGATAGATCGGCACGTCCGCCCCGGCCCGCTCGGCCAGCTTTGCCCCGTCGATCAGTATGCTGTTGAGAATAAAACAGAACGCCGCCGTCGAAAGCCCGCCCATCTTTTCCGACCCGACCGAAACCACCGCGTCTCCGTACGGCACCATGCAATCGATAAACAGATCCGCATGTCTGTGCAGGCACCCGCCCTTTTCAAAATAAGCCGAGGATGACACCGCTACCGTGTATACGCCCGCCTTCCGCGCACAATCCGCCAGCTCGATGGGTACCGCATTCTTCCCCGATAAGGAAAATACAATGAGCATATCGCGCCGTTCCGCTTGATACCGCCGATAAATTTCCGACCCGATCCCGTTCATCTTTTCCATTCGGCTCGATTTCGCCGCACCGTTATGCAACATCAGATCCGTATCCAGCATGGGCGATACGTTCGCAAGCCCTCCCGCCCGATAAAACGCATCCAGCCCCGGCAAATGCGAATGCCCGCAGCCGAATATATGGATCAGCCCGCCTTCCGCGATCACCTTGCATACCCGCTCGCCCGCTTTTTGCAGCGCTTCTGCCTGGGAGCTCTCTATGCCGTGCAAAATGCCGGCTATTTTTTCAA
>OLGD01003929.1_pt1 | contig 13075 bp, 8 predicted proteins | sample 1605311 | NCBI WGS metagenome assembly OLGD01 (sample SAMEA3888917, study PRJEB22519) | human gut metagenome | biome: human gut; feature: human-associated habitat; material: faeces | place: Denmark | collected 2010 | reverse complement strand
CTCGCCGTAGGTAGGCTCGGCGCGGAACACCGGCAGCGCGTGCTGCGGCGTGGGATAGTAGACCATGTTGGGAATGCCCTTTTCCGTGAGGTGGGCGATGATCTTATCGCGCTGCTCCGTGTCCTTTGCTAAAAGCGCATACTGCGCCCACGCGGACCGGCAGCCCTCCGCCACAAAGGGCGTCACAAACCGGCCGGCAAACGCCTCGTTGTACCGGTGGGCCACCATCTGTCGGGCGTCCATCTCATAGGTGCCCAGGGCCCTGAGTTTGGGCAGCAGCACGGCGGCCTGCATAGCATCCAGCCGGGAGTTCATGCCTACCCGCACATTGTCGTACTTGCCGCCGGGGCCCTTGCCGTGGACGCAGAGGGAGCGGATGAGGTCGTTGATCTCATCGTCATCCGTGAACACCGCGCCGCCGTCGCCGTAGCAGCCCAGGGGCTTTGCCGGGAAGAAGGACGTGGTGGCGATATGGCCGAAGGCGCAGGCCTTTTTCCCATGGTAGGAGGCGCCGAAACTCTGGGCCGCGTCCTCGATGAGGGCGAGGCCGTATTGTTCGCAAATCGTGGAAACAGCGTCATAATCGCAGGGATTGCCGAGGATGTCCACCGCCACCACCGCCTTGGGGGTATACTTCCCCTCTGCCAGCACTGCCTTGATCTGACGCTCAAGGCTTGCGGGGTCAAGGTCGTAGGTGTCGGGGGTGATGTCGCAGAAAACGCTCACCGCGCCGAACATGGCGGCGGGTTCGGTGGAGGAAATGAAGGTCATATCGGGGGCGAACACCGCGTCCCCCTCCCCCACGCCCAGCGCCATGAAGGCAAGCTGGAGGGCGTCGGTGCCGTTGGCACAGGTGATGCAGTGCTTGCGGCCCGTAAAGGCGGCAAGCTGCGCTTCCAACTCCTTGACATATTTGCCGCCGATGAACGCGGCGTCATTCAGGACATCCTGCATATTGGCGTCGATCTCGCCCTTGAGGGCGGCGTATTGGGCTTTCAGGTCGATGAATTGCATAGCTTATGCCTCGATTTCGTCAAATTCGTGGGTAGAGCGAACGTTGTCCCAGAAGATGCAGCGGGTCTCCTCAATGCCGCAGTTGAAGAGCATATCCAAAACGGAAATACCGGGGACAAACTCCTTGGAATAGCATTGAGGATAAACAGGATGGGTAAAGTCCTGAAAAACGATCTTCACGCCATTCTCCGCAAATTTTTCACGGTCCAAATAATCCACCGACGCGCCGCGCCCGGAGAAATAAGTTTCCGCGCCAAGCGCGTTGCAAATGGCATAGACCAGATCGGACCGTTTGCAGCTGCGGTCATAGGAAATATCCGACTGGTAGACCAGAGGCGTCTTGACGCCTAACAGCTGCCGCACCAGTTCGATGCTTCCACAGGTCCATTGGCAGATCGTCGTGTACTCCCGCTGGAAAAATTCTTCTAAAAGGGGAAACATCTCCCCTGCGCCGGGTGCTTTTCGGTAATAGCTTTTCATTGCGTTCATCTGCCGCGCGGTCCATTGGGGAATGTCCTTGGTGGCAAGCTCACGGTACTCCCGATTGAGAAAATCCTTTGTCTCGCCGGAGATGGTCAGGAACTTGATCTCGCCGTTGGGGTCGATCACCCGGTTGCGGATCATCTGCGAGCTTTTTTCAAACTGCACCTGATCCAGCAGGACAAAAGCGTCCGCTTTCGCCATTTTATCAAAATAGCCTACCCACGGAAAATAGTGAGGTTGATGAATGGAGATTTTCATGTCAAATGGACTCCCTTGCTATGATCGACGGCAGATCGGTGATATTCTCCAGCATCTGCGCGTATCGTTCGGCGTTTGCGGAACGGATAAAGCCGCCGACGCTTTCAGTGATGTCCTGCTCCTGCTCATGATACCAGAAGGCGTGGGTCAGGATGTGCAGGCGGTCATATTCCCCGCCGCGAATGATCTCCTCCACCGGCTCCCGCCAACGATGGCGGCTGTCGGAGAGGTACTTGAAGTCATGGAAAAAGGTCTTACCATAGGAGTTGACCATGCCGGGAATTTGCAGATCCGCCTCCAAGGTCGCCTTGGACGGACGGTGCATGGAGACCGTCGTGATAGGACAGCCGCAAATGTCCGCAAGAATGTTCGCTTCATGGACGATCAGCTCCTCAGTAGAGGAATCGGCGCAGGGGCCTATGCCGCTCTCACGGGAGTACGCCATCTCATCAAAGTGCAGTCCGATCTCATGGCCCAATTCCCGAATGCGGCGCAGAATCCTTTGTGATGTTGCGGAGGCGGGATTGTAGAAGTCTGTGCGGAGCAGCACGAACCAGGTGCTTTTCACGCCCTCCTCCGCTTCGATCTCCGCCAGCCGCAGCGCCTGTGGGAGGCTGTTGTCTATATCGTGGCGCAGGATCACACAGCGCGGGTGCGCTTGATAGGCATGGTAGTCGGTAAAGGCATAGCCGCCCTGACGCAGCAGCGCGAGCAACATTCGATATCCTGTATAGGTAAAATCCACACTCGTTAGATCCTTTCTATAATGGAGATCAGCTTGCGGGTCAGATTCGCAAAGTCATAGTCCGCAGCCGCTTTTAAAGCGCCCTCCCGCATAGCGGCACGCTGTTCCGCATTGGCGTGATACAACTCGTCAAATGCCTGTTCTACACGGTCGAGATCCCAATCGCAGGACACCCCACAGGCATATTTGGAAACAATATCTCCATTGAAGGTAAAGTCCTGCATGATCGGACGGCCAGCCGCTAAATAGTCAAAGAGCTTATTGGGGCTGGCGCCATAACGGTACAAGCTGGTCGGCGCCGCATGCATAAAGTTAATATCCGCATGAGAAACAATGAACGGGGTATATTTTTTTTCGACGACCCCCTTATAGCGCACATTTTCAATACCTTCATCACGGATACGCTGTTGCATAGCTTCTGTGCATTCTCCGTTTCCCCATATCAAAAGGCGCATATTGGGATATTTTTGCAAACGCTTCGCAAGATTCAACATCCCGTCTATGTTGTTTGATGTGACCAATGTGCCGGTAAAAACCATTTTAAACAACTCCGTGTCCAAAAGATCCGGATCGTCTACGCGGAAATGCTCTTTGTTGTAGTCAAACTGCTCCAGATCGACACCGTTGTTGATGTAGTACACCTTGGAGCGGGGGATGTCCTTCTCCCATCCGCGCTCGACGATGTAGTCGTAAGCGGCCTCCATGGTGAACACCAGGGCATCGGCTTTTCGATAGATCCATTTTTCGCCCCGGTACAAGAGCCTGATCAAGGGGTCATTCTTCGTAAAACGGCTGGAATACGCCACGATGCTCTCCGGCCAGAGATCCCGCACCTCGCAGACGCACTTCACGCCGAACTGCTTTGCCAGCTGGATGCCTGCCACCAGCGTCAGCGGATGGACGGAGGAGGCAAAAATCACGTCGGGCCCGCCGTGCTGTGCGGCGTACTCCTTCGCGGCCTTCTTCACATTGCGGTAGAAATCGATCATATTCAGTACGCGCTGCTTGCCGTTGCCGGTATAGGTGCGGGCGCGGACAAAAACGAAAGGCGTGTCGATCTCCTCGGCGATGCGCTCCTCCCAGAGCGCGTCGGTCTCAAGGAAACGCTCAGGCTTGCCGTGCTTGCTGTTGGCGCCGAAAATGACGGGCGCGTAACCGGCGCGGCGGAGATACTTGGCAAAATTATAGTGCCGCCCGCCGCGGTCGAAATACATATCACTTGCGTAGTGGTTTAAGATCCAGATGTTTGTTTTCATGGAAAGCTCCCTCTTTTGTGGTTTACGCCCGATAACGGGGGAAAAAGCCGCTGTCGGGAAGGCCGCCGCGCATGGCGCAGAGCACGGAATATTTCTCCGCATCAAAAATCTTCCGCCCAATATGATAGCGGCATGGCTCACCGCGGAAGAAACTCTTTTTAAACGCAAAGAGGCTGTCCTCGCCGGAGCCGACGCCGCCGCCTAAATGCAGCGTTTTGCAGCCGGCCTCACAGCCCCACAGCGCTGCCTCATACAGCAGCAGATTGGTGGGGGCAAGGCTTTGATATTCCCTGCGGGAGCCGGAAAGGTGGTAGTTCATCCGCTCATTCGCCCACAGCATGATGGACGAGGCGATGACCCTGCCGTCCGGCAGCTGTGCGTAGAAAATCTGGCTATTGTGAGGCAGATCCTTGCACACGCTCTCGTAGAATGACGGCGCGAAGTAATAGTAATCCGCCGCGTTGTCCTTGTCCATGGTGGCGTTGTAGATCTCCCGGAAGATCTCAAACAGCTCCGGACTGCGCCCGGAATAGATGCGCACATTGTTTTTTTGTGCCTTACGGATCACATTCCGATTTTTGCTGGACAGGTTCGCCCAAATCGTTTCCGGAGAGGTCAGATCCATGGCGATGGTTCCGCCCAGCGCCGTGACCTCATACGCTGTTTCCATCCGCGCATGGTTTTTCAGCACGGGATGGTAACGCACGAACTCGCTGACGATGCCGTGCTTTCCGCACCAGCATTCATAGTCCGCGAAGATGGGCGCGGGGTCGCCCGTCCCCTCCAGAAGCCAGCCGCCGTAGCCGTAGGGCGTGGCGAAATCAAAATAGGTATCGGCGGGCAGACTTCCGGCAAAATGGGAATCTGCGGCAATATCCCGCTTCATCACCACATTGATGCCCCGCACGCCGTCCGCCTCTCCGTAAAAGAGCAGCGGCTCGCCATCGCCGTGGAGTTGGAACGCCTTCACATAGCCGGAGAGGTAGTAGACATCATAATTGAAAAAGGTACGTACAAGAGCGTCCCACGCCTCGGCCTGCTCGATGGTATAGACGGTCAGCATTGTATCGTTTCACGCTCCCTTTGTTTTTGTGCCTTCATCTCATTCCAGTCCTTCAGATCCATGTCATATCCTTCTGTTTCAAATGCCACCTGCTCACGCCGTACAACCTTACCTACGGTGGCAAAGAGGATCTTCAGATCACCCGCAAGGGTCACGCGCTGCACATAGGACACATCCAGCGCAAGCTTGGTATCCCAATCCAACGCATTACGCCCCGTGACCTGCGCGAGACCAGTCAGTCCGGGGCGCACCTCATGCCGACAATGCTGCTGCGCATCCATATACGCTACATCCCGCACCAGCAGGGGCCGGGGGCCGACAATGGACATATCGCCCTTGAAGATGTTCCAAAGCTCCGGCAGTTCGTCAAGGCTTGTGGAGCGGAGGGCGCGGCCGAACTTCGTCAGGCGCACCTCGTCGGGAAGGAGTTCGCCGTTTTCGTCCCGTGCGTCTGTCATGGAGCGGAACTTATACATTTTGAATATCTTCTCGTCCTTGCCGGGGCGCTCCTGACAGAAAATGACGGGGCTGCCCAGCTTTGTCCGCACCAGAACGGCCACGATCAGCAGCACCGGGGACAGCACGATGAGGGCGCAGCCGGAGAGAAGAACGTCCAATATTCGCTTGATGTAACGGGCGTAGACGCCCTGCTTTCCATGTTTCACAAAAATAACTTCCTATGTTTGTTTTTTCACGCGAAGCAGGCGTGGATCAGCGCAATGATGCCGTCCACCTGCTCCTCCGTCAGCTTGTTATCACTGGGCAGGCACAAACCCCGCTGGAAAATATCCGCGCCCACGTCCTGAACGCCGCCGGCGATATAGGCGTTGGTGCGGCAGCGAAGGCTGCCCTCTCGGCCTACGCACTCGTGCAGGCGGTACATGGGCTGCATGTGCATGGGCTTCCAGATGGGACGGCCCTCGGCGTTGTACCGTGTCAAGACCTCCAAAATTTCCGTGGGGCAGGACTTCCCCGTCTCAGGACGGTAAAGGGCTTCGTTATCACTCCGCACCTGGGGGCACATGGCGTCCTCGTCAATGATGAGGGCGGAGAGCCAGTAGTTCGGCTCCGTGCCAGCCACGATGGGGTTCATCGTCACAGGCAGATCCCGCAAACCCTCACGGTAGCGCTCATAGACCGCCTTTTTCTGGGCGATATGCTCTTCCAAATGGGGGTACTGCCCCCGCACCACGCCTGCGACGACGTTGCTCATGCGGTAGTTGTAGCCCACTTCCTCGTGCTGATACCACGCGGCGTTCTCCCGGGCCTGGGTCGCCCACTTCCGGGCGCGGTTGGCGTCCTCAAGGGAGTTGGTCAGAAGGCAGCCGCCGGCGGAGCCGGTGATGATCTTGTTGCCGTTGTAGGAGATGGCGGCGTAATCGCCGAAGCTGCCGCACTGTCTGCCGTTCACTGTAGCGCCCATGGCCTCGGCGGCGTCCTCGATGAGCAGCGCGCCGTGAGCCTCGCAGATGCGCTTGATCTTGTCCACCTTAGCGGGGAAGCCGTAGAGATGGGCCATGACCACAAGCTTCACCTCGGGATAGAGCGCAAACGCCTTCTCCAGCGCCACGGGATCCATGTTCCAGCTGTCCGCCTCGGTGTCGATAAAGACGGGGATGCCGCCCTCGTAGACCACGGGGTTCAGCGTGGCGTCAAAGGTCATGTCCGAGCAGAACACACGCCGCCCCTCAAGCGCGCCGTGGCTGATGGGGGGCTTGCCGTAGAGCCGCTCCCCCGCCAGCTTTACGCACAGATGCAGCGCAGCAGTGCAGCAGGCGAGGCCGACCGCATAACCGACCTCCGCTTTTTCGGCGGCAATGCGCTCGACCTCGTTGATATTCTCGCCCACGGTGCTCATCCAGTTGGTATCGTAGGCGAGACGGATATAGTCCAGCTCCTCACCGTGCATGGTGGGGGTGGCGAGAAAAGCCTTCTGCGCGAAGGGCTTAAAGGATATTTTTTCGGGAGAAAACATACGGACACTTCCTTTTTTCAGATAATGCAGACTTCAGACGGTCAGGAGACCGCAGGGGCGGGCGCTTCTACTTCCTCGCCCTGCGTCCGGTTGACCTCCTCCGGCTCGTGGAAGGTGGGCACGACCCGGTGCAGCACCTCCCGGATGCAGGAGATATCCTCCGTCCGCATGGTTTTTTCCAGCGCGTCATTCAATAACGTCAGTTTACGTTCCAGTTCCTCCGGCGTCACCGGGGGCTGGTGCTCCACGAAGATCATGCCGTTAACCGTCTTTTCCAGATCCCGGCTGGACACCAGCAGTTCCTCGTAAAGCTTCTCGCCGGGGCGCAGACCGGTCTCCACGATCTCGATGTCCCGGTACGGCTCATAGCCGGACAGACGGATCATATTCTCCGCCAGTTCCAGAATCTTCACCGGACGGCCCATATCCAGCACGAACAGCTCGTTCTGCTTGGCCATGGCTCCCGCCTCCAGCACCAGCTGGGCGGCCTCGGGGATGGTCATGAAATAGCGGATGATGCGCTTGTCCGTCACGGTGACGGGGCCGCCCCCCGCAATCTGGCGGCGGAACAGGGGCACCACGGAGCCGTTGGAACCCAGCACATTGCCGAAGCGCACCGCGGCAAAGGTGGTCTGGGAGCACCCGGCCATGGACTGCACCACCATTTCGCACAGGCGCTTGCTGGCGCCCATGACGGAGGTGGGGTTCACGGCCTTATCCGTGGAGATCAGGATGAACTTCTTGACACCGTGGGCGTCCGCCGCCCGGACGGTGTTCAGCGTGCCGAACACGTTGTTGCGGATAGCCTCCTGCGGACTGGTCTCCATCAGGGGGACGTGCTTATGGGCGGCGGCGTGGAACACCACGTCGGGCTTGTAGGTATCGAACAGCAGCTCCAGCCGCCGGGGATCCCGGACGGAGCCGATCTCCACGCTGAGGGGCAGATCTCTGCCGTACTGGTACAGCAGCTCCTGCTGGATGTCGTAGGCGTTGTTTTCGTAAATATCAAAAATGACCAGCCGCTTGGGACCGTACTTGACGATCTGGCGGCACAACTCGCTGCCGATGGAGCCGCCGCCACCGGTGACCAGCACGGTACGCCCGGACAGCAGGCCCGCCACGGCGGAAATGTCCAGCTGAATGGCATCCCGGCCCAGCAGATCCTCGATCCGCACCTCCCGCAGCTGCTGGCGGATGGGTTTCCGGTCGATCAGCTCCAGCGTGCTGGGCAGCGTGGAAACTCTGATGCTCCGGTCTGTCAGCTGCCGCAGGATCTCCTTTCGATGGAGATCGTCCATAGAGGGGATGGCGAAGATGGCCTCGTGGATGTCCATGGCCCGCATGCGGGACAGCGCCTGCGAGATCGTTCCGCTGACCGGCACGTTCCGGATCCGCTTGTTGACCTTGCCCTCGTCATCATCGAAGAAGCACTGGACGGTATAGCGGCTGCTGGGGTTGTGCTGGATCTCGTTGAGCAGCTGCACACCGGCCGCCCCCGCGCCGATGATGGCCACGGGGATCGTACCCGTCTGCCGGCTGCGCAGCAACCGGGCGCGGTAGCTGCGGTAGCCGAAGCGCACCACCAGCATTTCCAGCACCCACAAACTGGCGATGGCCGCCAGCAGCACGAAGGAAATGACGCCGATGCCGCTCAACCGGGCGATGGTCTCATAAACGGTAAAGCCGCAGAACGCCGAGGCGATCAGCATGAGATACTCCCGGCTCTCGGCATACCGCCACAGGCTGTCGTAGGTCTTAAACACCAGCTGGGCAAGGACCGTGCAGCCGTACAGCAGCGCCGTGTTGCCCCAGAAGTTCTCCTCCGCGCCGGTGGCGGTATAGGGCAGCAGCACCGTGATGAACTTGTAAGCCGCCACTGCCACCGCGAACAGGAACGCGTCGCAGAGGAACAGCAGCTGTCTCCGAAATCGGCTCATATAGGTACTCCTTCACCGGCGGACCGGTGTTTTTTTCTTATTGGGCGGCGGTGTCCTCCGCCTCCCCTTCTCCGCTTTGGGCCAGCATAATCAGAATCGTGTAAGCGTCCTGACCGGAGATGCCCTGCTCCTTCACGGAGCGGCACAGCGTCAAAAACGACTGGTTCGTTTCATTCAGCTCCACCGTTTCCAGACGGCCCTCGCCGTTCATATCGTCCAGCGCGTCGCCCAAGGCCAGAACGCCGTCCACAAACGCTTCCGCGTTGTCCGCGCCCATGGCGGGCAGGACTTCCTCGCGGTAGAAATCCATTTGCAGGTTCCAGCCGTCGGGACTGGAGCGCACCTGATGGATGCCCTCCAGAGAGCAGTCAAACAGATCGTCCCACTCCTGACGGGGCAGGTAGTAATACCGGGCCAGCGCGCTGTCATTCTCATAGGTGCCGGAGGCGCGCAGCTGCTTCACATATTTCAGCATATCGCCGTTGTAGGCGCGGTCATCCAGCTGTACGGCGTTGGCCACATAGCTTCGCTGGTAGGTGTCGTGGTCGAACACGTCACCCCGGACGCATCCCCGAAGGAAATCCAGATATTCATACACGTCGCCGGTCTCAAACCGCTCCGCCTTCCGGTCCGTCATGCGGGCGCGTTCCAACAGGCCGCCGAACACGGCCAAATACAGAGCGTATAGGACCACCACCAGAATACCGACGGTTTTCGCCTGCTTCCGCACCTTGGCAGTGTCCCCCGCCAGCTGCGGTTTGGCATAGAGCAGGACCGGCAGCGCCAGCAGCACATAGGCGAAGCACTTGAAGCCCCGGACGGAGAAGTTGATCTCCATCAGGCTGTGGAGGTTCATCATGACCCACACCGCCAGCAGCGCGGCAGCCAGACTGTCTTTCTCTTTCCGGACGGCATGCAGACACAGCCACGCAGAACCCAGCACAAAGGCCAGCGCAAAGGCCGTTCCCACCAGTCCGGTATCGGCCATGGTTTGCAGCAGGTGGTTGTGGGCGTATTTGGACTCATACTGGAAGGACTGCACGGAGCGGGTCACGTTTTCCGTAGAACCCAGTCCCCGACCGAGGAGCGGCGCTGTGGAGAAAATTTTCCACGCGTCCTTATCAAACTCCAATCGCAAGGTGAAGCTGTCGCTTTTCAGCAGGCTGTTCCGGAGCAGCCGTGACGAGATCGCCTCCGGCAGCCAGGGGTAGCTGAGGGCGATCTTTTTCTCGCCGTTGACCGCCATGCTCCGCAGCGTCTCTCCCGCCTGTCCCACGATAATAACATAGAGCCCGGCAGAATCCTCCGGCACGGTAAAGGCGCACTGAGAGAACGGTCCGCTATACAGATCTGTTCTGCCGCCGAAATACGTATTCAAAAGGGTCTGCGAATAGACAACAGTCCGCGGGTCGCCGTCCACATCGCCAGTGATGGCCGCGTCCCCCGTGATGCCGTCCGGCAGAACGTAGACAATGTAGGAATCGTCCTCTTCAAAGGTGTACGGGCCGGTATGGAGAAACACCGCCGCACAGAGGGCCGCGGTCACGGCACAGAGCGCGCACACTGCGGCCAGTGCCGCCTTTTTGTGAGCGGACAGCACAACGGTCAGACGCCGTCCGGCCAGAGCGTCCAGCGCAAAGAGGATCAGACCGCTGAACAGGCACAGCGCAACCGCCGTCTCGTTTCCACGGCTCGCCATGGAGGAGGCCGGGACACCGGCGGCGATCATGGTCACGGCCGTTTCCACCAACAGGAGGAACAGGCCCACCCGGTCAGCCCGCTCCGCGATCAGCCAGACGATACAGGCGGCGGCGAAGCAGAGCAGTGCGCCGCGGCTGCCGGTGAGCAGCAGGCTGACAGCGCTGACGCCCGCCAGCAGAGACGCGGCCAGACGCCGCCAGACGCAGGTGGAATTTTGCAGGAGGTACAGCGCCGCGAAGATCGCCAGAGAAAACAACGCCGCCGTTACGTTGGCGTCGTTATACAGGCCGTTGACACGGGCGTCGGCATTTTCCAGCAGCGCGCCGGTGTAATCCGTGCCCAAGGCGTTCATCAAAGCGTTGAAAGGCCCAAACAGCACCCGACCGCAGCTCATATCCAGAGAGATCAGGGCGATGACGGTGGAAACGGACGCGCCGCCCCACAGCAGACCGGGAACGTGCCGCCGATCAAAGCGGGCCAGCAGAATGACCGCCAGGGAGAAGGCTGCAATAAATTTATAAAGCTCGGACTTGGCGCTGGCGCCAAAGGGAGAACAGATGGCCGACGCGCCGTAGACGATGGCGAAGGCCAGCAAACCCAATACAGGCACGGACAGCCGCTGCTCAAAACGAAACAGCGGCTTTTTACCAAGCAGGCTCAGGAAGGCCAGACCGCAGAGGAGCATGCTCACGGTGCCGGTCTGGACGGTCATGGCGAGCAAGAGCAGGACGGAATAGAGCACCACCATGAGGGTATCCTTCTGAGTGAACACACCCTCCGCGCGGCAACCCTGCTGAGGGGCGGTGGAAATGGGGGTTTTCTCTGTATGTTCAGCCGGGGCGGCGGGTTGGGCCGCCGGGGCGGGAATGTTGTCTTTTCTTGATTTTTTCGCGCTCAAAGCAGAAGCCTCCTATATGAGAGTTCACGGTCAAAAGCGGGGCACAGCCGCTAAAAAAGCGGTCTGTTACAACCGCCGATCATTCTCAAGTTGTAACCCGGGGTGGGCGGGGAATTTTCAAAATCAGGCGGGGCGCTCCCCCGCGGATGGAAACGGACACAGGCGCAAGAGCCGTCTGGCCATAGATATTTTTCATTATAGTCCTATATGACTGATAATACAAGGGTTTTCAACGTTTTTCCCGTGTTTTTTCGGGAAAAGACGGGTGGTTTTTGGAGGGTGAGGTACGAGGGACGGAAATCGGCGGATACAGGGGCGGGAGCAGAAGCGGGAGAATGCGCGTGTTTCCGCCCGGAGCAACAGAAAAGCCCCGCACAGAAGCGGGGGCTTTTCTTGACAGAATATGGAGAACTTGGTAAGATAGACACGGCGCTGCACGAACGGCAGGCGGTTATGGCTACACCACCCGAAAGGGGGTGCTGCTTATGCGGATCACATTACATATTGGAGCCTTTACGGTGACAATCATTGTGAAAAGCAGAAACCGCCACTCTGGCAAGTGACGGTTTCCATGGGCTTTGCTCATAAACCTATTTACTCGTTAGGGACATAACCGCTTGTCGCAGCGCCCTTTTCTATCTTGATTATAGCAAATCGGAGAAAAATGTCAAGCGCAAACGCCCCGCACCGTTTGGTGCGGGGCTTGTTATTTGTACAACGCAAATGGCGGACATAAAAAGTCCCCCCGGACCGAAGTCCGGGGGGAACAGACGTAACGTAAACCTTAGGGTCTATATACGTCTAACAGTTGCGGGAGATATCAGGCGGTGTAGGTCGCAAACTGGTCACCGCAGGTAGCAGTGTAGGTCACACCCCTACCCCAAGCGATGGGCAGGGTCACAGTAGTGGTACCGGCAACACCGGTGAACTCATAAGTCCCGATTGCCTTCTCCACACCGCTAACGATCATGGAAACCTTGACCTCGTACTCCTTGCCAGCGGTGGTACCAGTCACGGTAGCCTTCAGCTTGCTGCCGTCCTTGTCCAGAACCAGGCTGGTGACGGGAGTAGCGGCCGCGCCAGCGTCTTCCTTCTTGCCGTTGTCAGTCTCCTGAACGAACAGGTAAGCGATGTCGCCGTCGGTCTTATCCAGCAGAGCGATGACCTTAGCGGTGGCGTCAGACTTGAAGTTCTTCACGTCGTCGACCTTGGTGATAACACCGTCGGTGTCGACCAGGTACATCTTAGCATCGGAAGCCACGGTGTAACGGGTAGAAGCGGCAGCGGTGGTGGTGCTGTTCAGACCGATGGTGTACTCACCGCTGAGCTTCCAGATACCGGTGGTGTTGTTCTCAACAACATCATAGCCAGTGACATCGGCGCCGCCAGTGGCGATGGTGCCCTTGTTGTTGTACTTCACGTTCTGGTACACGCGGTTGCTCTCAATGCCAGCGCCCAGAGTGGTGGCGTCATAGCTGACCTTCACAGTGGTGATCTTGCCGTCCACCACAGCGTTGTACATGTAGTAGCTGTTGTTGTCGGAGTCGGTCTTCAGCTTGCTCATGCCTTCCTTACCAGCCAGGAAGGTGATGTCGTTGCGGCCATTGACCACATCGCAGCCAGTGGCGTCGACGAAGACGAAGCCCAGCAGGTTGTTGCCGCGGACATAGTAGAAGGCCTCAACGGGCTTGCCGCTCGCGGCAGTGATGTTGGGAGCGTTCCGGACGCCCACATAGGCGGAATAG
>OLGD01003926.1_pt1 | contig 13082 bp, 7 predicted proteins | sample 1605311 | NCBI WGS metagenome assembly OLGD01 (sample SAMEA3888917, study PRJEB22519) | human gut metagenome | biome: human gut; feature: human-associated habitat; material: faeces | place: Denmark | collected 2010 | reverse complement strand
GACATTATTTGCTACCACGTTTCCGGATTAAGCTACCACTTGGTCAGAAAATGTTGACAAACATAATTTTACTGGGTAGAATTTAATTGTAATCATTTGTTATTGGGGGGTTACAAATTAAGAAAATGTTGTTGATGTTTAAATATATTATAACTATTCATATTATCAGTTCAATAAGCTTATCATTAATAAATATTATAAATTTTATATGATATGAAAATAGCTTGAAATATAAAAGAACATTGCCAACACAAAAAACAAAATATAATACTGACTTTATTTTAAAATAAAATAAAGAGATACCAATGCTCTTAATCTTTGCGGGTCAGCATACATTAAGTTATATTGAGTACCTCTTATGTGTGTTATTATATAACAAATCGTCATAGTTTGTCAAACACATTATAAGAACTTTGTTTTGTTGAAATGAATACAGTATTATAAAAAGAAAGGCGGTTTTGTTATGAAACAAAAAAATTTATCACGTTAGGATTGGCTGCGGTTATGGCAACTTCAGCAATCGGAATCAATGCTATTGCTGCTGACAGTGATAACGAAATTGTTTATTCTTATGCTGATGAGAATAACAATATTATCAATATCACTCAAAGTGATTTAGATGCAGAGCATTGGAATAAGGAGGCATTAGGCGACACTGCACCGGCAATATACGAGAATTTTCCTATGAATATGACAGGCTATTCAAATGATGTGGCAGAACTATATCTTGATTTTGAATATATGAAAAATTTAAAAGATATGGACTCAGTTCACTTGGAAATCACAAAACTTTCAGATGATAGTTTAATATATAATGAAGATTTACAGCAAGAAAGTTTTTATTCGCCGCAAATATTTGCAGGAGAAAGCTATAAAGTAACGCTTACCGAAACAGTAGATGGAAATTCAAAATCATATTCAAAAGGTGTAACTGCTAACGAATCTGAAATTGATATGCCGGAATATGTAACTAATCCTGATACAGATGATGAATCTATTATTATGGTTGGAGATATTGAAGATTTGAAATCAGGAAAAATATCAACAGGCAATAGTATATCAGTTGACACAAATGTAGCTCAATATGCACATATCAAAGCAAATGAGTTTAAAGAATACTATTCAAATCTTCCGTCAAACAAAGTATATAGAATTTATACCATATCAAATGGTGATGTTTATTCAGGTTATATGTCTACAGAAGATGATATTAAATTTTATGATTTGACGATTGATTCGTGTGATTGGGATAGCTTTTATTCTCCTACTCTTTTAAGTATTCCAAGTTATACAACAACGGATATAAAAAATAATGCAGTTGACGCAAGATATACTGAATATTGTTATAAATTATCAGAAACTTCAAATAATTCAAAATGTAAAATTTTCAAAGTAGCAATGCCAGATTCTTTTTTAAATGAAAAAAATCCGCCTGTTTTTCGAGTAGTAGTTAAAGGTCAAAGTAAAGTGACTGCAAAAATATGGTATTCTGCTGATAACGGTACTTTAAACTCGGTTGTTTCGCGTACATCAAATAATAATACAAACACAATATCATATCCTCTAGAATCTTTATATAATGCAAAAAAAAGTATATACTTTTATGTTATGGTTTACTTAACGGATGAAGTAAGCGGATATGTATCTGTAAGTTTTGAGGATGTGTCAGGTTATGGAGACGATGTTACAGGTTCTGCATATGAAGCATATAACGGAGCAAGCAGTTACACATCAATGCCAAATACCGAATTCACAATGACCGATTCATGGGATGTTGATACTTTTTATATTGATTATCCTGGCACAAAAAATTGCACATATAAAATAGAACTTAGAAATCGTAGCTTGAAAGAACAGGAAGAATTAGAATCAGGAAACTTTGATTCAATAATAAAAGGTTCGCGTGCTAAATATCTTGTATTGCAAACATTAACAGATAGAGGAAACATGGTTAGTACTTCCGACTACGCTATTTATGCTGTTGAAAAAGGTGTTGATTGTTCTGTATATAATCAAGTATCAAGAACAGGAGCAAATATAATTTCTATTTATGAGCAAAAATTCTATAGTGGAGGTGGAGAGAAATATCAACTAGCTCTTACACGATACATGGGTAACAATTAAATCAAATTTATAGGAGTGTATTTTTATGAAAAAAATTGTTTCAATAATAAGTATATTTGCAATAATGATGTCATTATGTGTAACATCATTTGCAAATGATTTAGCTGAAGACGAGGAAATACGAGGAGATTTCATTTACGAAAAGGGTACAAATAATATTCTTGCGTATGTGGGTACATCAGATATTTGTGAAATACCTGAAAATTCAAATTTGCTTGGTTTAAATCATATCAAGCAAACACATACGGCAATAAAAAAACTAATTATAAATAAAAATGTAAACTTTTCGATTCTTAATTCATCAAGCAGTTTGGAAGAAATTGATTTTAAAGATGGAATCACAGAAATACCTGACGGTATAATGCAGGAATGCGATTCTCTCAATAAAATAGTATTTCCGTCAACACTAAAGAAAATAGGAAATAATTCTTTTTCTAAATGCCCTAAAATAGAGAATATTGACTTACCGAACAATCTTGAGTATATAGGCGAATATGTATTCAGCGGTTTAAATTCATTGACGGGTGATATTTTAATTCCTAATACTGTTACACATATGGGATATAAAGCATTTTCAGATTGCGGTGATTTAGATAAAGTTCATTTATCAAATAATTTAACTTATACACCTGAAAATAAAAATCAAGAAACAGCTTGTTGGTTTGACGGTACAAATATAAAAGAAATAAATATACCTGATAAAATGCTTGACAAAGTCAGTTGTTATTTTGATGGGGATAATGTCACGTTTAATTCGGATATGACAGTCAATATATACAATATGGTTCGTGGTTCAGCTTGGTGTGAAGATAAGTATCTAAAAGGCAAAACAAATAAAACAATCGGCAATGATAAAGATTTTGTAATTGTCGAAAATACCTTGTTGAGATATACCGGAAATGACAAAAATCCAAAAGTGCCGGAAGGTGTCAAAAGTATTACTCAAGATGGTTTTTCATTTTGCGATATAGACACGGTTACTTTACCGCAAAGCCTTGAAAAAATAGAAAAACGTGCTTTTACCTGTACAACATTAAAAGAAATTACTATTCCTAAAAATGTTGATACAATCGAAAGTTGGGCATTTTATATGTGTCCGTATATGGAAAAAGTGACTTTTGAGGGAGCACCGAAAAATATTGAAGAATATCCGTTAGATGGTTATTATATAAATTATGACCACAAAGAAAATGTAATATTTAAAGATCCAAATATAAAGCTGCCGGAGAATTTTTACAGTAATTCTGATGAATATGTTTTAGATGGATTTTATGTGTTATTTAAGGAACATACAGGTATAGATTTACCTAAAGTCAATAAAAAAGATGAATCTGTATCCACCGCAAAAGAAACATTAAAGCCAACATCATCTGTAACTCCGACACAAGAGCCGACTGCTACGGTTAAACCGAGCGAAACAACAGCACCGGCTGCAAAACCGAAAAAGCTTACGGTTGAAACAGGCAATGCCGTTACGGTAAAAGTAGACAGCACAGACGTAGTATTCCCAGACGCACAGCCGTTTGTTGATGAAAACGGACGTACACAAGTGCCGATTCGTGCAGTATCTGAAATGCTTGACTGCAAGGTTGATTGGGACGATACATCAAAGACAGCAACCATTACAAAAGAAAATGGCGATGTTGTAAAAGTGACACTCGGAAGTGATGTTTTGACAGTAAACAACAAATTATCACAAATGGATACAACCGCAATAATAAAAGACGACCGAACATTTATCCCTGTGCGTTTCGTCGCAGAGGCACTTGGTTTGGAAGTTGAATGGTTGGAATGATTAGGAAAGAGGTAGAATTATGAAAAAAATTGTTTCAATAATAAGTATATTTGCAATAATATTATCAGCAACACAGTTTGTGCTTGCTGATTATTCAGATGATACAACAATTACAGACGGTCAATTTGCTTACAAAAAAGGCACAAATAATATTCTTGCATATGTAGGAACAACAGGCATATGTGAGATACCCGAGAATACAACTCTAAAAGGTTTAACTCCGTCATGGGCAAAAGATGCGGCACCTATAACTAAACTAATCATTAATGATAATGTAGATATCAATATGATTATCTCCGGAGAACTTGTAAATTTAAATAAGCTAAAAGAAGTTGAAATAAAAGAAGGAGTAACCGAAATTCCTTATCAATTTTTAAAAGGCTGCAATAATCTTGAAAAAATTACATTACCGTCAACGATAGAAATTATAGATGATGAGGCTTTTAGTGAATGTAGCAAATTATCAACATTAGATTTAAATGATGGTCTTCAATCAATCGGCAGATATGCTTTTTCTGAAACAACTCTTTCGGGTAATTTAAATATTCCTGACACTGTAACGCATATGGACGTTACGGCTTTCACTGATTGTGGCAATCTTGACAAGGTTCATATGTCAAACAACATCGAATGCGAAAAAGACAAAAAATATTGTTATTGGTTTCCGCAGACAGATATAAAAGAAATAAACATTCCCGATACTATGCTTAATTGTACTAACTGTTATTTTCACGGAGATGAAATAACATTCAATTCAGATATGACGGTTAATATATACAATAAAGTTCAAGATTCTAATTGGTGTGATTTAAAATATTTAAAAGGCAAAACAGATAAAAGTATGGGTAACTATAAAGGATTTGCAACAGCCGAAAATACCATACTTAGATATATCGGAACAGACAAAAATCCAATAGTTCCCGATGGAATAACCGTAATAGGTAAACGTGCATTTACATATTGTGATATTGATACGGTCGAATTACCAAATTCCTTAACCCAAATAGGAGAGGCAGCATTTTATTTGTCGACATTAAAAGATATTACAATTCCTAAAAACGTCAAAAAAATAGAAGATGATGCTTTTGATTGGTGTCCATTTTTAGAAAAAGTAACAATCAACGGAAATACGCAAATAGGTTCAAACGCAATTTTAGTTTCTGATAGACTTAGTGAAAATAAGATTGAAGTCAATAATTCAGATATTAAAAATCGTATTCTTTCTTTCGGAATTTCAGAATATGAATTGCCTGCATTTTATGAATTGATAAATTCAAACAGAGAGTTAATCGGTTGGAACAAAGTTGAAGAAGTTGAGCCAACCGAAACAACGGAAAGTACAACAAAACCTACTGTTACCGTTCCAACTGCAACAGCACTACCAACAACAGTGCCAACCAAAGAGCCGACTGCTACGGTTAAACCGAGCGAAACAACAGCACCAACTGCAAAACCGAAAAAGCTTACAGTTGAAACAGGCAATGCCGTTACGGTAAAAGTAGACAGCACAGACGTAGTATTCCCAGACGCACAGCCGTTTGTTGATGAAAACGGACGTACACAAGTGCCGATTCGTGCAGTATCTGAAATGCTTGACTGCAAGGTTGATTGGGACGATACATCAAAGACAGCAACCATTACAAAAGAAAATGGCGATGTTGTAAAAGTGACACTCGGAAGTGATGTTTTGACAGTAAACAACAAATTATCACAAATGGATACAACCGCAATAATAAAAGACGACCGAACATTTATCCCTGTGCGTTTCGTCGCAGAGGCACTTGGTTTGGAAGTTGAATGGTTGGAATGATTACTTATTAAAAAACGGAAATATATTGAACCGACACCCAAAAGTCAGACCAAAATCTAACAGTTGGGATGTCGGTTTTTTTATAAAAATTTTTTCAAACAAAGACAAGATATAGTGCTTGAAATTGGTAAAAATACAAAATAATCTATTATGAACAATCAAAGAACTTTCTGTTAAAATTTTTTACTTGAAATTATAAGAAAAACAGTATATAATATAAAATGTATAGTGCGAGAGAGTGCCTATAAGGGAGAGGTGTCTATGTATAAGTTGAATGATATACATAATTCTGACGGCAAGGGTAATTTTGAAAAAATGGTTATTTCTGAGGCGGAAAGAGTTAAGCCTATTATCAAAGAACAATTTCTTAGAGAATACATTCTTGGTACGGGCGATACATATGAAATATTCAATATATATTGTAAGACGTTTGGCGTAGACCGTATGCTTGAAACAAGAATGATAATTATAAAGCCCGCACAGCAAAATGAAGATGAAGATATATTCTTCTTGAAAAACACTTCTGAGCAGTACATCGGTGAAGATAGATTATTATTAAGCACAACAATAAAAAATCATTTGTTTCTTATAACAACATTATTGGAACAGCAAGAGATTACATCGGTACTTGAGAAAATTCATAATACTATGAAAGCGTGCTATGGGTATGATGTTATGGCGGTATACAGCAAGATTGCGTCAATAGCTGATGCACCTGCATCATACGAACGTCTGAAAAGATGTATGGGATATTCGTTTTATTCTGACAGCTGCGAGATTTTGTATGAAAACGATATTAAAATCAACGAAAATGCTGTTAGTGTACAAGCTGAATACGGCGCTATTGAACACGCCGTAAAAACCGGTGATATGGAAAAGCTGAAAATGCTTTTGAGCGGATTTTTTAAAACACTTGAAAAGGCAATGCCGACTCCGGCGGTTGCAAAAACGTATTGTTTAGAGCTTTATGTCTGCATAATTCGTTGTTGCAGTGTTGAAAAAATCGAAAAGTATATGAAAGGAATTGTTTCTGTTCAAGCGGCTAAAAAGCTTAGTGATATTAAATCTTTCATTGAACAGAACGGTTTTGAAATCGCAAAAGCCAATGCACCGGAATCTAACAAAATATACAGTTCGCTAATTCGTGATACGATTAACATAATTGATGAGAATATCGAAAATGAAAATCTTTCGCTGCGATGGCTTGCCGGAACGATATTATATACGAATGTCGATTATCTTGGAAAGCTGTTTAAGAAAGAAACAGGCAAGAATTTTTCTCATTATGTTATGGAAAAACGTATGGAAATGGCGAAAGACCTCATAATTGAGGGTAAAAAGGACAGAATTTACGAAGTTGCCGAAAAAGTCGGTTACGGCTCAAATTCACAATATTTCAGTCAGGTATTTAAAAAATATACCGGAGTTTCTCCGCTGGAGTACAGGGAATTTGCAAGGTTGGCAAGAGAAAAAAATGAAGCAGGTTGAATTTATAAAAACAACCGAAAATAGTCTTTAAATTAGACAATTATAACTGATTTTTAACTGTTAATTGTATTGATAATGCTATATAATTGTCTGTGATTTTCGTTAATAGAAATTGGGACAATCCAATTTGTATTATATTTTTAAATTTTATGGAGGTATTCAAATGGGTAACAAGATGAAAAAACTAATCTGTGCGCTTTTGGCATCAGCAATGCTTGTAGGCTCAGTCGGCGTTGTCGGCTTTGCAGATGAAGATACAAACGCTGAAACAGTTGTAACAACTTCGGCAGAAGCAACAGAAAAACCTGCCGATGCAGAGGCAACAGAGGCTCCTGCCAGTGCAGAGGCAACAGAGGCTCCTGCCGGTGCAGAGGCAACAGAGGCTCCTGCTGTAACAGAGGCTCCTGTAGCTACAGTTGCTCCTACTACATCTGGTAGCAGCTATGATAGCGACAGTTATTATGACAAGGCACTTTCACTATGTAGTGCACTTGGTATTATCACAGGTTATGAAGATGGTAGTGTAAAGCCTGATTCAAAGGTAACAAGAGCGGAAATGGCATCAATCGTTCTAAGAATGCTTGATTTAACATCAACATCTACATATCAGAACGGTTTTACAGATGTAACATCATCACACTGGGCTGCTGATCAAATTCAAACAGCTTTAGAGGCTAATATCATCAGCGGTATGGGCGACGGAACATTTGTTCCTGACGGCGAAGTTACATATGCTCAAGTATGTGTAATGCTTGTAAATGCTATGAATTATCAGGATGACGCTGAATATTACGGCGGATATCCTAACGGTTATATCAAGGTTGCAGGTATGTCAGACCTTGAAATCACAAAGAACGCACCGGGTGCGGCAGACGTTGCCTCAGACCGTGGCGTAGTTATCAAGATGGTGTATAATGCACTTCTTGGTCAATACAAGGAAATCAACGGCTATGAGAACGGTGCTCCTACTTACAAAGCTAACGGCACATTGGCAAAGGCTAAGTTTGACGTTATCGATAAGAAGGGTGTTCTTACAGCTACATCAAAGACAAGCGTATCTTCAACAGACGTTCAAGACGGTCAAATCGAAATCGTTTCAGATGAAGACGATGAAGCTAAGCTATTTGACTGTGACCTAACAGGTCTTGAAGATTACCTTGCTCAAAAGATTACATATTACTACAAGGAAAACAGCGGTCTTACACCAAAAGTTCTTGCAGTAACATATGACGCATCAAAGACAACAACATTCAAGGCTGATGCTGATGATATTCAAACAGTTGAAGGCTTTGATACAGATGAAGGTAAATTCAAAATCGAAGGCGTAAGCAAGAAAAAGAACTGTGCCGGTGCATCAATCGTATATAACGGTAAGATTATATCAAAGAGCCAACTTGCAGAGTTAGGTGAATCAATCAATGACCTACTTCTTCCTGAAAAAGGTAACATCAGACTTGTAGACAGTGACAAGGACGATGTATTTGATGTTGTATTTGTAGATTCATATGAAACAATGGTAGTTTCAAGTGCAACAGACGAAAGAATCGTAGGTAAAGTAGCAGATGACGATAACTTCGGCGATACAAAGGCGCTAACAATCAAACTTGACGATTCAGAAGACAGAATAATCTCTGTTACAAAAGCAGGTAACGAAATCAGACTTAGAAACCTAAAGAAGAACGATGTAGCAACAATCAGAAGAAGTCTTGACGATACAGTTGTTGACGTTGTTGTAACAGGCGAAAGCTTTACAGGTTCGGCGTCAGGTATTTCAAAGAAGGTTGACAAGAGCTATGCTACAATCAACGGTACAAAGTACGATGTTGCAAACGTTGCAGTTGGCGATCTTGTAAGCGGTACACAATCAACATTCTATACAGATATGTTCGGTCGTATAGCTTATATTGAATCAGCAGGCGGAAGTGTTCTTCAATCAGGTGAAAAGTATGGTTGGATTATGAACGGCTATGACGCAGAAGACGGTAGCGGTTACATTATTGAAATGATGACTCAAGACGGTAAGTCAGCTGAATATAAGCTTGGTTCAAGTGTTGATTACTGGGCTCCTACAGCAACAGCTGCTACAACACTTTCTTCAAAAGAAGAGGCTAAGTCAACAATTTCAGCTCTTGTAAGTGCAAATTCATTTATGAAACTTTCATCTGATGCAAATGTTGCAATTAGACTTGTAAAGTATAAAGTTAATTCAAGTGACAATATTACAAGATTATATTGTGCAGTTAATGCTAAAACAGTTTCTGATGACAAGGCTCTTAGAATTAATCCAACAAACTTAAAGAGTACTGCGGTTGTATCTGGTCTTGTTGGCGGATATAAGATTGGTGACGGTATTGTTGAAATGTCAGTTCCAAAGACTGCAGCAGATATGAAAAATGCAGACAACTATAAGGTTGGTACAGTAAATTCAGGTTCTTATGTGGTAAGAGAAAACGGTTCAAGTCGTGATTTCGTTGTTGGTCAATTTGAAAATACAAATGTTCCTACAATTCTTATCAACTTTACTTCAAGTGCGGATGCTCTTGCAGCAGTAAAGGATATTGATACGGCTGCTAACAATCCGACAATGGTCGTTAATGAAATTGAAACTGGTGTTGATGATGATGACAACACAGTTTACACAATCAATGGTTACTTTAATGGTGCAGAAGTATCTCTTACAACAACAAAGAATGCTGTTTTAGGTAAGTTGAATAACAAGGGTAAGAATAACGGCATTATTGCAGACCAGGGTGGTAGCAAGTTCTATTCAACAACAGATATTTGGAATGCACAATCTGGTGCTAAATTGACTGATTACTTATCAGAGGGCGATTATATTCTTTATGATGGTGGAGATAGAATTGTCTTGGTACTTGACGCAGATGATGTGTATAAACAAGTATATGAAGGTAAGACTGTAGCCGATGCTCTACCGTTTGGTGCATATAACCAATTTATTGCTCGTAATATGATGGTATATGGTGCAGTGCTTTCATCAGATCTTGATGATGAGGCTAAGGTTGAAATTGATGCAAGTGCATTGAATACTCTTCAATTCGACTCATCAAAGCTTATGGATACTATTGAAATCAATATAAAGACCGGTAAGGCTTCTATTGATACAGACGGTAGTGAGATTTCAGATCTTGAGCCATATGATTCTGAAACAAAAACAGGTGATTATGCAATAGCAAGATTCTGTGATAAGGGTGCTCTACAAGAAATCGTTATTTACAGATTTGTAAACTAATTTCTGAACATAATAATACAATAACGGACGCGCATGCGTCCGTTATTTTTATGGCGAAATAAAATATAAGATTGCAATTATAATACAACAATATTACATTTTGGTTACATTTCACAAAATTCACTTATTACGATTGTATATTATTGATAAAGCGGAAAAAATAATAAGTTTTATTGTGCAAAATGTTACGCAAAAGACTTGCAAAGTATAGGTGTTTTGTGATAAAATAATAATGTACAGTTAAAGATATTAATTTACAATTTGTCTGTGCGGTAAACAGCACAAAAACACAGAAAAAAGTCTTTACAACAAGACTTATATGGTGTATAATAAAGACAAAACAAAATAAAACCAAAAAAAACAAAGAAAAGAGGGAAAACAAATGTATAAGTCTGACTTTGAAATTAAGAAAGAATTATGCGAAATCGGAAGGAGAATTTATAATGACGGTTTTGTTGCCGCAAATGACGGTAACTTCTCAGTCAAAATTGATGACAACACTTACTATGTTACACCGACAGGCGTAAGTAAGGGTTTCATGACTCCTGAAATGATTTGTAAAGTTGATGGACAAGGTAATCTAAAAGAGGCTAACGGCCCTTGGAAACCTTCATCAGAATTCAAAATGCACTTGAAGGTTTATCAGCAAAGACCGGACGTAAATGCCGTTGTTCACGCTCATCCTCCGATTGCAACTTCATTTGCTATCGCAGGTATTCCGCTTGACAAGCTAATTATGCCGGAAGCTATCATCTTTCTTGGTGCAGTGCCAATCGCACAATACGGTACACCGTCAACAATGGAAATTCCTGAATCACTTGAACCATATCTTCAAGATTATGATGCAATTCTACTTGCAAACCACGGTGCACTTTCATTCGGTTGTGACCTAAACACAGCATTCTTCAGAATGGAATCAACAGAATTTTACGCAAAGCTACTTTTCTATGCAAGAATGCTTGGCGGTGAAAAGGAAATCCCTTGCGGTGAAGTTAAGAAACTTGTTGAACTTAGAAAACAATTCGGCGTTCCGGGTAAGCACCCTATGGAAAAGCTTTGTCCGGGTTGTTATGAAGGTGACGATACTTGCTCAATGTCACCGACAGAGGCTAATAAAAAGTACGGCGTAGAATCATCAGCCGCTTATCATGGTTTCCAACCGCTTCCTTCACAGGTTTGCCCGACTCCTTCATCATCAAATAAGGATATGGAAAGCCTTGTTGCAGAAGTAACAAAGAAAGTTATGGAACAACTTAATAAATAAGTAACGGAGAAACATCATGAAAACTATTGATGAACTTGTCGATGAGTTGGCAGTACGCCTTAACTCTGGACAAACCGTTAAACAAAAAAAAGTCGCAAAACCTGTTTCTGCTCCTAAACCGGAAGTGAAAAAAGAGTGTAAAAAACAATGTAAGTGTGGCGGAAATTGCAAACATGAAAGTCCACAAAAAATGACTATTGCTATGGCGAAAGAACTTGCCGAGGCAGTTGAAAAAGCAGCGACGATTTTGGGAGTTAAAGTGGTTGTTGCAATTCGTGACGAGGGTGCAAATCTTGTACTTCTTCACGCAATGGACGATAGTTACATAGCAAGCGTTCAGGCGTCACAGGATAAGGCTTATACAGCCGTAGCGCTGAAAATGCCTACACATATCGCACTTGATGAATCAAGAAGCGGTTCGCTTGACGGACTTACAAACGGAAACGGAATATTGCTGTTGGGTGGAGGTTATCCGCTTAGAACAGACAAAAAAATATACGGCGGAATCGGAGTTTCGGGCGGCACAAAAGAACAAGATACAACTCTTGCAATGGTTGCCGACGCGTACTTTAAAGCCCGATTCGCTTGAGGAGGTTGGAAAAGTTAATGGTAGATGAAAAGCAAGTAAGCGAAATCGTTAAAAACGTTATTGCCGGAATGGATATTTCATCATTCGATAACAAGCCTGCAAGAAAGCAGCTTGGTGTATTCGATACAATGGAAGAGGCCATTGCAGCTTGTAACAAAGCTTACACGACCTTTAGACATTATAATAAAGAACAAAGAGAAAATATTATAAAGGAAATCAGACGTCTTACTCATGAAGAGGCTGAACCAATGGCTAAGTTGGCTGTTGAGGATACTAAAATGGGTAATGTTTATCACAAGATTTTAAAGCATCACCTTGTTGCCGATAAAACTCTTGGTACATCTGACCTTGAAACCCGTGCACTATCCGGTGACAGAGGTCTTACACTTGTTGAGATGGCTCCGTTCGGAATTATCGGTGCAATCACACCGTCAACAAACCCAAGCTGTACAGTTATTTGTAACAGTATCTGTATGCTTGCAGGCGGTAACGGTGTTATATTCAATCCGCACCCGCACGCAAAGAGAATTTCAGCATATGCTGTTGACCTTGTCAACAGAGCTATTCTTGCGGCAGGCGGTAAAATCTTGTCCTTGCCCGAACGCTTTGCCTCGCTGAGTATCTTTTTGTACATCGTGGAGATGAACATAGGCACAAGGACAAGTCCCGTCGGTCTGTACTCCTTAAAATTCTTCAGAACATGGCGCAGGGAGTCGTTTATGCATATCTTCGCACCGAAATCACACGCGGCGAGGGTGCAGG
>OLGD01003925.1_pt1 | contig 13084 bp, 13 predicted proteins | sample 1605311 | NCBI WGS metagenome assembly OLGD01 (sample SAMEA3888917, study PRJEB22519) | human gut metagenome | biome: human gut; feature: human-associated habitat; material: faeces | place: Denmark | collected 2010 | reverse complement strand
TCAAGCGCAAGCTAAAAATTTTTGTCGTGTGCTTGACATACGGGTGGCGCAGATCATGAAAGCGGACTCGCTTGCAGTCCGCCCGCTCCAGTATCGTCTGAAGCCGCCGTCTCGCCACGCCGGGCGTGATCGGTCGATCCGCCTTCACCGGGGACGGAAACATCCAGCGGGAGTCCACCTTTTTGCGGTATTCCCGCAGCACGGCCAGCACCGCGGGCGGCAGCACCAGCTTTCGGACAGATGCCTTGGTTTTGGGCGGGATGATCTGCAATTCGCCGTTTACCGTGTACGCCTGTTTGTTGACGGTCAGCACACCGGTTTCAAAGTTTAGATCTTCCCATTGCAGCGCTATCAATTCACCCCGCCGCAGGCCGGTGCAGAGATCCAGCAGGAACAGTTCGTAGTACCCGTCCGCCTGCGCCTGAATGAGAAATTTCTGCAATTCCTCCCGATCCAGCACCTGCATTTCCTTTGCCTTTTTCGGCGGCAGCTTGCAGCCGATGGCGGGGTTTGTACGGAGCAGGTCATCCCGCACGGCCCGTTCCAAGGCGGAGCGGCAGACCGCGTGGCACATCCGCACCATGCGGTCGGAAAGGCCCGCGCCGTATTGCTCCGTCAGACGCTTGCGACCGTTCTTTTTCAGCCGCCCGTAGAACTGCTGCAAATCATTCTGCGACAATTTGTTCAGCGGGATTTTCCCGATCTCCGGCAGGACATGGTTGTAAATGACGTTTTCGTAGTTGTTCTGTGTGGAGGCGCGGAGCATCGGCTTGCTGTGGTTTTCGTACCAGTAGCACAGCCAGTCCCCGAACAGCATATCCGACTTAACTTTTCGGTCATTTCGCCCTACCATGCTTTCGGTGAGCTGCCGCAGCTTCTCCTGACATTCCCGCTTTGTCTTGGCGAGGACATTCTTTGTCTTGGGAAAGCCGCTGTCATCATAGCCGATGACAACGCGGCCCTCCCACCGGCCGTCGCCGCGCTGTCTTATAGTGCCGGTTCCGCTTTTCCGTTTCTTTGCCAAGGTCTCAGCCCCTTTCCGAGCAAGAGAATCGCATCCGACGGCAGACCCATCGAAGTCACCGATACCCCCGCGGGCCTGAGCGAGAGCACGGGCATCAGGAACAGCATCGTGCAGCCGGTCATGCGCCGCGACCTTGAGCGCGCCGGAACGGAGATTTACGCCCTGCCGCAGTACAAGCTCACCTACGATAAGAACGGCTACTGCGTCAAGAAGGAGAAGTGCCGTATCCCGGACGATATTGCAGCTAAGCTCGCGGAGATGAACAAGTGAGCAAGGCCGGGGCAGCTCCGGCCGACCCTGAAATAAGAAAAGCCGCCCGAGGGCGGCAAATTGACAAGGCGCGACGCGCGTGGTATGATGAGCGTGCCAGTAAGAGCGTGAAACAGGTTGTTTCCCCCGAAAGGGGGTGACCGCATGAGCACAGAAGAAACCATCGCGTTACTTATGCTTGTGATTGCGGCTATCAAGTTAGGTCTTGACCTAAAGAAATAACCGCCACCTGAGAGGCAGCGGCTTTCCTTACGACACGAAATCGTTATGGGGGAGCGACAAGCACCTCACCCGTGCGCCGCTCTTACTGGTCTTGAATATATCACGCTGTAGCCGCTTTGTCAAGAACGACAGGGCGGCTTTTTTGCCGCCGGAAAGAGAGAATGCCTATGAACCTATCGACCGTTGCATCGACCTGCTCGGAGATCACGGTCATTTTGGCCGCGCTGGCGATGCTCATCAAGCCCATCCGCAACAAGCTGCTGGGCTGGACAAGCTGACCGACGCGCTCAAATGCCAGCTCCGGCACGACATGCTGCACACCTACTACCGCCACAGGGAGGGCCGCACCATCCGACAGTACGAGCTGGAGAATTTTCTCTATCTCTACCGCAGGTACAAGGCCCTCGGCGGCAACAGTTTTATCGACCGCATCAAGTCGGAGATCGACGAGTGGGAGGTGATTTCGTGACGTGGTGGCAGGTGTTCCTCATCGCGGTCTGCGTGCTGTGCGCGGTTGTCGTGCTGGCCTCCGTGCTGGCGATCCTCGCGCAGCTGCTCGGGGTGTGCGCAAGCGCGACCGGTACGTCTGGGCGGCGATTTTCAACCTGACGTGGTACTGCATCGTGAGTCTCGTACTCACCGCCAACGACAAAATTGTGCCGGACAGCCTGACCGTCGCGTGGTTCGCCGCGTGGACGGCAGAGCTTGCCCTGCTCACCAATATCAAGATCAAAGGAAAGGACGATTGAAATGAAACTGCAATTCAACGACAAGGTCTACGACATTTTGAAGTGGCTGTGCCTCATCGCGCTGCCCGCGCTCTCCGTGCTCTGCAGCGCGTTGGCGGGCGTGTGGGGCTGGCCTTACGCGCAGGAGGTGGCGACCACCATCAATGCCGTGGTGGCCTTCGTGGGCGCGCTCATCGGCATTTCCACGGCGAACTACAACAAAGACAATGGCGCAGGCAAGTGACATCCTCGCCGTGGCGGTCAAGGAGATCGGCACGGTCGAGCAGAGTGGCAACCGGCAGAAGTACGGCAATGCCTACGGCATGGACGGCGTGTACTGGTGTATGCAGTTCGTCTGGTGGTGCTTTCAGCAGGCAGACAAGGCGCTCTTTATGGATGGCGGCAAGACGGCCTCCTGCGGCGAGCTGATGCGCTGGGCGCAGGCACACGGGCAGTGGGTCACCAAGGGCTACCGGCCCGGCGACGTGCTGATCTACGACTTCCCCGGTACGGCGTACAAAACCGACCACTGCGGAATCTGCGAGAGCGTCAGCGGGCAATATGTCACCGCCATCGAGGGCAATACCTCCAACGGCAACACCGGCAGCCAGTCCAACGGCGACGGGGTCTACCGCCGCAAGCGAAAGCTGTCGCTGGTGCTGGGCGCGTACCGCCCGAAGTACACGGACTATCGCGCGCAGCTCCAAAAGCGTTCCGGCCTTGAGGACAAGACGATGGACTACCTTGCGGCGTACAAGTACGGCAGCGACCTGATCCGCAAGCTGGCAACGATGAAACAATTTGCCCGATTCGGGCAAAATTCAAAAGGCTGTGTCCAGCGTGGGCACAGCCTTATCCATGACAAAATTTTTGACAACAAAACGGTTCCAAAACATTCCGAAACATCACAAAAGTTTCCGCTTCGCCCCTATCTTCTGAGGCAAAATTTTGGGTGCTGGGAAAACGAAAAAACCTTGAAACTACAGTAGTTTCAAGGTTTTTCTTGGCGCGGAAGAGAGGATTTGAACCTCCGCGGCGCTTTTTACACACCCTACTCCCTTAGCAGGGGAGCCCCTTCGGCCACTTGGGTACTTCCGCAAATGTCGAAATTCTTCAGCCGATGTTCCATTTGGCGGAGAGAGTGGGATTCGAACCCACGGATGCTTTCACATCGCCGGTTTTCAAGACCGGTGCTTTCAACCGCTCAGCCATCTCTCCATGCTTGTGAGGAGCCGGCTCACTCTCAAACGCAAGTGATATCTTAGCATATTGTGGGGGTACTTGTCAAGGAGAAAGCGCGAAATGTTTGCCGTAAATTAGAAAATCCTTTTGCGCGAAAAGAACTTTTCGGCAGCGCTTGACCGTTCCGACGTTTTTCGATACAATATATCAATATTGTGTCCGCATGAAAGAGGAAAGGAGACCTGCCCATGCTCACCCCTCCCGAGATCGCACGGAGCCTGCTCGCCGCCGGCGAAAGCAAGGCGCGACTGCCCTTTGGAAAGATGCTCCTGCTCGCCATATTGGCGGGAGCCTACATCGCGCTCGCGGGCGTCGGTGCGACGGCGGCCGCCGTGACGGTGGAGAGCGGCTCGCTTGCAAAGCTCCTTTCGGCCTGCGTGTTTCCCGCGGGACTTTCCATGGTGATCCTCGCGGGCAGCGAGCTTTTCACCGGCAACTGCCTGATGGTGATGGTCCTGCTGGAGCGCCGCATCACGCCCGCACAGCTGCTGCGTAACTGGCTGACCGTCTACCTCGGCAATGCCGTGGGCGGCGCGGCGGTGGCCGCGCTGGCGGTCTACAGCCACACGGCCTCGATTTTCGGCGATGGTCTGGCGCGCTCGATGGTCTCCATCGCGGAGAGCAAGGCGGCGCTCGGAGCCGGAGACGCTTTCCTGCGCGGAGTCCTGTGCAATTTTCTGGTCTGCCTCGCGGTGTGGATGGCGGCAGCCTCCAAGCGCGCGGAGGGGAAGGTCATCGCGCTCTTTTTTCCCATCCTGCTCTTTGTCCTCTGCGGCTATGAGCACTGCATCGCGAACCTGTACTACCTGCCCGCCGGTGCGTTTGCCGCGGCGGAGTACGGTATGGAAACAACGCTGACGCTTGCCGGCTGTCTTGAAAACCTCGCGGCGGTGACGCTCGGGAACCTTGTCGGCGGCGCGGCGCTCGGAGTGGGCTACCGCTTCGTTTATCTCAAGGAGTGACGCGCCGCCCCTGAAATAGTTTGCGCAGAAAACGAAAAAAGACACACCCCAAAGGTGAGTCCATGCCTATCATAGCACGGCGCCCTATGCAATGCAAGAGAAATTTTTTCTCTTGCAGCAATTTTGTGGACAGCGCCAACACGTTGCCCGAATATCGGAAAAAGCTTGAACAATATGAAGCCTTGACGCCGGAAACTTGCAGAGGTAGAATCTATCCATATTTTTTGTAAATAAATAGAAAACGAATAAGGAGGTTCGTAACGATGAGTGAAAAAGATCGTATTCCCGAGCTGTTTGGTTCGATGTCCTTTAATGAGGGAACGATGGAGCAGTATGTTCCGCATCAGGCGATGGAAGTCTGGCGCGACTGCCTGAAAAGCGGCAAGCCGCTGCCGCTGACCGCCGCGAACGATATCGCCGAGGCCATGAAGACCTGGGCGCTGGAGCATGGCGCGACGCATTTTACCCATTGGTTCCAGCCCTTGACCGGCATCACCGCCGAAAAGCACGACAGCTTTATCAATCCCATCGGCGGCGGCAAGATCATTATGGACTTCTCCGGCAAGGAGCTGGTGTGCGGCGAGCCCGACGCTTCGAGCTTCCCCTCCGGCGGCCTGCGCGCGACCTTTGAGGCGCGCGGCTACAGCGCGTGGGACCCCACCGCCTTTGCCTTCATCAAGGACGGCAGCCTTTGCATCCCGACGGTGTTCTGCTCCTACGGCGGCGCGGCGCTGGACAAGAAGACCCCGCTGCTGCGCTCGAACGAGGCGGTTAGCCGCGAAGCGGTGAAGCTGCTGCATCTTTTCGACAGCCAGAAGGACGTCAGTAAGGTCACGCCGCAGGTCGGCCCCGAGCAGGAGTATTTCCTCATTGACCGCGAGCTGTACCTCAAGCGTGAGGACCTGCGGCTGTGCGGCCGCGCCCTCTTCGGCAGCAAGCCGCCCAAGGGTCAGGAGTTGGACGACCACTACTTCGGCGTCATCCGCCCGCGCGTGGCGGCCTTTATGAAGGAGCTGGACGAGGAGCTGTGGAAGCTCGGCGTGCTCTCCAAGACCAAGCACAACGAGGTCGCCCCCGGTCAGCACGAGATGGCCCCCATCTACTGCGACGCCAACACCGCCAACGATCAGAACCAGCTCGTCATGGAGACGATGAAGAAGGTGGCCGAGCGCCACGGCCTCGTCTGCCTGCTGCATGAAAAGCCCTTTGCCGGCGTCAACGGCTCCGGTAAGCACGTCAACTGGTCGCTCTCGACCGACACGGGCGAGAATCTGTTCTCCCCCGGCAAAACGCCCAGCCAGAACGCCGTGTTCCTGCTTTTCCTCGCCGCCTTTGTCAAGGGCGTGGACGAGTATCAGGAGCTGCTGCGCTGCTCCGTCGCCTTCGCGGGCAACGATCACCGTCTTGGCGCGCAGGAAGCGCCGCCGGCCATCATCTCCGTCTTCCTCGGCTCCGAGCTGCAGAGCATCATCGACGCCATCGTCGGTGAGAGCGACTATACCGAGACCGAGCGCAAGACGCTGCGCATCGGCGTGGACGTGCTGCCCTCCATCCCGCAGGACACCACCGACCGCAACCGCACCTCGCCCGTGGCCTTCACCGGCAACAAGTTCGAGTTCCGTATGCCCGGCTCCAGCCAGTCCATCGCCGGCCCCGTTACGGTGCTCAACACCATCATGGCGGAGGAGCTCAGCCGGTTCTACGCGGTGCTCAAGGAAGCGCCGGACTTCAACAAGGCGCTGCACGACCTTGTGCGCAAGGCGTTCATCGAGCATGGCCGCATCATCTTTAACGGCAACGGCTATGAGGAGGCGTGGGTCGAGGAGGCTGCGCGCCGTGGTCTTGCGAATCTGCGCAGCACCGCCGACGCCCTGCCGACCTATGTTCTGCCCAAGAACGTCGAACTGATGATGAAGCACGGCGTTTACACGAAGGAGGAAATGCTCTCCCGCCACGAGATCCACATGGAGAAATACCGCAAGGTCATCCACATCGAAGCGGCCACCATGGTCGATATGGTCCAGCATGAGATCCTCAACGCCGCCTCCGAGTATGAGAGCAAGCTCTGCGAGACGATGCTGCGCAAGCACGAGGCCGCGCCCGAGCTGCCCTGCCACGTCGAGAAGTCGCTGGCCAACTCCATCGGCATCCTCAACGACAAGCTGCTCGAGCAGACCGTGACGCTCAAGACCGCGCTGGAGACCGCGCCCGTCGGCGCCTCCGGCGAAGAGGAGATGCGCTATTACCACGACGTTGTTGCCGCTGATATGGACGCGGTGCGCGATACCGTCGACCGTCTCGAGACGCTGACCGCCGGCAAGTACTGGCCGTATCCGACCTTCTACGATCTGCTTTTCTCCGTTTGATCCCCAAAAGGAACGCTCAGAGAGCGTTCCTTTTGAAATGATTTTTCCAATTTATTTGTGTTGTGGAGGAGAACATGAAGTACATTTTTGTCACCGGCGGCGTGGTGTCCGGCCTCGGCAAGGGCATCTGCGCGGCGTCGCTCGGCCGCCTGCTGAAGCAGTGCGGCCTGCGTGTGAAGAACCAGAAATTCGACCCCTATCTCAATGTGGATCCTGGCACGATGAGTCCCTACCAGCACGGCGAGGTCTTCGTCACCGACGACGGCGCGGAGACCGACCTGGACCTCGGCCACTACGAGCGCTTCGTGGATGAGGCGCTGAACGCGAACGCTTCCGTCTCCTCCGGCAAGGTCTACTGGAGCGTCCTCAACCGCGAGCGGCAGGGCGGCTACCTCGGCGGCACGGTGCAGATCATTCCGCACGTCACCGACGAGATCAAGAGCCGCGTCTACGCCATGGACGACGGCGAGACCGACGTGTGCATCACGGAGATCGGCGGTACGGTGGGCGACATCGAGAGCCAGCCGTTCCTTGAAGCGATTCGGCAGGTCGCGGCGGAAAAAGGGAGAGGAAATGTCCTCTTTATCCACGTTCCGCTCATCGTCTCCATCCCCGGCAGCGGCGAGCTCAAGAGCAAGCCCACGCAGCATTCCGTCAAGGAGCTGCTCTCCCTCGGCATCCAGCCGGATATCCTCGTCTGCCGCACGGACAGCCCGCTGCCCGACGATGTGCGCCATAAGATCGCGCTGTTCTGCAACGTCGAGCCGGAGTGCGTGATCCCGAATGTCACGGCCTCCACGCTCTATGAGGTGCCGCTGCTGCTTGAGGACGCCGGCCTCTGCCGCGAGGTCTGCCGCAAGCTCGGCTTTGACTGCGGCGAGCCGGATATGAAGGCATGGACGGCGCTCGTCGAGAAGATCAAGCACGCGCACAAACAGGTGACCATCGCGCTCGTCGGCAAGTATACCGGCCTGCACGACGCTTATCTGAGCGTCGTCGAGTCGCTCTTCCACGCGGGCACGGCCTGCGACGCACAGGTGACGATCCAATGGGTCGATTCCGAAACGCTGACGGCGGAGAATGTCGCCTCCGTTCTCGGCGGCTGCACGGGCGTGCTGGTGCCCGGCGGCTTCGGCGACCGCGGCATCGAGGGCATGATCCTCGCCGCGCAGTACGCGCGCGAGAACGGCGTGCCCTATCTCGGCATCTGCCTCGGTATGCAGATCGCCGTCATCGAGTTTGCGCGCCACGCCGTCGGCTGGGCCGACGCGCACAGCGCGGAGTTCTCCTCCCTCACCGCGCACCCGGTCATCGCGCTGCTGCCCGACCAGATCGGCGTGACCGCCAAGGGCGGCACGATGCGTCTCGGCAAATACCCCTGCGTGCTCGGCGAGGGCACGAAGGCGTATGCCGCCTACGGCACACGCGAGATCTCCGAGCGCCACCGTCACCGCTACGAGTTCAATAACCTCTTCCGTGAGGAGCTTGAGCGCGCGGGCATGACCTTCTCCGGCACCTCGCCGGACGGCTCGCTCGTTGAGATCGCCGAGCTGAGTGAGCAGGATTGGTACGTCGGCTGCCAGTTCCACCCCGAATTCAAGAGCCGTCCCGACCGTCCGCACCCGCTCTTCACCGGCTTTGTCGCCGCAGCGCTGCGCAAGGCGGGCAAATAATAGCGAAGGGGCGGAGCCGTATGGCTCCGCCCTCTGCATGAAAAAAGAGAACCGCCGCGCGGTTCTCTTTTGCTGTATTCAGCGGTTTTTCAGACGCTTGTCGCACTTGGCGGCGAGCTTCGTGCCGACGCTCTGGAAGAGCTGCACGAGCAGAATGAGCAGGATGACCGCCACGTACATCACGAGATATTTGTAGCGGTAGAAGCCGTAGTCGATGGCGATCTTGCCGAGGCCGCCGCCGCCGATGATGCCGCTCATGGCCGAGTAGCCGAGGATGGTCGTGAGCGCGATGGTGAAGTTCTGCAGCAGAGAGGGGATGCTCTCGGGGATCATCACCTTGCAGATGATCTGCATGGGCGTCGCGCCCATGCTCTGCGCGGCCTCGATGATGTTGGGGTCCAGCTCACGCAGGCTGCTCTCGACGAGACGCGCGACGAACGGAAAGGCCGCGATGACGAGCGGAACGATGGTCGCCCTAGTGCCGACGGTCGTGCCGATGATGAGGCGCGAGAGCGGAAAGACCATGATCATCAGGATCAGGAACGGAATAGAGCGCAGCAGGTTGATAAGAACGTTCAGCACGCTCATCAGCCAGCGGGGAAGCGGCAGCACGCCGTCCCTTTCGCCCACCACGAGCAGCACGCCCAGCGGCAGACCGATCACGATGGCGAAGGCCGTGGAGAGAAGCGTAACATAGAAGGTTTCCCAGATGGCGGGGAGAAACTGCGTTTGCAGCGCTACGGTCAGCTCCTCGATGGACTCGGGAGAGAAAAGATTACTGTACACCGACGCTCGCCTCCTCGACCTGAAGATTTTCGATCCCGCTCAGAAATTCCCACGCGCGGTCAAACTGCGCCGCGGGGACGCCGAGCAGCATACTGCCGTAGATCTCCTCCGAGAGCTTCTGCGTGCTGGCGGAAATGACGTTGGCTGCGATGTTCTCCTCCGTCGCGAGACGGGCCACCAGCGGGATCGAGGTCGTCTTTGCGCTGCGGAAGATGAGGCGGATGCGGCGCTCCTGCGTGGGATCGGACACCGTGACGTCCGCGCCGCCGGGGAAAACAAGATGGCGCGCGGCGGCGGATTTCGGCGCGGAGAAGACGGTGGAAACGAGACCGTCCTCCACCACCTCGCCGTCGTCCAAAATGGCGACATGGTTGCACACGCTCTTCACCACGCTCATCTGGTGCGTGATGATGACGACCGTGATGCCGAGCTTTTTGTTGATGTCGCCGATCAGCTCAAGGATCTGGCGTGTCGTCTTGGGGTCGAGCGCACTGGTCGCTTCGTCGCACAGCAGGACCTTGGGGTTCGTCGCCAGCGCGCGGGCAATGGCGACGCGCTGCTGCTGACCGCCGGAGAGCTGCGCGGGATAGGCCTTCGCCTTGTCGGGCAGGCCGACCGTCTCCAGAAGCTCCTGCGCGCGAGAAGCCGCCTCACGGCGGCCGACCCCGGCAAGCTCCATCGGGAAGCAGACATTATCCAGACAGTTCCGCTGCATGAGCAGATTGAAGCGCTGGAAGATCATGGTAATGTCGCGCCGCGCAGCACGGAGCTGCGCGGGCGACATGGTATCCAAACGTTTTCCGTTGACGATGACCTCGCCGGAGGTGGGGCGCTCGAGCATATTGATGCAGCGCACCAGCGTGCTCTTGCCGGCGCCACTCATGCCGATGATGCCGTAAACGTCACCGTCCGGAATGGTCAGGGAGATATCCTTGAGGGCTTCCACCCGCCCACCGGCGGTCTCAAAGACTTTGCTGACGTGCTTGAGTTCGATCAAGGAATTCTCCTCCTTTCTTTTATCTTACTTCAGGGCATCCAGCGTGGTCTGCTTGCCGCCGTAGAGACCCATGGGCTCGACGTGAATGGCAGCGACGGAGACGATGTGGGTGCCGTTTTCCTTGTTGAAGTCATCAAGATAGGGGGTGTGCTGGAAGTAGTTGGCGTCCACGGTGCCGTCCTCCACGACGGTGTTGGGCACAACGTAGTCGTTGTAGGTCTGAATGTCGAGGGTGATGTCCTTTTCGGCAAGGATCTCCTTGGCGACCTCGAGAATCTCGGCGTGGGGCGTGGGGGATGCGGCGACGGAGACGGTTTCGCCGGCGAGCGCAGCATAGTCAACACTGGCGTCGTAGCCGTCGCCCGGATTCTCGACGGTGCTCACGACCGCACCGTCATACTTCTCGGCGATGTAATCGGCGACCTGCTGGCTCTCGAGCGCGGCGACCAGAGCCTTGACCTTGTCGCTGGACTCGTTGCCTTCCTTGACAGCGAGGATGTTGGCGTAAGCGGAGGCGGAGCCTTCAATGGCCAGAGAATCCTTGACAGGATTCAGACCGGCGTTGATGGCGTAGTTGGAGTTGATGACGGCGTAGTCCACATCCTTGAGGATGTTGGGGATCTGCGCGGCTTCGGTCTCAACGATCTCGACGTTGTGAGGATTCTCGGCGATGTCGTTCTTGGTGGCGGTGATGCCGGCGCCGTCCTTGAGCTTGATGATGCCGTTGGCTTCGAGCAGCAGCAGGGCGCGGGCTTCGTTGGTGGTGTCGTTGGGGACTGCGATCTGAATGGCGGCGTCGGCCTTTTTGCCGCAGCCGGAGAGAATACCGAGGGCGAGAACTGCCGCGAGGGCAAGAGAAATGAGCTTTTTCATGATTTTATTCTTCCTTTTCTTGATTTTGATATTATTTGAATGATTTTTGATGCGACGATCCGCGGTCACATTCGACCGCTCATGCGGGAACACGAACCATGCGGACACATTCGCTCTTTCAACAGCTTGAGCATCGTGTTTGACCTCCTTTGCTTGGGACGCTGTTAGTTATACACGATGCTTCGCCATTTGTCCAATACGCTATAAGGATAATGAGTTATAGGTGCAAGCTATAGCATAGTGCGTTTCATATACTCCAATGGCATAATATCGAGACATATATTGACGATATGAACAAAACAGGAGGGTATCAGTTGGACAAACCGCCCTGTGCCGCGTGAAGAAATTCCTGTATTTTTTCGATATACAGCTTGCCGACGCTGCTGAGGATCTGGTTTTTCTTCACGATATAGCCGACCTTCATCACGCCGTTGATGGGGCTGTCATCCGAAAGGGGAATGACGCGGTAGTCCCCGCCGTTGAGCTCCTCGCACACGATGCCCGAGCAGAGCGTGTAACCGTAGAGTCCGACCATCAGGTTGACCATCGTGGCGCGGTCGTTGACCTTGACGGTCTGGGAGTAGTCGTTCATGGACGACAGCTCCTCGGAAAAGTAGAAGGAGTCGTTGCCGCCCTGCTCAAAGGAGAGGAAGGGGTAGTCGCTCAGCTCCTCGCCGTGGATCTCTGCGCGGTCGGCGAGCGGGTGGTTTTTCCACAGAAAGACGTAGGACTTGCAGTCCATCAGCTCGTGGAACTCAATGTCGTTCGCGCGGAGGATCTTCGTGATGACGTTGCGGTTGAAGTCGCTGAGGTAGAGGATGCCGATCTCGCTGCGCAGGCTTGCGACGTCGTCGATGACCTCGCGCGTCTTGCTCTCGCGGATGGCGAAATCGTATTTGGCGGTGTCGAAGCTCTTGGCCATCTCCACGAAAGCCTTGACCGCGAAGGAATAGTGCTGCGTCGTCACGCCGAACTTCTTTTTCAGCTCGTTGGGATGCGCGTACTTCTCCGCCAGCGTCTCATACTGGTGGTAGACCTGACGGGCATAGTCGATGAACTCCTGCCCGTCGTTCGTCAGCGTCACGCCGCGTCCGCTGCGGTGGAAGATGGTGATGCCGAGCTCACGCTCCAGCTCCTGCATCGCGCCGGTGAGCGAGGGCTGGGCGATGTAGAGCCGTTCCGCCGCCTTGTTCATCGAGCCGGTCTCGGAAATGACGATGGCATAGTGGAGCTGTTGGAGCGTCATGGGCGTATTCCTCCGTGTACAGAATGAAGAAAGTATAGCATACGGGCGGACAAAATTCAAGCGCGGCGGGCGCTGCGCTTGAATTCCTACAAAGTATATGGTATTATAGAGAAAAAACATAAAAAACGGAAGGTGAGCCTATGCGTATCTCGACCAAGGGACGCTACGCGCTGCGCCTGATGCTCGACCTTGCGGAGCATCAGGGAGACGGCTGCGTATCGCTCAAGGACGTTGCCCAACGGCAGGATATCTCCAAAAAATACCTCGAGCAGATCGTTCCGACGCTCAGCCGCGCCGGCTTCCTGCTCACGAACCGCGGCTATCAGGGCGGCTACCGGCTGGCCCGCCGGCCGGAGGACTACACCGCGCGGGACATTCTGCGCCTGACCGAGGGAAGTCTTGCCCCTGTGGCCTGTCTGGACTGCGAGGTCAACACCTGCCCGCGCAGCGCGAATTGCCCGACTCTCCCGCTCTGGCAGGGCCTGGACCGTGTGATCGAGGATTATCTCGCGGGCGTCACGCTGCAGGATCTGATCGACCGCCAGCGCGAGCACAGCGGCGATGACTACGTGATCTGAAAAAAGTAGGCGGCTGCCATCGGCAGCCGCCCACTTTATAGTCAAGCCGTTACGGGCGCATGGTCGGGATTTTCGTGACCAGCCTTAGATAAGCTCCGCTTAGCGTCTATAAGTCCC
>OLGD01003918.1_pt1 | contig 13096 bp, 6 predicted proteins | sample 1605311 | NCBI WGS metagenome assembly OLGD01 (sample SAMEA3888917, study PRJEB22519) | human gut metagenome | biome: human gut; feature: human-associated habitat; material: faeces | place: Denmark | collected 2010 | reverse complement strand
AAAGAAGTAAACGAACTTGCTCAAATTTTGAAAGACGAGTACGGTATTGAACCTGCTGCTGCAGCTGTTGCTGTTGCTGCTCCTGCCGCTGCTGGTGCAGCTGCTGAAGAAAAGACATCTTTCGATGTTGTTTTGAAAGCCGCTGGTGCTAACAAGTTGGCTATTGTTAAATTAGTAAAAGAATTGACCGGTCTTGGTTTGAAAGAAGCTAAAGATCTGGTTGACGGTGCTCCTAGCAACTTGAAAGAAGGTTTGGCTAAAGCCGAAGCTGAAGCATTGAAAAAACAATTAGAAGAAGCTGGAGCTGAAGTTGAACTTAAATAGTATTTCCTGATACTCAGGTACTTTGGTAAAGAGTCCTCAGTGAGAGGCCTCTTTACCTTTTTGTGTATATATTTTAAATTAAGTTCAATTAATTCCATTTAATAAATGTCTTCAAATATTGGTAAACAACGGGTAAATTTTGCTTCAATTAAGAGTCCGCTACAATATCCGGATTTTCTTGAAGTTCAATTGAAGTCATTTCAAGACTTTCTTCAACTTGATACACCCCCCGAAAAACGAAAAAATGAGGGATTGTATAAAGTATTTGCAGAAAACTTTCCTATTGCAGATACTCGTAACAATTTTGTCCTCGAATTTTTGGATTATTATATTGATCCACCTAGATATACAATAGATGAGTGTATAGAGAGAGGGTTGACTTACAGTGTACCTTTAAAGGCAAAACTGAAGTTATATTGTACAGATCCCGATCACGAAGATTTCGATACCGTGATACAGGATGTGTATTTGGGCCCTATTCCGTACATGACTGCTAAAGGTACATTTGTTATTAATGGAGCCGAACGTGTTGTCGTATCTCAGTTGCATCGGTCTCCCGGTGTATTTTTCGGACAAAGTACGCATGCGAACGGAACCAAATTGTATTCGGCCAGAATCATCCCTTTTAAAGGTTCTTGGATCGAATTTGCAACCGATATCAATAATGTGATGTATGCTTATATCGATCGGAAGAAAAAATTGCCCGTAACTACTTTATTGCGTGCAATCGGTTTCGAGAGCGATAAGGATATCCTTGAGATTTTCGGTTTGTCAGAAGAAATAAAGGTTAATAAGACCAATCTGAAGAAAGCTTTGGGGCGTCGTTTGGCTGCCCGCGTGTTGAAGACATGGGTCGAAGACTTTGTGGATGAAGATACCGGTGAGGTGGTGTCTATTGAACGTAATGAAGTTGTTATAGATCGTGAGACCGTTCTCGAAGAGAGTCACATAGAAGAGATTCTCGAATCTGGTGTTCAAAATATATTGTTGCACAAGGAAGAACGGAATCTGTCTGATTATTCGATTATTTACAACACTCTTCAGAAAGACTCCAGTAATTCTGAAAAAGAGGCTGTATTATATATATATCGTCAGCTTCGCAATGCAGAACCTGCAGATGATGCGAGTGCACGCGAAGTGATTACAAATCTGTTTTTCTCTGAGAAGAGATATGATTTGGGTGAGGTGGGACGTTATCGGATCAATAAAAAATTGAATCTTTCTACTTCGCCTGATGTAAAAGTCTTGACAAAAGAAGATATTATCGAAATTATCAAATATCTGATAGAGTTGATAAATTCGAAAACCGATGTAGATGACATCGACCATTTAAGTAATCGTCGTGTACGTACTGTCGGAGAACAGCTTTATAACCAATTCGGTGTCGGTTTGGCTCGTATGTCACGTACGATTCGTGAACGGATGAATGTACGGGATAATGAGGTATTTACTCCGATCGACTTGATTAATGCCAAGACAATCTCTTCGGTAATTAATACATTCTTCGGGACGAATGCATTATCACAATTTATGGACCAAACCAACCCGCTGGCCGAAATGACTCATAAGCGTCGTATGTCGGCTTTAGGTCCTGGTGGTTTGTCTCGTGAGCGTGCCGGGTTCGAGGTTCGTGACGTTCATTATACTCATTATGGACGCCTTTGTCCTATTGAAACTCCAGAAGGTCCGAATATCGGTCTTATCTCTTCTCTTTGCGTATATGCAAAGATCAATGATCTCGGATTTATCGAGACTCCTTATCGTAAGGTAGAAAACGGGAAAGTGGATTTGTCCGATAACGGTATTGTCTATTTGACGGCTGAAGTGGAAGAAGGACATATTATTGCACAGGGTAATGCGCCTTTGGATGATGACGGAAAATTTGTCCGTTCACGTGTAAAAGCCCGTTTGAATGCAGATTTCCCTGTGGTAGCTCCGGAAGAAGTTTCGTTGATGGACGTTTCTCCTACACAGATTGCTTCTATTGCTGCATCTTTAATACCGTTCCTTGAACATGATGATGCTAACCGTGCATTGATGGGATCTAACATGATGCGTCAGGCCGTACCTTTGCTTCGTACAGAAGCTCCTATCGTAGGTACAGGTCTTGAAGGTCAATTGATACGTGACTCTCGTACGCAGATTACAGCTGAAGGAGCAGGGGTGATCGAATTTGTTGATGCTACTACGATACGTATTCGTTATGATCGTACTGAAGACGAGGAATTCGTTAGTTTCGAAGATGCGGTTAAAGAATATACAATACCGAAGTTCCGTAAGACAAATCAGAGTACAACTGTCGATTTGCGTCCGATTTGTCATAAGGGAGATCGTGTGGTTGCCGGTCAGATTCTTACAGAAGGATATTCTACCGAAAACGGGGAATTGGCTTTGGGTAAGAATTTGAAAGTGGCTTTCATGCCTTGGAAAGGATATAATTATGAGGATGCTATCGTGTTGAACGAACGTGTTGTTCGTGAAGATATATTGACATCGGTACACGTTGATGAATATTCTCTTGAAGTCCGTGAAACGAAACGTGGTATGGAAGAACTTACTTCGGATATCCCGAACGTAAGTGAAGATGCCACTAAGGATTTGGATGAGCGTGGTATTATCCGTATCGGAGCTCATGTCGGTCCCGGAGATATAATGATTGGTAAGATTACACCTAAAGGTGAATCTGATCCTTCACCAGAAGAAAAACTTTTACGTGCGATATTCGGAGATAAAGCCGGAGATGTGAAAGATGCGTCATTGAAAGCTACACCATCCTTAAAGGGTGTGGTGATCGGAACTAATCTTTTCTCTCGTGCCATCAAGAAACGTAAATCTAAATTGAGTGATAAAGCTATCTTGCCTAAACTTGATGAAGAGTATGAAGTAAAGCAGGCGGCTCTTAAAGATTTATTGATCGAAAAATTGATGGTTCTGACTAACGGTAAGACTTCTCAAGGTGTGAAAGATTATTTAGGAACTGAGGTTATCGCAAAAGGTGCTAAATTTTCTCAGAAAGCATTGTCTGAGATAGATTATACATCGATCCAAGTTAGTAAGTGGACTACAGATCCGGCTAAAAATGATCTGATCCGTGCAACTATTATGAATTACCTGAAGAAATATAAAGAAATCGATGCTGAATTACGCCGTCGTAAATTTGATATTTCTATCGGAGATGAACTCCCTTCAGGTATTGTTCAGTTGGCAAAAGTTTATATTGCAAAGAAACGTAAGATTAGCGTAGGGGATAAGATGGCCGGACGTCATGGTAATAAAGGTATCGTGTCACGTGTTGTACGTCAGGAAGATATGCCGTTCCTTGAAGACGGTACTCCGGTGGATATCGTATTGAACCCTTTGGGTGTGCCATCTCGTATGAACTTAGGTCAGATTTTTGAGACTGTTTTAGGATGGGCAGGTATGAAATTAGGTGAGAAATTTGCAACCCCGATTTTTGATGGTGCGAGTCTTGATGATTTGAATGAGTGGACGGATAAAGCCGGATTGCCTCGTTATGGAAAATCTTATTTATATGACGGTCATACCGGAGAACGTTTTGACCAACCGGCTACAGTGGGTGTCATATATATGCTGAAGCTCGGTCATATGGTAGAGGATAAGATGCATGCCCGTTCCATCGGACCGTACTCTCTGATTACTCAGCAACCGTTGGGAGGTAAAGCTCAGTTTGGTGGTCAGCGTTTCGGGGAAATGGAGGTTTGGGCATTGGAAGCATTTGGGGCAGCTCATATACTTCAAGAGATTTTGACTATTAAATCTGATGATGTTGTAGGTCGGTCTAAAGCCTATGAAGCTATTGTCAAGGGCGAACCGATGCCGACTCCGGGAATTCCTGAGTCTCTCAATGTATTGCTACATGAGTTGAGAGGTCTTGGTGTTAGTATCACTTTAGAATAATAAAATAGAAGCAGCGATCCTCCGTCTGTAAAGAACGGAGGCGCTTCAATTCTGATAACGCTTTATAAATTAAATATATGGCTTTTAGAAAAGAGAACAAGATAAAGAGTAACTTTTCGAAGATTTCCATAGGTTTGGCTTCTCCGGAAGAAATTCTTGAAGGGTCGAGCGGTGAAGTCCTGAAACCAGAAACCATCAATTACCGTACATATAAACCTGAGCGGGACGGTTTGTTCTGTGAACGTATATTCGGACCGGTAAAAGATTATGAATGTCATTGTGGAAAATATAAACGTATACGTTACAAGGGCATTGTTTGTGATCGTTGTGGTGTAGAAGTTACGGAAAAGAAAGTACGCCGTGAGCGTATGGGGCATATTCAATTGGTCGTTCCTGTCGCTCATATTTGGTATTTCCGCTCTTTACCCAATAAGATCGGGTATTTGCTCGGGTTGCCGACTAAAAAGTTAGATGCAATTATATATTATGAACGGTATGTTGTGATACAACCGGGAGTAAAAGACGATTTAGCTGTGTATGATTTGCTTTCGGAAGAAGAATATTTGGATATTCTGGATTCTCTTCCTAAAGAAAATCAGATGTTGGATGATACAGATCCCAATAAGTTCATTGCGAAAATGGGAGCTGAGGCTATCTATGATCTTTTGGCACGTTTGGATTTGGACGAGCTTTCGTATGAATTGCGTCATCGTGCCAGCACAGATGGTTCTCAGCAGCGTAAAAACGAAGCACTGAAACGTCTTCAAGTTGTAGAGTCTTTCCGGGCTTCAAAACAGCGTAATCGTCCTGAATGGATGATTCTGAAAGTCGTTCCGGTTATTCCGCCGGAATTGCGTCCTCTTGTTCCTTTGGATGGAGGTCGTTTTGCGACTTCAGATTTGAATGATCTTTATCGTCGTGTAATCATCCGCAACAATCGTTTGAAACGTTTGATGGAGATTAAAGCTCCCGAAGTGATTTTACGAAACGAAAAACGTATGCTTCAGGAGGCGGTGGACTCTTTATTGGATAATTCCCGTAAGTCGAGTGCTGTAAAAACCGATGCCAATCGTCCGTTGAAATCTCTTTCTGACAGTTTAAAAGGGAAGCAAGGGCGTTTCCGTCAGAATTTGTTGGGAAAACGTGTCGATTATTCTGCGCGTTCGGTAATTGTTGTCGGACCTGAATTGAAAATGCATGAGTGCGGTCTTCCGAAGGATATGGCTGCGGAACTTTACAAGCCGTTTGTTATTCGGAAACTGATTGAACGCGGTATTGTCAAGACCGTTAAATCTGCTAAAAAAATCGTTGACCGAAAAGAACCTGTCGTATGGGATATTTTGGAACATGTGATGAAAGGTCATCCCGTATTGCTGAACCGTGCTCCGACATTGCACCGTTTAGGTATTCAGGCTTTTCAGCCGAAAATGATCGAGGGAAAGGCTATTCAATTGCATCCGTTGGCATGTACGGCATTTAACGCCGACTTCGACGGTGACCAGATGGCCGTCCATTTACCTTTGGGAAATGAAGCTATTCTGGAGGCTCAAATGTTAATGTTGGGTGCTCATAATATTCTTAATCCTGCAAATGGAGCTCCTATTACAGTGCCGTCTCAGGATATGGTGCTCGGGTTGTATTATATTACAAAACTTCGTCCGGGTTCTTTGGGTGAAGGTTTGGTATTTTATGGACCGGAAGAGGCCGAGATAGCGTATAATGAAGGAAAAGTTTCCCTTCACGCTCCTGTAAAAGTCGTAGTAAAAGATTTGGATGAAAACGGGAATATTGTAGATATACTTCGTGAGACTTCTGTGGGTCGGGTTTTGGTAAATGAGAAAGTGCCTGTAGAAGTCGGATATATCAATGAAATTCTGACAAAGAAATCTTTACGTGGTATTATCGGTAAAGTAATTAAAGTTTGCGGTGTTGTTCGTGCAGCTCAATTCCTTGATGATATTAAGAATTTAGGATATCAGATGGCTTTCAAAGGAGGTTTGTCCTTTAACCTTGCCGATGTGATTATTCCGCCAGAAAAAGAAGCCTTGGTTAATGAAGGGTATGCTAACGTAGAGCAGATCATGGCGAATTATAACATGGGTTTCATCACTTATAATGAACGTTACAATCAGATTATCGATACATGGACTCATGTCAATTCGAAATTGTCGGATATTCTGATGAAACAATTGACAAATGATAATCAGGGATTTAACTCTGTATTCATGATGCTGGATTCTGGAGCTCGTGGTTCTAAAGAACAAATTCGTCAGCTTTCCGGTATGCGTGGTTTGATGGCAAAACCTCAAAAATCGGGGGCAGAAGGCGGACAGATTATCGAGAACCCTATTTTGGCGAACTTTAAGGAGGGATTATCTGTATTGGAATATTTTATTTCCACTCACGGTGCTCGTAAAGGTCTTGCTGATACGGCTTTGAAAACAGCAGATGCTGGATACTTGACCCGTCGTTTGGTCGATGTAGCTCATGACGTAATTATTCATGAAGAAGATTGCGGTACGTTAAGAGGACTTGTATGTACTGAATTGAAGAATAATGAAGAAACCGTCGCTTCTTTGGAAGAACGTATTTTGGGACGTGTTTCGGTACATGATATTCAACATCCGTTAACTGGAGAGATTTTGGTTCATGCCGGTGAAGAGATAACCGAGGATATTGCTAAGAAAATAAGTGATTCACCGATTGAACGTGTAGAAATTCGTTCGGTATTGACTTGCGAATCGAAAAAGGGCGTTTGTGCTAAGTGTTACGGACGTAACTTGGCTACAAATCGTTTGGTTCAAAAAGGTGAAGCTGTCGGTGTGATTGCTGCTCAGTCTATCGGTGAACCGGGAACACAGTTGACATTGCGTACATTCCATGTGGGTGGTATTGCTTCCAATATTGCAGCTGTATCGAATGTTACTTCACGTTATGACGGTATTCTCGAAATAGATGAACTTCGTACGGTAGATAGTATTGATGAAACCGGAAAGAAAGTGATGATTGTCGTAGGTCGTTTGGCTGAAATGCGTATTATCGATCCAAATACGAAAATCGTATTGACGACAACAAATATTCCTTACGGTTCTAAGCTTTACTTTAATAGTGGGGATACTCTTAAAAAAGGAGATGTCGTTTGCGAATGGGATCCGTTCAATGCCGTTATCGTTTCAGAAGCTACCGGTAAGGTTAAATTCGATAATGTAATCGAGGGTGTGACTTATAAAGTCGAATCGGACGAGCAAACAGGTCTTCGTGAAAAGATCATTATAGAATCTAAGGATAGAACCCGAGTTCCATCGGCTCTTATTCTGGATGAAAAAGGAGATGTAATTCGCTCCTATTCATTGCCTATGGGGGCTCACCTTATGGTTGATGAAGGTCAGGAGATAAAATCAGGGGATGTGTTTGTTAAGATTCCGCGTGCCGTAGGTAAAGCCGGAGATATTACCGGAGGTCTTCCTCGTGTTACCGAATTGTTTGAGGCTCGTAATCCGTCTAATCCTGCTGTCGTTTCTGAAATCGACGGAGAAGTTAATTTCGGAAAAGTAAAACGAGGTAATCGTGAAATTTCTGTAACTTCTAAAACCGGACAGGTTAAGAAATATTTAGTTCCTTTGTCAAAACAAATATTGGTACAAGAGAATGACTATGTCCGGGCTGGAACTCCGCTTTCGGACGGAGCTATTACTCCTTCTGATATTTTGGCGATAAAAGGACCGACTGCCGTTCAGGAATATATTGTTAATGAGGTTCAGGATGTGTATCGTTTGCAAGGTGTGAAAATCAATGATAAACACTTTGAGGTTATCGTCCGTCAAATGATGCGTAAGGTAATGGTGATAGATCCGGGTGATACTCGTTTCTTGGAACAACAGATTATCGATAAGCACGAATTTATGGAGGAAAATGATCGTATCTGGGGTAAAAAAGTGGTTATCGATGCCGGAGATTCTCAGACAATGAAACCGGGACAGATTGTGACTGCTCGTAAATTGAGAGATGAAAACTCTGCATTGAAACGTCGTGATTTACATTTGGTAGAAGTGCGCGATGCTGTGCCTGCTACTTCTGAACAAATTTTGCAAGGTATTACTCGTGCGGCTCTTCAGACTTCCAGCTTTATGTCGGCTGCTTCGTTCCAAGAAACTACAAAAGTGTTGAATGAGGCTGCTATTAACGGTAAAGTAGATAAACTTGAAGGAATGAAGGAAAATGTAATTTGCGGACATCTGATTCCTGCCGGTACTGGTCAGCGTGAATTTGACAAATTGGTTGTCGGTTCTAAAGAAGAATTTGACCGAGTATTTGCTAATCGGAAAAATGTAACGGATTTTTAATCTTAGATTTCTAAATAAAAATAGATCGCCTGAAAATTTTTCAGGCGATCTATTTTTATTTTATGCTATGCAGTTTGTGTTATTGTCTTTTTTTTACAGAATCGTTCGCACTGCATTGTAATATCATAGCCTAACATTGCCCCTAATATAAAATCTTCTTCTGGAGAAAGTTTATTTAACGGTTTATTGATGAATGTCCGTACAGTTTCCAGGCAAGAACGTTTTCCGAAATATAAATTGACTTTATTTTGTACGACTTCTTGAATCAAATACTCGATTTTCTGCTCTTTTAATCGTTCTGTGACGAGATCGGCGCAGGATTTACACATCGTACAGAGAACCAGATTACGGACACCTTTCTTAAATTCATAAATCTGGTGAAGAAATACTTTTATAGAGTCAAAGCGGTTATAATCTTCTACACTCATTCAATTTCTTTTTTGATTAAGTTACACCATTCGTGTATGCGTTCTGATACTTTTTGTGAACTTTCATTGCAATCATCGATTGCCAGACCTACGAATTTCCCATTTTTGCAGATTAAAGAATCCGTTATGGTATAGTCTTTGGGTTCGAAACTACCGATAAAGTTGCAACCATTTTCAGATAATTCATCATAAATTAATCCTACTGCATCACAAAATGTGTCGGGATATGATTCACCGTCTCCACATCCGAATATACCGACTTTTTTCCCATTCAAATTCTGACTTTTTAATGATTTTATGAAATCATACCAATCGTCTTGTAATTCTCCACATCCCCATGTCGATGAACCTAATAACAAACAATCGTATTTGTCTGTCGCTTCTACTGGAGTTTCGGATACATTGTGAATATCGGTAGAAGATATTCCTAATTCTTGTGCGATTTGGTTGGCTACGGACTCTGTTGTTCCTGTTGTACTGCCGAAAAATATACCTGTCATAATTTTAAATTATTTGTTTTTGGCAAAGTAATAAGATATATCTTCCTGCATCAATCCCCTGAACTTATGAAAATAAGCTCTTTCTATACCTACAAATTATGATAACCCTGCCAAAATCTTGTCTGAATTTTCCGACAAAAAATATTATCAGATCATTCTTGCGTTTTTTCCGGACTGTTTTCCCGTTCTTACATGTCTGTAATCCACTCGTTTTTTATCGGGAAGAAATTTTTTTCAAAAAAACTCTCAAAAAACGTTCGTATAAAATTTTAAAATAGGCTTATTAATAATGCTATATTCAAAATTGTAACTAATGTCCCTAAAGATAAAAGAATGATCGTTGTCGATTTTTTGTTGACGTGTTTACCCATTACTTTTTTAGAGGAAGTCAGATAAATTTGTGTGAATACAGTAATAGGAAGTTGTACGCTCAATAGCATTTGGGATATGATAAGTCCCTGAAACGGATCTTTGATAAAAAAGATGAGCAATAAAGCCGGAATAAAAGAGAGTAATGTTCCTATTTTCGTGTGAATGTCTTTCGGGCTATAAGCCTCGTTGAAAAAACCCGCGAAAATAGAAGCTCCTGCAATTCCTGATGTAATGGTCGATGAAATTCCTGCAAATAATAGGGCAATTGCAAATATAACTCCTGCATTGTTTCCGACGAGGGGGGTAAGTAAATTAGCAGCCTGACTAAGTTTGTCCACAACGACTCCTTGTTTATAAAAAGTTGCTGCAGCAAGAATGATCATTGCAGAGTTAATAGCCCAACCTATTCCCATAGAGAGTAGCGTGTCGTAGAATTCATATTTTAATTGCTTCTTTATTACGTTTTCATTCTCTAAATTCCATTCCCGGCTTTGAATAACTTCGGAATGAAGGAAAAGATTATGTGGCATAACTACAGCTCCGAGTACACTCATTATAATCAATAATGAATTGTCCGGAAAAGATGGTGTTACCCAACTTTTTGCGGTGTTTGTCCACTCTACATCTATCAATGTCAGTTCATATAGAAAAGAAAGACCTATTATTGAGACAAACATGATAATCCACCGTTCTATTTTACTGTATGTATTACTGAACAGCATAATAATACAAGCAATTGTTATGATGACAGCTCCTGCTTTTATCGGAATATCGAACAACATTTCTAAAGCGATTGCTCCCCCGAGTATTTCGGCAAGCGAGGTAGATATGCTTGCTAATATCGCAGACCCTAATATTGGTCGGGAGACTGTTTTGCGAATATATTTGTTGGTGGCCTCTGCAAGGCATAATCCCGTAACGATTCCCAAATGAGCGACGTTATGTTGGATGATAATCAACATAATGGAAGAAAATGTTACTACCCATAGTAATGCGTAGCCAAAGGAAGATCCGGCAGCTAAATTTGTAGCCCAATTTCCGGGATCTATAAACCCGACAGTAACAAGCAATCCCGGACCGATATATTTAAGTAAGTCCAGAGCCCCTGACCGGGTTTTATGGGTTGTTTTTAATTTCTTGAAAATATTCATATCTTGTAATTAACAGCAATTCCCGTCGCAATGTTCTCCGGGAAGCTCCATTTCTAATGTGACGTGTTGAATGTTTGCTTTTCTCAGTATTTCTTTCAAATGGCATTTCAAGTTTTGACTGTCAGCGAACGAGTCTATAACAATATGAGCCGTTAAAGCCGTTTGAGTCGTACTGATTGCCCATATATGAAGATGGTGTATTTCTTTTACTCTATTGTCTTCCAATATTAATGTCTTGATTTTATCGGGATTAATTCCGACGGGTACTCCGTCTAAAGATAGGCGTAGGCTGTCGTGGAGCAGATTCCATGTCGATATTAAGATGACGATGGCAACGACCAATCCGATGATAGGGTCTATCATGTACCAATTTGTATATTGTATGATTATACCTGAAATCAAGACTCCGACCGAAACAAGAGTATCGGCTGCCATGTGCAAGTAAGCGCCCTTGATATTAAGATCGTGTTTACGATCTTTAAAAAAAAGCCAGGCTGTAAAAGCGTTGATAAAAATTCCGATTCCGGCAACCCAGGCAATGGCATTGCCTTCGATAGGCTGTGGATTTTTCAGCTTTTCTATACTTTCGGAAAATATTACACCTACAGCAACTAATAAGATGATAGCATTTAACAAAGATACCAAAATTGTACTTTTTTTATACCCGTATGTATAGTTTACCGAAGCCTTTACCTTCATAAGGCGAAAAGCAAATAATGCCAATATGAGACTGACTACATCGCTTAAGTTGTGCCCTGCATCAGATAATAATGCAAGAGAATTCAAGTATAGTCCTGCGCCGGCTTCTACAATAACAAATGCAAGGTTTAGCCCGATTCCCCATATAAATGCTCGGTTTATATTTTCTATATGGGGAGTATGATGGCTGTGGTCATGATAATGTCCCATAACTTTAAATTTTTATTTCACAAAGTTATTTAGAATAATTATAAATAAAAAGAAATAGGTACTTTTTCTTAGTACCTATTTAAATTTTGTGTAGCTATTTTTCAAACAACTGCGTGAATAAAAATTTCTTTTGGCCTGTTTTTTCGTTTTTATTCGTCAGATAGCCTCTTTGTAAAATGAGAAGCCTTTCTCAGTCCTGACTCGAATAAAACTTGGGAGAATAGGAACATTCTATTTTAGCTTGAATGTATAGCCTATTGTCAAAGTTGCCATATCTACTTTGTTCCCATAGCAGTACCGGATTCGGATAGGCAGTTCACATTTTTTCAAATGTAAGTACATTCCTATGCCGGCTATAATTCCCCAGTTATAAACGTTGATTGCGTTCTTTGCTTTGTATTGTTGTGCAATGAAGTATCCGTGATGTACTCCGATTTCAAAAAATGGCCTGGCAGTTCCATTCATTACACGACTTTCTATTGTATAGTAGTTTGTGAGGGTATAGGACCATCCTTTTTTGCTTGAAGGGAATTCTGTCCAATATAAATAATCAGGAGATGTGTTTAGTTCCAATCCGATATTGAAAACAAAACGATCGGAGAATTTACTTAAATTTGTCGTTACAAATGAGCCGATGGCAAATCCCGGATGCCAACCGTTGAGATCGTTATAATGATTTATTACAGCCCCTGCTTGAGGAGTGATCCACCATCTTCGAGGAGAATTTTTTTCTTTATATGATACACAGGAGAAGTCGGCGCATATAATTTTATGAAAATTACTGAATAGTTTGATCAGGCTTTTTCTATCAATTCTGATATTATCGATTTGTGACTTAAGTTCTGGATATTCAGTAAAAAGAAAATTTAATTTTGCTCTGTTTTGTTGTCGTGTAATATTTTCGGTCTTTAGATTTTTGTCCTCTTTTAGTTCAATCATTTTTCCTGAAGGAGCTTCTGCTATAAAAGAAGATTTTCCGTCAGGATATTCAGGGCAGACTCCTATCTTCAAATAGTATAAATTTATATTTCCGGTCAATAATGTTTCTATAAAAACATATTTTTTGAAATGAGGAATATCTATTTCTTTTGATACGTATGTCAGCCCTTTTTCATAACCGTAAGAGATAATTTCTTCAGCAGAGCAGAAGA
>OLGD01003915.1_pt1 | contig 13101 bp, 8 predicted proteins | sample 1605311 | NCBI WGS metagenome assembly OLGD01 (sample SAMEA3888917, study PRJEB22519) | human gut metagenome | biome: human gut; feature: human-associated habitat; material: faeces | place: Denmark | collected 2010 | reverse complement strand
TTCGACCACTGCATTTAGATTATCTTCAGAACCTACCTCTTCGTCAAAAATCTCCTTTAAATCTTCTTGTGGCAAATTTTTTTCGGTATCGGTTATTTCTACGGTTAGGCATTGCCCTTTTTCATCCTTTGTATAAGTATATGCATTTCCTGTTATATGCCTTCCGTCTTTGGTTTCTATCTGCACCGTGCATCCGCCAAACCGCTCAAACATCAAAGCCGACAGGTCTTTCTCATCGATTCCTCTTTGCTTATCGGTATCAATTTCTGTAATAATATTATCGATAACCTCTAACACCTTTTTAACTATTTCCATCGGAAGAATAAAGGCGTCCGTATCGGGATTAATGACTATAAATTTCACTTCGTCAGAGTTGAAGCTCTCCAAAATGTCAGGCAACAAGGCTTCTTCTGTATCAAAGACCTTTAGGTTCGGCTGCTTAATTTGCTTTTTGTTTGTAAAAAGCATCATTGTTTCCCCTTCGGGTACCGGGATGGTTGGCATTGTTATGCCGTCGCTATCTTTCTTAAAGAGATATACCAAATCGGTCAAGCGTAGACAGTTCATTGCACTGACGAGCTTTTGGGGGTTTCCTGCATCCGCAAAATAAGCCTTCATCCTTTTTTTCAAAAGGCTACCCGTCATTAAATCCCAATGCGTATCATCCGTGAGTGTTTGAATGCAAATTTTCTTCATTTCGTTAATAGATAATTCTTCCATGTTATTCTTCTCCAATATCATTGTCCGTCCATAACTCACACTGCGTCATAACCGTTTGAACTGCATCTTCCATTCCCTCTGGCGGATACTTATGCTTTTTCAAGAGTTTCTTTATCAGCATTCTCATTTTAGCCCTTGCCGGCTCACGGTTCTTCCAATCTATCGTCTTATTTTTTCGGAGTGTATCCGTCAGCTCTTTCGTTATTGCTATGAGTTCATCGTTCTCATAAAAGTCTTTGATTGCCTGTGGCCTTGTAAGGGCATCGTAAAATGCCATCTCTTCGGGTGTAAGTCCCAAGTCATCGCCCTCTTTCTTGGCGTTTCTTATATCCTCGGCTAACCGCAACAGTTCTTCAATAACCTGTTCGTTAGTCAGCATACCGTTTAGGTAACGGTTCATTGCCATCTGCATTATGTCGCTGAATTTCTCGGACTTCACCACATTTGTTCGCCTATATACCGCCACTTGGTCTGCGATGAGTTTTTTCAATAATTCGACAGCCAAGTTCTTTTCTTTCATCTTTGCGACATCGGCAAGGAATTTCGGATCGAACAGCGAAAATTCTTCCCCTATATCGGAGAAAAGATTTATTACGCCATCGCTCTTGATGCTCTGCTTTAACAGCTCGTTTATTCGAGCATTCATTTCGGGCAGGGATATTCTCTTTCCGCCGCCTGCATTCATGAGCCGAAGCACCAACACACGGACGGATTCAAAGAATGCCGCCTCCAAGCGTAATTCTTCTTCCACCATCGATGAACAGAGCGACAATGCTTGGTGTAGCATCAACGCCTCTTTTACAAACGATTCCTTTTCTTGTTCCTTGTCACGTCCGATTATAAAGTTCACAGCTCCGCTGATTGCTTTTGCGCGGTCAAGGTCTGTCCCCGTCATAAAAGTACGGTAATTGTAGCCGTAGAATAAATCTCGGCAAACCGACAGCTTCTCGATAAATTTCGGGTATGCCACCTTACCGACATCCGTGTCCCCGTAGTTCTTTTTGTCACGGACGGTGTAATCGTTCATCGCTTGCTTTAGCGCCTGCGCAATCCCGACATAGTCAACAACGAGGCCGCCTTCCTTGTCGCCGAACACACGGTTTACCCTTGCAATCGCTTGCATCAAGTTATGCCCCGACATGGGTTTATATACGTACATGGTAGCTAGGGACGGAACGTCAAACCCTGTCAGCCACATATCCACGACTATAGCTATTTTCAGCGGACTCTCGTTATCTTTGAACTTGGTTGCCAATTCGTCTTTGTATGATTTGTTGCCGATTATACTCCGCCACTCTTCGGGATCGTCATTGCCCGACGTCATAACCACAGCTACTTTTTCCGTCCACGTCGGACGAAGTTCCAAGATTTTCTTGTATATCTTCATCGCTATCGGACGTGAATAGGCTACTATCATCGCCTTGCCCGTCAGCAAATTTTGTCGGTTGTTTTCGTAATGGTCAAGGATATCGGTTACCAAGGAATTGATTGTTGCATCGTTCCCAAGCACAGCGTCCATCTGTCCCAACTCATGCTTACTCTTTTGTATTACTTCGGGATCAGCGTTGTTTGCCATTAGATCGTACTCGGCATCAATGAGTTTAAGGGTATCCTCGTCCAATTTCAGCTTAATCACTCGGCTTTCATAGTAAACGGGACGAGTCGCACCGTCTTCCACTGCTTGAGTCATATCGTAGACGTCAATATAGTTGCCAAATACCTCACGGGTGCTGCGGTCTTTCGATGATATAGGCGTACCTGTGAATCCTATGTACGTTGCGTTCGGCAAACTATTCCTGATTATTCTTGCCGTACCGATTTTTATCTTACCTGTGGATGCTTCGACCTTTTCATCCAATCCGTATTGCCCACGGTGCGCCTCGTCTGCCATAACGATAATATTTCGGCGGTCTGACAAGCACTCGAACGATTCCTCAAATTTTTGCATCGTAGTGAAGATGATTCCATTTGCCTTTCGTCCTTCCAATAATTCTTTCAGATGCACACGGCTTTCCGCTTGTATGGGTGTCTGCCGCAAAAACGACTTGCATTTGGAAAACTGTCCGTATAACTGATTGTCAAGGTCGTTTCGGTCGGTCAGCACTACGATTGTCGGACTGTTCAAGGCTTCCTGTAATAAATGGGCGAAGAACACCATAGAGAGCGATTTTCCGCTTCCCTGCGTATGCCAAAAGACGCCACCTTTTCCGTCTGTCTGCGTTGCCTTCTTTGTCGAGGCAATCGCTTTTTTTACTGCAAAGTATTGATGGTATCCTGCCAATATTTTATAAGACTTTGTCCCTTCATTTGAAAAACAAATAAAATTCTTGAGTATGTCAAGCAGTCTTTCCTGCTCGAACATCCCCTCGAAGAATGTATCGAATTGTGCGAACTGTGTATTCTCGTAACTCCCGTCCTTTGTCTTCCACTCCATGAAACGGTCTTCCCCGGACGTGATTGTTCCCGCTTTTGAGGTCAAATGGTCACTCATAACGCAAATGGCATTATAAATGAACATCGACGGGATTTCAATCATATAATTGCGGAGCTGTCTATATGCTTCGGACACATCCGTATTCTCCCTTGACGGGGACTTTAACTCTATAAGTACAAGCGGTAGTCCGTTAATAAAAAGAAGGACGTCGGGACGCTTGTTGCTGTTTTCTATAAATGTCCATTGGTTGGCTACTATGAACGAATTATTCGCCTTTGTTTGGTAGTCTATGAGATAAGCGATCGATGACCGTTCTTCACCTTTTACGAAAAAGCGCACTTCTATCCCGTTTTGAAGGAAATCCATAAAGACAGCATTCTTTTGCGTTAATTCTCCATTCTCGAAATTATGCAGTTTGAAAAGCGCATCCTGTATTGCGTCTTCGGGCAACGTGGGGTTGATACGCCTCAAAGCGGATTCGAGTTCCACTTCGTATAAAGGGTTGTTATAATCGCGCTCAACTTCAGGGCCGTACAAGTATGTATAACCCATGCCTCTAAATAATTCTATTACCGAGTTTTCATAATTTTCTTCGGTGAATGGCATAATAACAACCTCCGTTGTCTTTATATTTTACTCTTTTTCCGTTGTTTTTCAACCTTATGGAGCTATAAATGATAATTTAGCGGCTTAAAGCTCCACCTCGGACACATCTAGTTCACCGTTCATCAGATTTGGGAGAAGTGAATCCCGAATCGCAGTTAACCTTTCATTTTCGTTTATATTATTTCGAATTGCTGAAAACATTGGTTGTATTTTATCATCATATGATTTTAGCATTTCTATGGGCGGGACGACAATACGAATTGAACGCAGATTTGCTTGGCTAATTTTAGGTTGGACTGCGCCCGTTACGATAGATCTAACCGATGTATTTTTGAATAATACCCAAAGACTTTCAACCGAAAATCCACCTTTGCCTGTAATAATATGCGCATGGTTATTTACCCAAAATTTTCCCCACACATATTGCAACACGGGATACCCTTTGGCATCAATGACCGTTCCATCCTCTCCCAAAAGGAGATAAATTCCATCGAAAATATAGTTGTCAACATAATCCATTAATGAAGTAGCACCGTAGTAAGGATATATCTTCTTTTCCATCCTATCACGCTCTCCACCAGATAATGGAATACGCCTACTATCATGCAATTCAATTATATCGCCGATTGTTGCTATGTGCCATCCATCAGGCAGTGAGTCACTAATCGCATAAGGAAAACTGTTCCGATATAGAGCAATCGCTTGCTGCTGTAAATTATCATTTATAGCATTGTTTAGCTCGATTTTCTCGTCAAAGTTTGCAAGTAATTGACCTATCTTCCTTTGTGATGATAAATCGGGTATTTCACTAACTATACCATCAAACGTATCTCTTGTAATAGTATCAAAGACTGATCCGTGAGAATTATGTTTTAGCTCTTTAACCTTAAATTTGACTAAATAGTACAAATAGTCTACATCTACTATCTCACGTCTTGCTCTCAATCCATAACAAGATTGATTAAATGCCATTGGGAATGGTATTGAAGCCATTTCTCCAACCGTCCCTCTCGCAGATATAATAATATCATCCTTTTGAAGAAGAGAGGTAGCACTATTCAAAAGTCCCTTTTCTGTAATTGTTTTTTCGGTTGAATAAACATAGCGATTGTCGTTATTAAAATCCTTAACAGATAACCAAGGAATCGGACCTCCCCAATAATCCGGGTTTGTCGTTTTTGGTGTCCCACCACCTATTATTTCAAACAACTGGGAAAGTTTATATTTCATACCCTATTGCCCCCAACTTCTTGCGTATCTCGTCTTCCAATTCGTGGGATTTAGCGAACATTTGGGAGAGTTCGGTTGTAAGCCTCGTCATCTTTTCATCAAAGGGTTCATCATCTTCTTCCTGTTCTTCGATGCCGACATACCTGCCGGGCGTAAGTATGTAATCTTGGTCGGCAATATCCTTTGTCGTCTTAACAGCACAAAAGCCTTTTACGTCTTCAAGTGTTCCATTCTGGAACGCCTCGAATGTGTCAGCAATTTTCCTTATGTCTTCATCCGAAAAATCACGGTGCTTGCGGTCTACCATATAGCCCATTTTACGGGCATCAATAAACACGGTCTTTCCTGCTTGTTTCTTTCCGTTTGTGATAAACCAAAGAGTGACGGGAATTGTAACGCTATAAAAGAGTTGCGTCGGCAACGCCACAATGCCCTCCACTAAATCGGCATTGATGATGTTCTTTCTAATCTCACCCTCTCCGCTCGACTGCGAAGAAAGCGCACCGTTTGCCAAAACCAAACCTATCTTGCCGTGTGTCGGATGCAGATGGTGGATCATGTGCTGTATCCAAGCAAAGTTTGCGTTCCCTGCCGGGGGAATGCCATATTTCCACCGCTTGTCATCTAACAGCTTGTCCTGTCCCCAATTTGAAAGGTTAAACGGAGGATTTGCCATTATAAAGTCGGCTTTAAGAGCGGGATGTAAATCATTATGGAATGTGTCCGCTTGGTACTGTCCAAAGTTCGCATCGATTCCACGGATCGCCATATTCATCTTTGCCATCTTCCATGTATCGGAGTTGGATTCTTGTCCGAACACCGATATTCCGCTTCGGCTTCCACTATGTGCTTGCAAAAACTTGACCGACTGCACGAACATTCCGCCACTACCACAGCACGGATCATAAACTCGGCAATTCTCGTAGGGCTTTAGTATTTCGACTATCGTCTTTACTATGCTCGACGGCGTATAAAATTCCCCGCCCTTTACCCCCTCGTATGCGGCAAATTGAGCGATGCAGTATTCGTAGGTTCGTCCGAGTAGGTCTTTGCTTTCCTCGGTGTCGTCCATATTGATGTTGTTAGTGAAAAGGTCAACCACTTCCCCTAACACCCTTTTGTCGAGGTCGGCACTTGCATAGTTTTTCGGCAGAACATTTTTCAGCGATTTGTTCTCGGCTTCAATCGCTCTCATGGCGTTGTCTATAACCGTGCCAATTTCGGGTGTATGCGCCGCATCCGATATAACTTGCCAACGCGCCTCTTCGGGTACGAAAAAGACATTCTCTGATTCGTATGCATCTCTGTCGTTCTCGAATCCATCCCCTTCAGCCAAAAGGACTCTATAGCGTTTGTCAAAGGCACAGGAAATATACCGTAGGAAAATAAGTCCAACGATAACCTTTCGGTATTCGGCTGCGGGTATATGTCCCCACAAAACGCAAGCGGCATCCCAAATTTGTTTTTCAAATCCAATATTCGCATTATTCTTTTCTGCCATAATAACTCCTATTTCAGCCTTTCAGCTTACTATTCAAGTATAACATTTTTCTGCTGTGTAAACAAGGGGTCTTGTCTTTGCGCCACTCTTAATCTTCGATCACAATACAATTCACCATTCTGCTGTGAACCGTGCAAGCATCAAGCGCTATTATCCCGTCGGCACGGTATGGCGAAAAATCTTCACCTTGTCCGAACTCCACTCCTTTCCCTTCGTAGTTGGCGTGTCCATACGAAGTGTGCCAATGCCCACAGACTATCGTTTTATTCGGTTCTACAACACCTTGATGTGCTGCAAGCATTCCGTTGTACCACCGTGAAAAATACCAACCTGCACCGTCCGCATTTCGCCATTCGGAATCGTATTGAAAGTAGTCTACTCTTCCACCGAATCCGTTGGCTACTGATGGTATCCACCCATGCACAAAAATATAATGCTCGGTTTCATAATAATTCCGCATTGCCGGGAGTATCTTTTTGTAGAAGTCGGTTTGCTGCATTTTTGCTGCGGTTTCTTCGGGATGTTGCCTCATTTCCGCCATCGTAGTTCCTGTTAAGTCCATCACGGTGTTAACGGTCCCGTTTGAATAGTGATGTGTGTGTTCCAACATAACCGCATAGGTCGGAAGTTTTTCTACGAAGTCTACCAAAAGGTCTTCGTGGTTGCCTCTTATCAAGATGATTTCATCCCTTTGCATAAGGTCTAAAACGAACTTTTCAATTTCCTTACCTTGCGTACCCCTATCCAACAAGTCCCCGCAAATAATCAATTTGTGCGGTTCTATATCCGTATAATACCCTTGTTTGGTCAACGCTTCTACCATATAATCGTAGAACCCGTGGATGTCTGCCACGACGTAATATTTCATTCTTTTACCTATTGAACTCCATTTTAAAGACGATCTGTCCATCTATCTCTATAGGCTTTACTATAAGTCCTTTCTTGATATATGTATTATAAAAAACTTGTTTTTCCTGTTCGATTTGCTTGTCTGCACCGACTATGTGTGCCTCTCTAAAAATAGCATCCATTAATTCTTCAACCTTCAAGGTTTCGAATGTCCCTGTTTCGTTAAACTGTTTAATCCTCTGCGAAAGTGAGTTTACAAGGACGCCTGTTTTGAATTTTTGAACCTTATCTTGGGCAAAGTCGTCCATATAGCAATGCTGTATCCCGTTTGAGTTTAATTTCTCAATTATCGTATGGGATGTTTTTCGGCTTTCGTTAAGGACATAAAATCTCGCCAAAGGCAGACTCGTAATAAGCCCCCAAAAGTCGGAGTCGGATGAGACGAGAATAATTGATTCTGTGTTTTCCTTATAATATTCCTCGCATACCCCCGCTGTCATCGTTATGTCTACAAGGGACTTGTTCTCAAGAACACGGTTTATTTCTATGTGCTTTATCGGGAGAGTTACTACCTTATCGAAAAAGTCCCAAGCTGTGGATGTGTTGACGTCGTCATATAATACTATCTGCTTTATCTTTTCCAAATTCGAGCTATCGAGATTTAGCAGGGCTGCGGCGAAAATGTATGGATCGACGTTTTCGCAATCTACGAATACTGCTATTTGTTTTGCCTCATCCACAAAATCGTATATGCTGTCTTTTGACTTTGTCTTTGCATCTATTACATATTCCTTTGCCTTGAAAATATCTCTATTCGCAGCATATAGTAATTTCAAAAACTTTGCGTCATTGTATAAAATATTTCCGTTTGTTTCTCTAAACTCGATCGGCCATGTGATATATGTTTGGTAGGGGTATAATATTCTATTATGTAGGAACGCCCCTCGTATTTCGTGTATTTTTTTAATAATATTTTTTTGTTCATCTCTACTCGCAATATTGCATCCTTTCAATCCTGCATAACAGCCTTGCATAAGGAACAGTGTCCGTATATATTCAAATTTTATCCATTCGGGAAATAGAGGCTTGATTTTATTAATGTTATCTAAAATATATTGATTAATGTATGCGACGTTTATTGTTATGTTTGAGCCGCTTTTGTAATTTACGAGTGCCGTTTCCATTCCCCGCTCTCGTAGGTATCTAATGCTCTCTGCGTTCAAAAGCGTCCCCATTTTTTCTAACGGGATAATCTGTGAATATCGCTGTTGACTTATAGCTTCATAATTTTTTAGTAATTGATTTCGTAAAATACATAAATGTCGAATAATGAGTGCGTCTTCGGTTTTCCGTAAATCGGCAAGTTTTGACTTATCAAAATTTGCCCCATTGTCCATCGTGCTGTCGTTGAGCCCTATTAAAAAACCAATGGTTGTAACAATGTCCGTTCGATAATTTTCAAATGTATTTGTCGGATTGGTTTCAAGGGACACTTCATTCTGTTCTATGCTCATGACTTTGGTATCTCCTCGTCGTAAATTTTTTCGATTGAGGTAATATAGTTTTTCACCAAGAAGACTATTTCCTTTGGCGCGATTACTTTGAGTTTATCTCCAAATGCACAGCACCAAGCAAGGAACGTCGGACTTACTTGTACATCTGCCGAAAACAGTATTGTGTCATCTCCGCTTTCGGTCATCCTTACCTTGTTTCCGAATTTATCATAGATTACATCTACAAGACTTTTGTCGGCAATAAATGAAACCTGCTCGCTCTCTCCCATAAACATGAAGAACAGTTGTTGCTTATGATCTTTAAGATTGAAAGACTTTGACTTTGCGGCTTCGCTTATCGGTTCCTCAACCATTGTTACCGAATCCATTCTATCCACTCGGTAATGCGAGAGATTCCCGAAATAATCATCGTAGCAAATCAAATAATAGCGGTCATCGCTGAATACAGTCGAGAGCGGGTTAACCTTATAAGTGCGCTTATGCATCGGATCGCTTTTCTTCATCCGATAGGTCTTCTTTCCTTGCGTATCGTAGTCGAAGTATTGAAAGGTGATTTTCAGTCCCTCATTGATAGCCATAGCGATTTCGTTGACCGAGTAATATATATTTTCATTGGAACTTTTCGCCGTGTTAAAATCCACTATATTTTGCTTAAGAACCACGGCTCTTTTATTGCCTGCTAACCGTGCGAGCTTATCCACGAGCTGTTTCGTTTTTTTCTCGGTGATAAAACTTGCCGCTTGTACTGCATCCATGAGAATATGAATTTCAGGTATATCAAAGCTACGGTCCTCAACATAATACTCATTGCTTTTCCCTTTCCTTTTGAGTATCTCGTAACCGCTTTCGTTTAGCTCATCGATATTACGGTACAGCGTCCTACGGTCACAACGAATTCCACACTCTTCCAACCTTTCTAAAAGGTCAGTGGTACTCATTGGATGTTCCGAATCCGATTCTTGACATAGGATGTCCCATATCTTCAAATATTTTATTTTTGAAATGCTTTCACCTTGCATTCAATCCACCTGCCTATGAGCATCTATATTATAGCATAACCCCAAGCATAATGCAAGCGCAACTGTCACAAAAATGTGACAGCTCCCTTGTACAATTACTCGCTATGTTCCCCGCAACGAATTAAAAATAGAGTTTTTGGGTAAGTATGAAACTCTAATTTGTCCTGTCTGTCCCAAGGCATAAAAAAATAGGCACTTTCTATCGTTTCCGACAGAAAGAGCCTATTTTACTCTCTTTTGCCCCCAAAATGCCGTTATTTCGGCTGTTTCCTTTCGAGACAAATTAGAGTTTCGACGTGTTTGGTCTGCGGGAACATATCAAAAGGCTGCACGGACAGTAATTTATAATACCCGTCACTTCCGTCCTTCGTATACCCCGAATATTTTTTCAGCTCGTTTCCTTCTTCCCGCAATGCGCCCGTCAAAATTCCGACATCCCGCGCCATCGTCGCAGGATTGCATGAGATCATCGCCACATTCGGGATCCCCGACGCCAGTATCGCTTTCAGCGTATCCCGATCCACTCCTTTGCGCGGCGGATCCACTACAAGCATCGTTTCCGATATGTCCTGTCCTGCCAAAAGTTTCGGAAGCTCCTCCTCCACTTTTCCGCAGATATTAAAAAGTTTTCCTTCCAGCTTGTTCGGCGCTATCAATTCATCCGCGCAATCGACCGCTTCTTTCACCGCTTCGATCCCGTATGCGCGCTTTAATTGTTTCGCCAGCATCGCCGTCAAAAGTCCGCTTCCGCTGTATGCGTCCACCGCTGTCTTGGCTCCGCATTCCGCCGCAAAGCGTACCGTCCGTTCATACAGCTTTCTGCATACGCTTCGATTTACCTGAATGAACGTATTCGGCCCCGCTTCGAACCGTATCCCGCATTCGTGCGCACTGTATTTCCCTCGGCCGTACAATAACCGCCAGTTATTCCCGAATACTGCGTTTCCTGTCCCCTTGTTCACATTCTGCCACAACGAAAAACTCTTAAACTTCTCGCCGAGCATCTGCATCAGCTTGTCCGTCTCCGGCAGCACATCCGCTGCCGTAACCGCCGTGATCAAAAAATTGCCGTCTACATCCCGCACGACAATATGCCGCAAATTTCCCTTGCCCGTCCTTTCGTCAAAACCGCGGACACGGTATTTCTCCATATATTCGGAAAATATCCGTATAATCTCCGCCGCCCAGTCCGGATGAATATAACATCTCTGCACCGGAACGATCCTGTGACTGCGCTCCGCATAAAAGCCGATCACATTCCTTCCGTCCCTGTCGATCCCCACCGGTATCTGCAATTTGTTCCGATATTCAAACTGAGAATCGCTCTTTACCGTCAAAGGAACATCCGCTTCGATGCCCGCTATTTTCCGCAAGGCATCCGACACTGTCTTTGTCTTTGTCTTTAACTGCGCTCCGTAACGCAAATGCTGCAACTGGCATCCGCCGCACTTTGTAAATAAGGAACATTTCGGCCGCACCCGTTCATCCGCAGGTGTTAAAATCTCCAGCGCCTTCGCATACCCGATCCTGTTCTTTACTTTCAGCGCCCTGAACTTGACCTTCTCTCCCACCACGGTAAACGGTGCAAAAAACACCGTCTCGCCCATATGTACGATCCCTTCTCCGTTGCTCCCGAGCGACTCCACCAGCCCGGTAAATTCCTGATTCTTGTTCGTGATTTCCGTTACGTCAGACATATATTCTCTCTCCGCAGAATATAAAAACTTCAATGCCCTTCTCCGTTGTCCCTTTTTTCTTCCTTCTCTCCGTCGTTTTGCTTATTGTTTCTCTCTGTGCTTCCGAAAATTTCTTCTGCGTCATCGCGCGGCGTTTGCTGCGGCGGCTGCGGCGGCTGCCGTCTTCCGCCCGTCCGGTCGATCTTCGATACATAAAAATCCACCAGTTTCTGACAGCGTATCATCAGCCAATCGTAAAAAATAAAAAACACTGCTCCGCCCGCCGCGATCAACAGCCAGATCCATGTGTTCATCCATGCAAAAGGCAATTCGATCGCCAAAACCCTGTCAAAAAGCCACCAAGAAAGCTCCATGACACCGACAAACCATACCGTTTTCAACGCTCCGACCAGCCATCGGTTCCAGCCGTGGCGATGCTCCAGATAATTGACCAAAGGATGCAATCCGAAAAATGCCAAAAACGGTACAAATTTATAAAATTGCTGTATTCCGCCAAACAGCAGACATAAAAGCGACGTCGCCGCGTACGCTAAAAACCCGCCCAGGCGCATATCTTTTGCAAGCGGCAGCATCAAAGCGATCGAAGCAAACAAATACCCCGACGCAAACGCCGCCGGAATATTCAGTCCGAGTGCCATAAAAACGGTCGCCAATGCACAGGATACAGCCGCCAAAGCGATTTGAAATGATCTTTTCCGCATAGCCTCGGACGCGCCCATAGCGCGCCGCGTCTCCCGCGATCGGGAAACCGTCCTTTATCTGCAACCGCAGCAAGCGTTCATGCAGCAGTTGAAAAGCATATTGCACGCACAGCATGTTGCGCATTGCTCACAGAACCCGCCGCCCATCTGCTGCTGGCTTTCATCATACCCTGGCTGCGCATTGGGAGCGCCCTGCCCCTGCGTATATCCGCCCTGGGTGCGCGCCGTATCCGCCTGTTTTTTATCGTAATCGATCTTCTCTTTCAGCTTATTGTATGCCGTACGGTATTTTTCATTGGACGAATCCATCTGGATCGCAATCTCAAGCTGCTTTTTGCTCTCATTCATCCAATTCTTTTTATAGAATACGACAGACTGCAGATAATGCCATTCGGCAGGACGCTCATTGAACTCGTCCAGAACCGCCTCAAACTCGCTCTTGGGGATCTCCATAACCACGTCGGAGAACATGGCGATGAAGCGGCGATAGGCGTCATAGGCAAAGTGCTCGTTGCTGGTCAGCCTGGCCAGGCCCACCACGGCGCGGTCCCCTTCGGCGACCACGTCACAGAGGCTGACTTCGCTCAGCTTCTCCACTTCCTGGGCCAGCGCGTCCAGGTCCAGGGCGCCCAACTGCAGAAGGTCCAGGATTCCGTCCAGCGCGACCACGTCGTAGCTCTCGGAGCGGATGGCGCGCACGGCCTTTGTGTAGAGCGCGCGCTGCGCCATGAAGAAGGCGCCGCGCTCGCTGGGGCTCATCTCCTCCACCGGGCGCGTGAAAGCGCCCTCCGCCCGCTCGACCGGCACGCCCAGGGCCGCGAGCGCCTCGG